>Ga0315309_1000231_pt1 | contig 34052 bp, 40 predicted proteins | sample TDP4_MG_FD_203080 | JGI IMG/M metagenome (GOLD analysis project Ga0315309, IMG submission 203080) | Freshwater sediment microbial communities from Lake Towuti, South Sulawesi, Indonesia - TDP4 | ecosystem: Environmental > Aquatic > Freshwater > Lake > Sediment | place: Indonesia: South Sulawesi...
CAAACTTTTCCTTGGTTTTGAAGTTGCGCATGTCTGCATGAATAATTCCTATTTTTATTCCCGCTTTCCTCGCCTTTTCCAAAGACTAATCAAGCATTGCCTCACTCAAGTCTAAACCAGTAAAAATGTAGCCTCGTTTGGCTAGTTCCAGCATGTAGGGGCTTGGACCGCATCCAATGTTAAGAACCTTCCTCACCTCTACCTTCGAAAACTTCTTAATGCACACCTCGAAAAAGTCTACTTCTTTGCCTATGTCTCTAAAGCTAAAGGCAACGTCGTAATACAAAGGATAATCATATAAATCAAACGTCTTTTCCTTTATCCTCATGATACCTTCGCCCTGCATTAAATCAAATTTTGCAGCTAAATTTTCCTTATCCTTTATTTCAGCCTTCTTCTTTAAGCTTTTTTATCGCATCTTCTACATACGCTAAAAAATCACAATCTTTCTTTTATTCCAAACTTATCGTAAAGACTTTTCACTATTGTTCTTTCAATAACATCAGCATCCAGTCCAAACATTTTCCGTAAGTCTTTCACAAAAACTTTATGCTGACTAAGAACTGAAAACACATTTCCTTTGAAGTTTTCTCTTGGAATATACCGCAACCTTTAAAACTCTAATATCAAAAACAACAACTCTCATTAAAGGAGAAGATTACATGCCTCAACCTAAAAAGGAAGAAAGAAAACCAACTGTAGAAGAGCTATTGGCGAAAGCTAAGAAACCATCACAATTAGCTCCACCAATGCACAAGTTTTATGAAGGAAAAGTCCAAGTAATGCCAAAATGCGCCATAACAAGCCCTAAAGATTTTGCAATATGGTACACGCCAGGAGTAGCTACCGCATGCAGAGAGATTCACGCAAACAAGGATAAGTCCTTCGAACTTACAAACCGCTGGAACTATGTGGCTATTGTTTCAGACGGCACACGCGTATTAGGTTTAGGCGACATAGGCCCAGAAGCAGCCATGCCAGTGATGGAAGGAAAAGCACTACTCTTCAAGTATCTGGGCGGCGTAGACGCCTTTCCAATATGCCTAAAGACTAAAAACTCAGAAGAAATCATTAGAGCATGCGAGCTTATTGAACCGACTTTCGGAGGAATAAACTTAGAAGATATAGAAAAACCAAAATGCTTCCATGTTCTGGAAAAAACAAGAGAACGGCTGCAAATTCCCGTTTGGCATGATGATCAGCAAGGAACAGCCACGGTAATATTAGCTGGCTTAATGAATGCTTTTAAAATAGTTGGCAAAAAACCGAAAGAAAGCCTAGTAACCCTGATAGGCGCAGGTTCAGCCAACATCCGAACAGCCTACGTCCTAATAAGATGGGGAATGAAACCAGGCAACATCATAATGGTAGATACTAAAGGCGCAATCTATCCAGGCAGAAAAGACATAACAAAAGAAGAAGACCCATGGAAATATGACTTAGCCCAAAAAACAAATGCCGAAGGCAGAACAGGCGATATATCCAAGGCCTTCAAAGATGTAGACGCCGTTGTAGCTGCATCAAAACCAGGACCGGACACGATTAAGAAGGAATGGATAGCCACAATGGCTGACAACTCTATAGTCTTCGCATGTGCAAACCCGATACCAGAAATATGGCCGTGGGAAGCCAAGGAAGCTGGGGCCCGCATAGTAGCCACAGGCAGGAGCGACTTTCCAAACCAAGTCAACAATAGCCTAGGCTTTCCAGCCATCTTCCGAGGCGTTTTAGATGTTAAAGCAAAAACAGTGACAGACGACATGTGTATAGCCGCAGCCCAAGAGCTGGCCAAATTTGCTGAAGAGCGTGGAATGCATGATGAGGATATTCTGCCAAGAATGGAAGAATGGGAAGTTTTTCCACGAGAAGCAGTGGCATGTGCATTGAAATCTATTGAACAAGGTGTTGCAAGGGTCAAGCCAAGCAGACAAGAGCTTCACGAAAGAGCAGTGGCAATAATTCAGAACGCTAGAAAATCTTTAGAAGTTTTAATGAAAGCGAATTTAATAAAGCAGCCACCTCCAGAAGAGAAACTACTAAAATAGAATAGGCGGAATCAAAACAGAAGATAACCATAAAAAATGCTTAATTTCCGCCTTTTTGTCTAAAAAGTTCAGAAAATTATTTAAACTCTTCCACAGAACATAGAAGGGTTAGGGAGAAGACTAATATGCGTTCAGATTACGCACTCTATATCGTAGCAATAATATTTTTCATTATAACTGTGATGTCGTTCGCTTTAGGGCTGGCAGAGTTTGAAAGAAACGTGTGGGTTGTAACAACCGCTGTACTGGGACTTCTTTTCATAGGCCTTGGCTATACCCAGAGACCGAAACCGCAAGCCATAACAGTTGAAGCACCGCCACGGGTGCCAGCACCACCAACGCCATCAGCAGTTACAGAAATTGCGAAGGAAGAAAAAGTGGAAACCATTGAAGTTGCACCACCAAAATTGGAGCTTACCCAAGTAAAGGGCATTAAAGAAAAGCGCGCAGCACAATTAAAAGCTCTGGGTATAAATAATGTTGAAGATTTAGCAAAGGCTTTATCGAAGGATTTAGCTGGAAAATTGAAGATTTCGCCGAAAATCACTGAAAGATGGATTGAAAACGCCAAGAAACTCCTTGAAAAATCCTGAAAGGCGCAAGCAAACTCTAGTTTACGATATTCAATATTCTTATTATATTCCTTCTTTCCAGTCTTCTTAATGCATCTAAAAATTCATTCTTTTTCTTACCAGTTAACTTGAAGCTTTGAAGCATTTCTTTTATTGGCATTTCAGGCTTTCCAAAACCTGCATTTCTTTTGTGGAGATGTTTCACTATTAGACGTTCTAGCTTCCCACATCTCCAAGTTGTGTTGCGAATTAGAACCACTATAGCTTTAACAAGCCTCTTTGTTTCAGGTTTTCTTCTTTTAGTCAATATTTTCCCAATTAAATATTCTACCCAAATGTTTTTAGGGTTTGCGTTCAAAAATCAAATGAAGTGCTACGTTAAATTGGAATTGAGGAGAATTAATATGTTAAAAGGACAAATCGGGAGAATGTGTTTTTCTCGTACACTTGAAGGTGAAGATTTAACAGAGGCTATTAAGAAAAGGGTGGAAGAAAGTGGCATAAAGGCAGGAATTTTCTTTGTGATTGGAAGTTTGAGAGAGGTAGTGCTGGGGTACTACAAGGAGGGAGAATATAAGTCTATTCGCTTGGATGGTCCTTTAGAAATAGTTTCATGTATTGGAAATATAGCGGTTGATGAAAAAGGCGAAGTGGTGATTCATGCGCACGTGGTTGTTTCAAATGAGAAATACGAAGCCTTTGGCGGTCACTTAATGAAGGGTTCTTATGTTGGTGCAACAGCAGAACTAGTCATTATTGAAGGAGTAGGAGTAAATTTACAGAGGATTTTTGACGAAAAAACAAAGTTAAAATTGTGGAGTTAAGTTAGATCCTTTTTTAGGTATATTCCATGGGCGTTTCTATAATAATTTTTGAGTTTTGCAATTTTTTTGTATCCAAGTTTTTGATAAAGCCCTAATGCGGCAATGTTCTCTTCTCTTACTTCAAGGCGGCATGCTTTGACTCCTTTTTCTTTGAAGATTTTTTCGATTTCTCGCAGAAGCTTCTGTGCGGTTCCTTTTCGTCGGTGGGTAGGTGAAACGTCTATCGTGAGTATATGTCCAGTTAGCGAGTTTCTTTCAACGTATACCATGCCTATAATGAAACCTACGATTTCGCCGTTCTCCTTAGCAATTAAACTTACAGAATTATAATCTGATAGTAAGCTGGCGATTTGCTGCTTTGTAAAGGCTTCTTTATTAAAGCATTCCATCTCAATTTCATAAAGCCTATCCAAATGCCGAAGTGATGCATCCTCTATCGTTAATGTCATTTAAGACATCCTTTTCAACATGAAGCTAAAGGAAGATTTAGATTTTATCTTTTTATGGTTGACGCTTCTTTAAACATGATTACGCTTTTTGAAGACGATTTTAGAAATCAAAATGTGAAATAAAGGAAATAATTATTCCAATGTTACGCGTAAAACAATAACTTTTTGGGTTATTTAATAAAACATAAATATCGTAAAATAATACCGTGTTCCTAAGGTTGGGGAAAGTGAAAAAGTACATAGCAGTAGCCTTGCTCATTGGAGTATTAATGGGATTTGCAGTTTGCTATGGCTATTATTGGTGGATTGATTTTAGAGGAAAATTGAGATCTTGGTGTCATGTTCAAATTGGAATCTTTTATTACGTATGGTATAATCCCTCTGACCCAACTTCATGGGATTATCCTAAAATCTGTGATAAACCAGTTTTGGGATACTATAATAGTTGTGATCCTGAAGTGATTAAACAACATTTTGCATGGTTAAGCGATTTAAGACTTAACTTTGCAATCATTTCATGGTGGGGTCTCTATAATCAAACTCCTTGGAATTCCTTTATTAATAATGCTACTCATCAAGTTTTTAGATTTGCAAGAGAAAACGTAACTAACATCAAGTTCTGTATTATGGTAGAGCCTTTTAATCGGACAAATAACCCAACATATAACTTTACTGAAATCTATAATTATGTTTATGATAACTTCATAACTCCATATCCAACAGTTTATTATCAATATCAAGAAAAGCCACTAATCTGTTTCTTTAACAATGAATCCTTAACTCCAAATGGAAATATTCCCAAAGATAACCGCTTTATGATCAAAATCGTAGGGCAACAATCTTACACTGATTGGATTTATACGGATTTAATACCGGTAATGGAACCGACACCTCGCAATAGACAGATTTCTGTTACTCCCCGCTTTGATGACTCTCGTTTCCGAACTTCGTCATATGTTGTTGATAAGAATTTATGTGAGGAAGTGTATGAAGAACAATGGAAAAGAGCTATCGAGTATGTCAAAAAAGGAATAGTTGATGTTATAACAATTTGTTCTTGGAATGAATATCCAGAAAGAACAGTTATAGAACCCCATTGGGATGCTGACGCTTACGACCGTGACCCCTATTTTCTATATAGCAAAACACGAAAATATATCGCAGAATTGAAAGGGATAACAAATGACTTCTAAGCATTCTTGGCAATTTCCTTTTAATATCCCAAGATTTAACTATGCTTTAATACTAATGTTTATTGGTGTCGTTGTTGGAATTAAAAGGCGTTCACTTTCTTCTAACATATAGATGTGACTTAGAATGCGACCATTGCTTTGCTTGGGGAAGCCCTAAAGCAAAAGGCGTGTTCACTCTTGACCAGATAAGGCATATCTTAACAGAAGCAAAAAAGCTGGGAACAGTAAATTATGTTTCAATAGAAGGTGGGGAACCCTTCCTATACTACCCAGTCATGATTAAGACTATCAGAGAAGCGGTGAATCTTGGTTTTCATGTGGAGATTCTTTCGAACTGTTATTGGGCTACTTGCCCAGAAGATGCTGTTGAATGGCTTCTTCCCATAGCTGAAGCCAAAGATGTTGAGCTTAGTTTGAGCAGTGACCTTTATCATGGAGAAAGTTGGCAAACTGAAGAGGCAAAAAATGCTGCAAAGGCCGCAAGAACCCTTAATATGAAAGCAGGAATAATCTCTATCAAATATCCGAATGCTGAAACCTCATGTCCAAGCGAGATTGAAGGAGCAAGAGTTGGTTTATGGGAATTAGGTTATCGAGGTAGAGCTTTTTCAAAATTGACAGAGAAGGCAAGCAAAAAACCTTGGCGCGAATTTACAAAATGTCCATACGAAGACTTCACCAAACAAGAGAGAGTGCACGTAGACCCATTGGGATACGTACACGTTTGTCAAGGCATCTCAATCGGCAACACTTGGCAGAAGCCTTTCTTAAAAATAATTGAGGAATACAATCCCTATGAAAATCCTATTCTAGAACCTTTAGTTCGTGGTGGTCCAGTAGCGTTAGTTGAAAAGTTTAGCTTGCCCCATGATGAGGTTTTTGCTGATGCTTGTCATTTATGTTATGCTGCTCGCCTATTGCTGAGAAATAAGTATCCAGAGATACTGGTTCCAGACCAAATGTATGGAGAAATTGAATAAGTAATGCACTAAAAATTCTGAGAAATTATAAAGGCGACAGTTCTACAATAGAAGGTTTAAGGTGACACTGTTGTTAATGCGGAATGAGGCTCTTAATCTGGTTAAGAAGAATGTTTCTAAGAAAAATATTGTTTATCACATGCTTGCCGTTGAAGCCATAATGCGAAATGTAGCAAAACAACTTGGAGAAGACGAAAACAAATGGGGATTAATCGGCATACTTCACGACATTGATTATGAGAAAACCGAAGTGACACCAGAAAAACATAGCCTTTTAGCTGAAGAAATTTTAAAAGGACTTGTGCCAGACGAGCTTATAAAATCCATAAAAACCCACAACTTCAAGCATACGGGCGTAATGCCAGAAACTCGCATGGAGAAGGCGTTAATTGCTTCTGATGCAATTTCGGGTTTGCTGGTGGCATGTGCTTTAGTTATGCCTTCTAAGAGGCTGGCTGATGTAAAAGTTGAAACGATTGCTAAAAAGTTTAAGGATAAAGACTTTGCAAGGGGAGCAGAAAGAGAAAGAATCCTTGTTTGCGAAGAAATCGGAATTCCCAGAGGCAAGTTTTTTGAAATAGCCCTAAACGGACTGAAAAATATCGCTGCAGAAATAGGTCTGTGAAAGCTTCTAAATGTTGTCGCAACATTTTGGACAATCGTAAGCTTTTAAAATCTTCAGCATAGCATTGGGCTTACCAATTCTTAAATATTGAAATATATTGGAGTAACTAAAGAAAAGTTTGGTGTAACGCCTGATGTCAGAAATCAAGGAGATTGAACTTAAAAGGATTCGTCCAAACAGACTTAACCCGAGGTTAGAGATTAACATAGAGCGTCTGAATGAGCTTGCTGCTAGCATACGAGAGGTTGGATTGCTTGAGCCAATAATTGTGAGACCCGTAAATGGTGAGTTTGAGGTTGTTGTCGGTGAAAGAAGATATAGGGCTTCGCAGCAGGCTGGGCTTGAAAAGATACCTGCAATCGTAAGAGAATACACTGATGATGAAGTAGTCCAACTAAACCTTATCGAAAATGTTCAAAGAGAAGAACTTAACGCAATTGAAAAAGGCAAAGTTTGCAAATATCTGTTAGATAATTGTCCAGAAAAATATCCTTCGAAATCCGTAATAGCTAAGAAAATCGGTATCAGCAACAACGCCGTATCCCTTTGGCTACGAACGGTTGAAGTTGTTCCTCAAGAGGCTCAAAAATACGTTGCATCCTCAACTATTTCAGGGCAGGTGCCGGAAGGTAAAATTGACTACCTTACAGCGGTTAAGGTGGGGCGTTCTGTTAGGGAGCCAGAGAAAAGAGTTGAGGTGATTAAGAAGCTGGCGGAAGAACGGCTTCCAGTTAAAGAAAGAATCCAAGTAATCAAAAAGGTGGCTCTTGAACCAGAAAAATCCATTGAAGAAGTTATTGAGGAAGTGGCAGAAACTCCATATGAAATGCGATTCATAGCTGATGATAAGAAACTTTTGCTTGACGGCACTAAAACTCAAACTTCCAGAACCGATATGCCTGATGCAAAAGTTAAGGTAGGCGCAATAGTTCATGCAATTATTTGGGAGCCTCACATTGCAGACTTACGCATTACGTTCATAGAAAGAAAAAAGTTAAGATATTTCGATGAAGAGGATGCAAAAAGAGAAGGCGGATACACCCTAGAAGAGTTTAAGAAAAAATGGAAAGAAACTCATGGAGAATGGGATGAGAACCAACTTATTTATGTGATTCACTTCGAAAGAATAAAATAGTCTTCTCATAAGCTATTCGTTATCTAGAAATCCTATGGAGATAGACGATATGAAGGTTTATTCTCATACAGATCCGGATGTGAAACCAATTTTAGAAAAAATTCTCAGATACGCCCAACAAGCTAAGGCTATGAACCTGCCCTATTGGGTTTTTGTTCAAGATTCAAATCCTATTGGAATTCTTGCAGTTGGAAGGGAACCAGTGCAACTGTTGGCTTCACCAGGAACTCCTATGGCTTTGATAAACTTGATAGACGCTAAGCAACCTAAAGAGATTATAGAAACTTTTGCCTATGAAGCGCAAAAACTGGCGATTCAGAAAAACAGTGAATATGCATTGGCGACGTTTCCGTTTAATGAAGATGCAGCCATCAACCAATTTAAGAAGCTAAATTTCATGGAATTTGATGATTGTTACCAAATGGTTTGCCAACTCGATAAATCTTTCAAATCATCTGAAGAGCTTCAATTTATACAAGTCAAGAAAGAGGAGATGCGCGAATTCATTAAATTGGCTGAAAAATTTCTGCAAGGTTCCCCCGATATCACGTTGACAGAAGCTCTAAAACATATGCCCGAATTACCTGATGAATTTTTAAACTTCTACCATTCTCTAGAGAAAATCTATTTTGCCAACAAAAATCAACAAACGATTGGGGTATTAAATTTTAACTCGAGCAGCGGACTGATTAGCAGCATAGGTGTTGATTCTCAACAACGAGGCAAGGGTTATGGAAGACAGATCATGCTGTTTGGGCTAGAACAGTTAAAGAAAAGTGGCTGCAAAAAAGCGTACCTGAGAGTTCACATTGAGAATAAGCCTGCTGTTAGTCTCTATGAATCTTTAGGGTTTGTTAAAGCAGAAAGATACAAGAGACTAATCTGGCGAAAACGCGTGTAAAGTTAAACAAAATATCACACGTTTACAACAGCGTATCCTTCTTCGTTTTTCACGCCTATTCCTAGCTCTACGGCTCTGCGGATTTGTGTGTAATTCCATGGGTTATCTGTTAAGTTGGCGCCTTCATAGCTTTCAATTACTTTTAATGCTTCAATGTCCATTGCTATTCTGTCTCCCGAAGCAAGTATAACGTTTGGATTTCTCAGTTCTCCGCTTGCTGGTCCGCCGCTGATGAAGCATTTTCTTCCATCCATAATTATTAAGTTTGGATGCACAACCAAGTTCAAATCAGCAATTTTCTCTTCTAATTTTTTAGCATGTAAAAGCATTCTTTCCTTAGGTTTCATGAAGCCCACGGCTAATTTTAGGCTTAGGGTAAACTTTGCCCACCTGTGCGTTTTCATGCAGCAAACATAAACAAGCTTCTTCGCCGCTAAAGCCTTTTCAGGCAAACTTACCCTTCTAAGATACTTGCCACCTGTGCTGACTTTAACCCATTTGCCTTCATCAAAAGAAACAATTTCTGCACCTGCCGCTTTTGCCTTAGCAAGCATTCCTGTGTCTTCGAAAACTTTGCGGGTGCAAAGCGAAAGCATAGATGATTCACCTAAAACCACCTTAGAAGCACCATACTCATACAATAACTCAATGATGGCTTTGACAAAATCTGGATCGCTTGAACCAGGCGGAGCATCACCTGTGTTGAAGTTCGGCTTCAAAAGAATTTCGTCGCCTTTCTCAATAACTTTCTTGAAACCGCCAATCAAATCCACAGAGCGCAATATACTTTCCTTAACATCACGCACATCTGTCACTTTACTAACCAAAACCTTACCGTTTTTGATGAAAGGGTTGAGCATATGTCTTCCAATTTTGCCTTCAACTGACATAGTAAATCACTAAGCTATTCAAATGTTGAATAAGTGATAGAGGACAAGCACTTTTATATCTTAACTGGTCCATGCGTCCTCTACTTTGAACTGTGGCCCCTTTGCTTTACGATGTTTTATGATTTTATTCTGCACAGTTTGAACACTTTCAATAATCACAAGGCCTACTAAGAAACCAAAGATTAAGAGATATGGAAGATTCTTTTGCACTTCGGACCATGCCAGCATCCCAGTTAACACTTCTTGCACTTCTGCTTGAGAAGGGATGTGCGGATACCGGGTTCCGTAGTATTGGTTAAAGCGGACATGCAGATTAGTATAGGAATGAGAAATTAAACTAAAATTTTGCGATATCTGCCCTCCCGCAAGTGAAGAATTAGAACAGTAGCTAATGAAGTAGAAAAGTGGATTATAAGACATACTAACATTCCCTGTACAAAGAACGTTTCTATCCGCTAAGACAGTTGTGGACTGCAGGTTGACCGATCCACTATAACCAATTCCATAAATAAGAGCAGCCATGGTAAGTACTGCCGTAACCAATCCTCCAGCTAGTAACATTTTTAGTATAAATAAGAAACTCCTTCTCACTTTAGAACGCCCAGCATTACTTTTTGATACTGAAGAACAGATACCAAGTTTAATACCTTACAATAACATAGTAGAAAAAATATTTAATTCTGTCGTAGGGCCTCTGTGAGCATGGTTTTGAGAAATTCAGAATAGAGATGGGCAAATAAAAACTGCTTATATCGGGTTTGGGATGGAAATTGATTGCGAAAAACCTAGAGGGGTCTATCCCTATTGGTTGCGCGGCAAACCAAAAATAATAATCTTATACTATGTATTTGTCTGTTTTCTCAAAATCTTTAACGATTTCCATAACGCGTTTCGGAGCGTTAACACCTTCCAATGGAATGCCTTTGAGCAAAGCCCAAGGGCTTCGCTTTGCAATAATTGTTGCAATGTAATCATCGCCAAAACATTTCCGTGCAATAGCATAAACCATGTCTCTAACATCTATCTCAGAATACTTGCCCAAAGCATGCAAATACTCATGCAAAAGCAAATTGTAAACTAAAGCATTAACCACACGCTTCGACTTAAGCGCCGCCTCAACAATCTGGACTAGACGCCTATTCAAAACAATATTGTTTGTTCCCAGCGGGTGATAGGCACCTAATTGAATGGGCAAATCATCTAGAAAAAGCATCATTCCGCCTCGACGCCTATGCAAAGAAAACTCCACGCTGTCTTTAACAATATTCCAGACCTCACCGTAACTCTTAGCATTTTCTAAGCGGATGCGAAATCTTTCACCAATTGAAAATTCGCTTTCATTCATCAATATCTCTCCTAACACTTTACCATTGCATCATACCTTATATTAAATATGGAGAATCTAACCTCTGAGAATACCAAAACAAATAAAGAACTGAGATTAAAATCATTAAATATAGTTTGGAGGCGAAATTGAGATGGCAGGCATAGTCCTTGTTAGAGACGTTATGTCAAAAGAGGTGAAAGTTGTGCGACCTGACACTAGCGTCAAAGAAGTGGTAGCCACCATGAACAAGTTCGACATAGGCTCTATACTAGTAGTGCAAGGCGAAAGACCAGTAGGTATCATAACAGAACGAGACATCTTAAGGAGAATAGTAGAGCCATGTCTAGCACCAGAAATTCTCACCGCAAGGCAGATCATGACAAGCCCAGTGTCAACAATAAGCGAAGCAGTCAGCATAGAAGAAGCTGCTAGGCTTATGGCGAAAAAAAGAGTCAAAAAGCTTCCCGTTATGAACAATCAGAAACTCATTGGCATAATAACCTTTACAGACATTGTAAGCAAGGTGCCAACCATGTTTTCCATACTAGAAGAACTCGTAAGACCCTATCGCCGTTCCTACTAAAATCACACCACAATTAATCTTCTATTTTTCAAAGGTCTCTATTACAGTGCCTTAGCAACAATGTTTAAGCTAGTTAAAGGGCTCATCGACTGCAATGTTGAAAAGCTTCCATAAAATGCCACAGGCTCCCAATCAGCCTTTCTAAGAAGGGAAGAGAGCTCACTAAGGCTGTAAGCATGGTTTTCGATTTCTATCCTATCTATGAACATTAGATCTTCTCCACGCTTATCATAAAATGTCCAAGAAGAGCTTATCTGTGAGGTTATTGGATCGTACTTCCTATTCTCCAACATCACAATGTTGTCAATTGCCGTGTAAGCAGTAGGGGTAAACTTTAAAGAGAGGAAGTCGCTATGCATGGTCTCTGCAATGAGCAGAATCGCACCTTCTCTTGAAACTTCCCTGGCTTGCTTAAAAATGTTCAAGTCATTTTGCTGTGAGAAGTATCCGATGGATGTCCAAGCGTTAACAACCACATCGAAAGGTTGCGAAATGCTTCTAACAACTTCTTTCAGATGTCTAGCATCTCCTTCTAAAAAGGTGACCATGTTGGAAACCTTATGCTCTTCGGCTTTTCTTCTTGCATCTTCTAAAAAGGCTTTGGAAATGTCGACTCCAACGGCTTTGAATCCCTTCTTAGCCATGTAGATTGAAATTCGTCCATTTCCGCAGCATAAGTCAAGTAAGTTGCCTGATGGGATTCCAAAGTTACCGAGAACTTTCACCATTCCGTTGACGATTTCCTCGGTTCGAGACCATCTTCCATTAAGAAGCTTTAAGAAAAGGTTGGAATGATTGATAAACAATTTTCTAGTCCAATCGCTCATATTTTCGTATAAAGCTCACATAATCTAATATGCATTTTGGAGAGTAAAAACAACTTACCATTAATGAATTATCTAACAAGGCTAAAATTCAGGTTTAGACTTGCCCAACTTCCTATCTAGGCATGCTTTAATGAAACCGTAATATTCTGGGTCTGGTCTTTCCGGACGGCTTTTGAATTCTCCGTGAAATTGTGAAGCGAAAAAGAAGAAACAGTCTGGTAGTTCCAAGATTTCCATTCTTCTACCATCTGTACTCTTAGCCGAAAACACTATGCCATTTTTTTCAAGCCTCTCTAGATAGTCTAGGTTAACTTCGAATCTGTGACGGTGGCGTTCATAGATTTCTTCACTTTTGTAAAGCGCATATGCCATTGTGTTTGGTTTTACGACTATTTTATGAGCGCCCAAACGCATAGTAGCGCCCTTAATTTCTATTTCTCTCTGCTCTGGCATTAAGTCAATAACTGGATGAGATGAGTTCGGGTTAATTTCAGTGCTGCTTGCCTCTTTTAATCCGCAGACATTTCTTGCGAATTCTATTACTGCTAGTTGAAAGCCATAACATATGCCTAGAAATGGAATGTTATTTTCTCTTGCAAATTTAATCGCCATTATTTTTCCTTCAGTGCCCCTTGGACCAAAACCGTACGGAACAAATATTCCGTCAAGATCTCGGAGAATCTTTATCTCTTTTGGATTCTGTTCAAACTTTTCAGCCTCTATGTAACTGATACAAACCCTTGTTTTGCAAGCCGCTCCCCCGTGCCGCAATGCTTCATTCATGCTCACATAACTGTCTACTAATCCAGCATATTTGCCAACTAAACCAATTTTTACCTCATGCTTCGGATTCAGTACGGCATCTACAAAATTTTTCCATTCTTTAAAATTTGGCTTACGTTCCAAAAATCCAAACCTCTTGCAAATGAAATCGCCCATCCCCTGCTCGTCCAAAATGAGCGGAACCTGATAAATTGATTCCACATTATACGAGCAGAAAACAGCTTTTTCAGGTATAGTGCCAAACAAGGCTATTTTTCTCAAAGCTTCGGAATCTATCATTTCTGAGCATCTTGCAACGATAATGTCTGGCTGAATACCAATTCGTCTTAACTCGTTGACGCTGTGTTGAAGAGGCTTCGTTTTCATCTCTTTTGTAACATCTAAAATGGGGACTAGAGCAACGTGCACGTACAAAGTGTTTTCGAAGCCTTCTTCTAAGCGCATCTGACGGATAGCCTCTAAGAATGGTAAGCCTTCAATGTCGCCTACCGTGCCTCCAACTTCCGTCAAAACCACATCCACATCCGAATGCTTAGCGACAGCACAAATGCGACCTTTAATCTCGTTAGTCACGTGTGGCACAATCTGCACACATCTTCCCAGAAAATCGCCTCGGCGTTCCTTTTCAATAACAGCTTCATACACTAAACCCGTAGTGATGTTATTGTCCTTTCGAAGGTTCAAATCGAGAAAGCGTTCATACCAGCCCAAGTCAAGGTCAGTTTCGCCGCCATCATCTGTAACGTAAACTTCGCCATGCATATAGGGGTTCATCGTTCCAGCGTCAACGTTCACGTATGGGTCAATCTTTATAACAGTGACTTTTAGGCCTCTTGTCTGAAGCATTTTACCGATGGAGGATGTTACAATACCTTTTCCAACAGAGCTTAACACACCGCCAGTAACAAAAACATACTTAACCATCAGGTTTAGCCTCTACAATAACAAAACCATAAACTTAAATCAGCATTTAAATCCTTTCATTAACCTTTTCATATGGTTGACAATGGGATAATCTAATGCCACAAGGGAAAAATCCAAGTATCATTTACTGGCTTGGAAAGAATCTTTACCTTAACATAACCAATAAGTGCTCAAACAATTGCTATTTTTGCATAAAAAATTTTAAGAATGGTGTCGGCGACTTCAGCCTTAAACTACCAAAGGAACCTTCCACTAAAGAAGTGATAAACGAACTTCAGAATTTTATAAATCTAGAAAACTGGAACGAAATTGTTTTCTGCGGTTTCGGCGAACCCTTAGAAAGGCTGGATTGTATTTTAGAGGTCTGCAGATGGATTAAGAAGTATTATGGAAAAGCGGCAAGCATCAGAATAGATACTAACGGTCACGGATACCTAATTAACAAAGGTCGAGAAGTCGTTGAGGAGTTAAAAGATGTTGGCGTAGATAGAATAAGCGTAAGCTTAAATGTCCATAACAGGGAAACGTATAATCAAGTTTGCAGACCAAAATTTAACAACGCTTTTGAGAGTATTCTGGAATTTATTCAGAAAGCCAAGGAAGTTTTTGACGCTGAGATTACAGCTGTAACCATTCCAGAGGTTGACATTTCTGAAATAGAGGAAATTGCCAGAGAAATGGGAGTAAAATTTAGAATAAGAGAGTATGTGCCATGCTCTTGGTGAGCTTAGTTTTATCTGATAAATTAGGGTTTCACTTTTCTGAATAATTTAACGATGCTGCTTGCGATAACTGACAGTCCTACGGAAATTACGAGTCCGGCGAGAAAGCTGAACCAGCCTATAGTTTCGTTTACCAACATGCTTAGAAAGAAGCCAATGCTAAGCCAAAAGATTATTCCGGAAATTGTATCAGCCTTTTTATCCAGAGACTCGTGAAGGAAAAATCTCAGAGCTAAAATAGCAATGTCGAAAGCTCCGAAAACGAAACAGAATTGCATTGCGGCTGTATAGACAACAGGATGACTTTGTTGCGGAGCGGGAAAGACTATATTTTCGGTTACATTTTCAAGATGAAAATCTTGGAAAAAATTGATGACTTCCTCTGTAAAGTTAGGGGTGATAATCCAAATTGTGCCGAAAAGAACGAGGAAAAATCCGAAAGAAAGAATGCCCAGCCAATCTGTGCCTTTTGGGCGTTTCTCATTTCCAGTCATAGATCCCACCTATTTAAATCAAGTAAATCTAAGGTTAACGTTTCTTTCTTAAAACAGTTGCCATACAAGTTAATCATCATTCTTAAAAGATGAAAGCACATAACCTAGTCTGGATGGAGACAGGTGCAATATGAGGATTCTTTTCGTGGAACCTCCGAAGGACATTTGGTTTGTAATGGGGGAGTATTTGCCGCCTCCTTTTGGGATAATTCAGCTCGCTGCGTATCTTGAAAGAGAGGTGGAAAATGTAGAGATTGAGGTATTAGACTGCAACGCTCAACAAATTGATTGGAAAGGTATGGAGGAAAGAATTGCCTCTTTTAATCCTGACATCGTAGCTTCAAGTGCATTAGCCACATGTAACACCTATTTAGTTACTAGGACATTGGAAAGCGCAAAAAGATTAAACCCAAGAACCCTCACAGTCGCTGGAGGACAACATTTCACCGCAACAGCCCAGGAGAGTCTGGAAACTTATCCAGAAATTGACGTTATCGTTCGAGGAGAAGGTGAACAAACCCTTGCAGAACTCGTCAAGCAGGCAAAGAAGAAATCATCTTTTTCGCAGATAAGAGGCATATCATTTAGGCATAATGAAGGAATCATACACAATCCGCCAAGACCTCTCATTGAAAATTTAGATGATCTACCATATCCTGGATACCATTTCGTTAAAGACATCGTTCATAAATATCACTTTGCTGCAATGGCTGGTCGCAACACTCCATACGCTTTAATTGAGGGTTCCAGAGGTTGTCTCCACCACTGCACATTTTGCTCTCAATGGAGACATTGGCAAGGAACATGGAGGATAAAATCTTCTAAGCGTATCGCAGATGAAATCGCGTTCTGCTATCAAAACTATGATAGTAGATTTATCTGGTTGACAGATGACAACTTCGGCTTCGGCGAGCGAGCAAGTGAACTTGCTGACGAAATCATGCAGCGAGGAATCGCTGAAGATATAAAGTGGTTTACACAGGCGAGATGCGATGATGTCGTGAAGCATGAGGATGTTTTGCCAAAAATGCGGAAGTCAGGTCTTCGCTGGGTCCTTCTCGGTGTGGAAAATCCAAAACAATCTACTCTTGAAACTTTTAGGAAGAACATAACTGCTGAAGAGGCTAAAGAGGCGGTAGAATTGTTAAAGGAAAACGATATTTTTGCTCAGACAATGTTTATAATTGGTGAAAGAAAAGACACAGCTAAATCAATTGCAGAGTTAAGAGAGTTTGTGAATGAGTTAGACCCAGGCTTCGCTATATTCGCCATTCTCACACCATTTCCTGGAACAGAACTTTTCGAAGAAGCAAAAAGAAACGGATGGATAGAAGACTTCAACTGGTCACATTACGATATGGTTCATGCCATAATGCCAACAGAAACCTTGTCAAGGAGAGAAGTGCAAGAAGAACTTTACAACTGCTATAGAAGCTTCTACAGTTCTTTTGAGAGGAGGCTGCAAGGGTTGTTTTCTGAAAATGCGCTGAAAAGAAGGATTTATTGGTACATGGCTTTCAAGGGCATTTTAAGACAGCTCAGAAAGCTTTTTTAGGCGACATTAAATGTCAACTATAGGTCATAATCAAATTTTGCTGTTTACCATAAGCGTCTCCATTTTTGGAATATTCATCGTACTGATATTTGCGTTTAATCCGCCAATAACTCATGAAAACTTTTTTTGGCGAAAACCATTAATAGGCTCAGTTTTTGGCCTTATTTCTTTGTTGGGGATTTTTGCTGCTTTTTTTCCAAAACAATGCTCAAAGACATTTAACTTTGAAAAAGAGAAAACGAGCTTTACTTCTCATACGGATTATGCCACTTTTAAGGGTCATCACCCTAACTGTAAAGAATTTTCAGCCCACGTGATACATGTAAACAATCACACTTTTTGTGCGGCATGCAATGGTTTGCTTCTTGGAGCTACAGTAGCCCTTATAGGAGCAGCTTTTTATTTCTCTGGCTTGTGGCAAATTGGAGAGACGAGTTTCTTATTGATTCTAATTGGAGTCGTGGGAGTAGTTCTCGGATTCTTTCAACTAAAATTCAAGGGATTCATTCGTCTAATTCTAAACGCGTTCTTTGTTTTTGGAGCCTTCTTAATTCTAGCTGGAATCGACGAGTTAACTCAAAGTCTATTTGTTGATTTATTTCTAATACTTTTGATTGTTTTTTGGCTCTTTACGAGAATACAGCTTTCACAATGGGATCACTTGAAAATTTGCAACAGTTGCAAAGTTCCATGTGAAATTCGTGATTTAAAGAAAAAGCAGGGTTAATATCTGCGACGTAATCCGTAGAGAGCGCCCATAATTATTAATATTCCAAAGATGATCACTGCAAACGGCCAGAACTCCACAGTTTTAGGAATTAGTTGTGCCTGTTGCAAAAGCCATATGAACCCAGCTATTAGGATTATTGCGCCGATGGCAATGCCCACAATTGCGCCGCCTCTTGGAATTCCGAAACATTCCTCTTCAGGTTTAAAGCATTCATCTTCACGTCGTCTGCGGCGCTCATGTTCAGTAACTGCGTAAAGTGACGCTCCACATTGAGCACAGACTTTAGCATCATCCGGATTCTTGGCGCCACATTTAGTGCAGTAAACCATTCTTTTTCTCTCCACACTTCATTCTGCATATAATCTTCTTAAGACTTTTGGTGAAATCCCCTCTTATTTATGCTGTCTGAGACTGCAACAGTTCAGCTTGACTTATAATCGAATTCAATTGCTGCTCGGTGAGTAGGAAACCGTGAAGAGACCTGCCACGAAGTTTTAAACTTTTGAGGAAAGTTTCTTTTATGGGTAAGGGTTTGTCAAATTTCAAAATGTACTTGAATTCTATGGCTTTTTTCCATCCCCATTTTTCACATCCACGCCTTTCCTCTTCAGAAAGCTCGTCCAAACCGTAGATGTTTCCTATCTCACCATAACCAATGATGGCGTCGCCTATGCTGGTTTTGTGCACGAATATTATGACTTGCCCCACAATCCATTTTCTACGAATACTCGTATAGTATATTGCGAGGCTGAAAACTTGGTCAACCCACTCCTCAGTGGCTATCCTTAAAATGTAACCATAAACCTCAACCATTGAAACAGTCCCTATTCTCACTACTTACGGGTTTATGGCTATTTTAATTTCGCTTTTTGATGTTGCAAGGATTTCAAAGGCTTCTTTTATGTTTTCCAGCCTCATTTTCCGCGTTATAAGCGGTTTCACATCAATTACTCTTGTCGCGATTAGGTTTAGGGCTTTTCTGAAATGTAGGGGAGTTGTGTGAAAAGTGCCTAGAACTTTTACCTCTCCATAGTGAAGCAGTTCAGCATCAAGTTTGATTTCTGTTCCGGGCGGGCATCCGCCGAATTCTAGAACTGTTCCACCTTTTCTGACAAGTTTTAGGGCTTGCTCCCATGTAGCAGGCAATCCTATAGCTTCAATTACAACGTCTGCACCGTAATTGCCAGTAAGTTCGCGAATCATTTCCACAGTGTCAACTTTTCCAGCGTTAACTGTTTCATCTACCCCTAGTTTTTCTGCAAAGTTTAGTCTTTCCTCTACCACGTCTATAATTATCACTTTTTCGGCACCCATTTTCTTAACGGTTAAGAGGTGCAGTAATCCTATTGGTCCAGCACCAATTATTGCCACAGTATCTCCCAGCTTCACCCCTGCCTCTTCAACTCCATGTAACACGCACGCTAAAGGTTCGGTGATTGCCGCTTCCTCGTAGGAAACGTGTTGAGGAATTTCTTGCGTGTTCACAAGAACCATGCGGGCTGGAACTTTGATATATTCGGCGTAGGCTCCCCAAAGCCAAATCATATTTTCACACAGATTATATTTACCCTTCTGGCACATTCCGCAATGCAAACATGGAGCACTGTTACCAGCACGAACACGCATACCTATTTTTGGCCACTCTAAACCTTTGCCAACTTCAACAACTTCGCCAGCCCATTCATGCCCAAAGATTGTTGGAAGCTTTATGACCCTTTCAACGTAGCCTCTCTGGAAAATTTTCAAATCAGTGCCACATGTTGTGGCTGCTTTAACCTTAACAAGAACCTCGCCAGCCTCAACTTTTGGAACTGGAATATCCTCAATTCTTAGGTCTTTTACGCCGTAAAGCATTGCTGCCTTCATTTAAATCACTTGTTTAAAACTACGACTTTTAAACTCTCTTTACTATCGGAAGTAGTTTTAAATGCTTTGGCGGCATCTACAAGCCTGAAACGATGGGTTATCAGTTCCTTCACGTTTATTTTACCAGATTTTATTAGCTCCAATGCCATTCTTGTTTCTAAATGCGAGGTTGAATAAGAAGGGATTATCTGAAGTTCCGAGAAAAACAGTTCTTTTGGGCTTATTTGCAAATATTTTCCAACTTCAACAGGTGCGAAAACACAGAGTTTTCCACCTTTGCGGCAAGCATTTATGCCAGCTTTATACGCCTCCAAGCTTGGTGCAGTAATAATTGCAATGTCTGCGCCTCTGCCATCAGTTTCAGCTTTAACAACGCTAGCCAGATCTTCCTTTTCTGGATTAATCGTCATGTCAGCTCCAAATCGTTTCGCTACATTAAGCCTATAATCAATTAGGTCGCTCACAAACGTCTTTGATGCACCAGAGATTTTTGATAGAGCAGTATGGATTATTCCAGTGGTTCCAGCACCAATTATTGCAACTGAATCACCAGTTTGAACATTGCATTTTTTAAGGGCTCTCAAGCAGCAGCCGACAGGCTCAACAAAAGTGGCTTCTTCGAAGGAAATGGCTTCAGAAATTTTTAAAGTATCTATCTGGAGGTTTGGGGCTGGAACTTTGAAGTATTCCGCCAAACCGCCGGGCTCAATGTTTGTTTTGTGAAATTGCTCGCATAACGTGTAGTCGCCATGCTGGCAATAATGGCATTTTAGGCAAGCCACATGATGATGAACAAAAACTCTGTCACCAACATCAAGTCCTTCAACTTTATCTCCTTTTTTTGCAACTACTCCTGCTGGTTCATGTCCAAGAACCAGTGGAGCACGGCTTTTTAAGTACCAGTTCATAAGATCTGAGCCGCATATTCCACAAGCCTTCATCTCCACTAGAACTTCTTCTTCGTCTATTTCTGGGATGGGCATTTCTTCTATCCGTACATCTTCGTTGCTGTAGTACATAGCAACTTTCATTTTGGCTCAATGGTTTTTCTGTCGAGGCGCACTTAAGACTTTCCAAAATACTAACTTATCACATAATTGGAAAATTTTCTTTATATGGGCAACATGAATTCAAGAAAATTGGCGATGAAGAACTGCAATTTTTGTGCGCAACAGAAAGAATTTGGATAAAACCTTTTATAAGGGATAAGAAATACTCGTTCCCCATGAAACCCGAAGAAAAAGCCGAAAAAATAGAAAAAATCAGCGGTTATACGATGCTCATTATCGGATTGATTTTCATAATCATTCCAGCGTTGCTAGCGCTTTCAATGTTTTTAAGCGGGGCACAGATTCCTCAGTTTGTTCCAGTTTCAACAGGAGAAACAGATGGGTTTGTTAGAGCTGTTGCCACTTTCAGTAACGTCTGCGTATTATTCTTTATTTTCATTATTATCGTATGGACGGGCTCTATAATTACCAGCCGCAGCGTAACTATAATAAAACATGTAAAGCCAAAGAGTGTCACAAAAAGCGTCCAAGAAGCGGCAGAAATCGCAAAAAAAGTTGAGAACGAGGAAACTTAGCTTAACCTTCAAACTCCAATGCTTTTTCAATGCTCTCTTTAATTTTTAGCAAAAATTCAGCAGCTGGAGCACCATCTACAATTCTATGATCATATGAAAGGCTCAACATAATCATTGGTTTAACTTCAATCTTCCCACCAATTACCATAGGCTTTTCGGTTATTTTTCCTACGCCAAGTATGGCTGCTTCGGGCGGATTAATTATTGGCGTAAAAAATTCGACACTATACATGCCAAGGTTAGTGATTGTGAAGGTTCCGCCAGTCAGTTCTTCTTTGGCTAGTTTTCCCTCTCTTGCTTTTTCTGTTAACTCATTTATGGTTATATCAATTTCTTTTAGGGATTTTTTGTCAACATCACGTATGACTGGAACAACTAAGCCGTATCTGGTGGCAACAGCCACACCCACATTTATGTCTTCAAAGAGTTTTATGTTGTCTCCTTCCAATGTTGAGTTGATTATAGGATGTTCGCTTAGGGAGTTTGCAACAGCTTTCACAAGAATAGCCGTATAAGACACTTGAGCTCTTGTATGTAATTCCACAGCCTTTGAGACGTCAACTTCCATCATTAATGTGCTGTGGGGAGCAGTTCTAAAGCTAGTAGAAACCCGTTCAGCCGTTGTTTTTCTGAAACCACTTAAGGGAATAGTTTCCTTAACTTTCGGCAGAATACCACGAGTCTCCTGGATAAATTTTTTGACATCTTCTTCAACTATTCTACCCTCAGGTCCACTACCCTTAACATTCAACAAGTCTATTCCATACTCTCTTGCCAAACGTTTTGCGGCAGGTGAAGCCAAAACTCTTTTTCCCGCTTCCTCACCTGCTTGAGGTGCCTCTGCAAGGATTTCTGCTTCTGAAAATGCTTCGCCAGGAGCAGTTATGGCAGCTAGAACCGCGTTGACGGGAGCATCAACGCCTTCCTCTATTAGAATCTTTCGCAACACACCTGAAGCTGGGGCTTCTAAGTCGTATGTGGCTTTTTCTGAGATAACTTCCACTATTGGTTCGCCTTTTTCAACAGTGTCGCCTTCCTTTTTGTACCATTTGCCAACTGTGCCTTCCTTCATTGTTAGGCTAAGTTTTGGCATAACAACTTTTGTTACCATTTTAGACCACTTCCTTGACAGCCTTGACTATGGTTTTTTCGTCTGGGATTACGTAATTTTCTAAAGGTGGGCTAAACGGGATGGGTGTGTCTGGTTCGGCTACGCGTTTTATTGGCGCATCTAAATAGTCCATTGCTTCCTCAGCTACCATGGCGGCTATTTCAGCGCTTACACCAGCGGTTTTGCAATCTTCGCTTACAATAACTAGCCTTCCAGTTTTCTTAATGGAATTAATTATTGCTGTTTTATCTAGGGGTGTTAAGGTTCTCGGGTCAACAACTTCTGCGTTTATGCCTTCCTTTTCAAGTTCCTTAGCTGCATTAAGGGCTTTGTGAACCATGTATAAGGTAGCCACCAACGTGACATCGGCTCCTTCCTTTTTTATGTCCGCTACGCCGAAGGGAATTGTGTACTCCTCCTCTGGAACTTCATCTTCAATCGGATACAAAAGCTTATGTTCACAGAAAAAAACTGGGTTGTTGCCTTGTACAGCTGTTTTCAAAAGACCTTTCGCATCGTAGGGTGTTGAGGGTACAGCCACATACAAGCCTGGAACATGCATAAACCATGCTTCTAGACTTTGTGAGTGATGGGAAGCGATGTTTACTCCAGCTCCGAAGGGTGTTCGAATTACAAGAGGGCATTTTGCTTGACCGCCGAACATGTAACGTATTTTTGCTGCTTGATTTGCAATTTGGTCCATGGCTAGGGCTGTTAGGTCTCCAAACATTATCTCTGCTACTGGACGCATGCCGGTTATTGCTGCACCTACGGCTGTTCCAATTATGGCTGATTCCGAGATTGGCGTATCCCTAACCCTTTCGTCCCCAAATTCTTCTGCCAAACCATCTGTAACTTTGAAGGCTCCTCCCCAATATTTGCCAACGTCCTCACCTAAAAGAAAAACTGTAGAATCTCGGTGCATTTCCTCCATCAAAGCTTCCCTCAAGGCTTCCCTATAGGTTATCTTCCGCACATCTATCCCTCTCGCACTTAGGCGTAAACATCCTCTAAGGCTTCTTCTGGAGCTGGATATGGACTTTCTTTGGCAAATTTTACTGCTTCCTCAATTTCAGCCGAAACTTCTTTTTCGATTTGCTGAATTTCACTTTCTGTTAGAGCGTTCGTTTGTAGAAGCTTTTCTTTAAAGCATTTAACTGGGTCCTTAGCCAACCACTCTTTAACCTCTTCTTTTGGCCTATATTTGGCTGGGTCGACCCGCGAATGCCCTTTATGCCTATAGGTTTTGCACTCAATAAGCGTAGGGCCTTCGCCTTTTCTGGCTCTTTCAACAGCTTTCTGTGTAACTTCATAAACTGCTAAAACATCGTTTCCATCCACAACAACCCCAAGGATTCCGTAGGCTACGGCTCTGTCTGCAACATTTTCTATGGCCATCACTCTTGATTGGCGTGTTCCCATGGCGTAAAGATTGTTTTCACAGATGAAGATTACTGGAAGCTTCCATATAGATGCCATGTTTATGCTTTCATGAAAAGTGCCTTGATTTGAGGCTCCTTCGCCTAAGAAGCATGCTGCCACTTGGTCTGTTCTTCTAATTTTTATGGATAGGCCGGCGCCAACGGCTATTGGTATTCCCGCTCCGACGATGGCTGTTGCGCCTAACATGCCTATTTTGAAATCTGCAATGTGCATAGAACCGCCCTTCCCTTTACAGTAACCTGTCTTTTTGCCTAAAATCTCAGCCATAATTAGCTTTAATTCAGCACCTTTTGCTATGCAGTGCCCATGTCCCCTATGTGTGCTTGTAATGTAGTCATCTTTTTTTAGAGCGCTGCAAACGCCTACTGCTACGGCTTCCTCTCCAGCGTAAAGGTGGATTGTGCCTGGGACAAGGTTTTGGCCGTAAAGTTCGAAAACCTTTTCTTCAAAAATGCGAATTTCAAGCATTTTCCTATACATTTCCACAAGTTTCTCTTTTGTTAGTTCGAAATTCAATTACTTTACCGTCCTCAATGTCTTAGCTCACTTCTTATAGACCCCGACACTTTTATATTATTTTATGATTGTTAAAAGCTGAAAAGAAGATGCATATGAAACCTAGAGCTGCGTATGTTGCGTTTATTGCGTGTTTAATTAGCCTCGTCCTTCTCTATTCTTTTATCTTTCCATCTGTTCAAGCCATAGCTCAAAATCAAAATTCAATTCTTCTTAAGTATGAAGTGAATAGCGTCTTTGTTGGAATCCTTAGACACATAATTTCCTTTGAGAATCCAACATCTCATAAAGTTATGGGTGGAAAGCTTTTTGTTCCGCTGATTAGGAATGAAACCGCACGTCATTACGCTATTCTTTATAATATTTCCTCTTCTATGGGGCGATTAGCAATTTTGAGTGATGATTCTGGAAACAAGTATGCCTACTGGAGTAACATAATAATTGATGGAAAGCAAACTTTTACGGTAGAATTAGATTATTATGTACTTTCTTTCAGCACGCACTACTCAATAAATTCAAGCATGATAGCAGAGTATGACAAGAGTTCCGACTTGTACATGAAATATACACAGCCAGAAGAACTAATACAATCCGATAATTCCGAAATACTTTCTAAAGCGCAAAACCTCACTAACGGTGAAAGTGACGTACACGAAAAAGTTTCCCAAATATATAATTTCGTAGATAAGCATTTGAGCTACGCTATTCAAAAGGATGAAAGAGGCGCTTTATGGGCTTTAAAAAATAGGACTGGTGACTGTTCCGAATATTCTTATCTTTTTGTTGCATTGTGCCGGGCTGCTGGAATTCCTGCGAGAATTCAAGCTGGCTTCGCCTTTCATTCCATCAAAGAAACTTTGCAAGAGGGGCACATGTGGGCTGAATATTACTTGGAAAATTATGGATGGATACCAGTGGATGCCACGTGGCAACTGTTTGATACAATGGATTATAGGCATTTCAGCTCGATTCAAAGCATACCAGAAATTATGCCATATGCGAACTATGTTTTCAATTATACAACTGGACCAGACTTTTTAGATGAAGAGCAAAATGTTTTCCTAAAATCTTCTTCAACGAACGCTTTCGGCGAGATCTTTACAGAAAAAATTGTAAAAACAGTTCAAAAAGCAAACCAAGCAAAATTTGCACTTTTTCTTGCAAGAGTTTTTGGAGCAACCGTAATTTTTTCATCAGAACTTGCAAAGGCTGAACAAACTTTTTTAAGAAGCGAGATTAAAATGCAAAATGCAATTGAATCTTGGGAAGCTAATCAGCAGCTTGCCCATTCAAACGTTGATGAAGCCCTCAGAAGCGCAGAAGAGGCAACACGAGATGCTTGGGCGCTTATTGCTGAAGAATTCACTCTGTTAATCGGTATTCCAATAGTCATCATGCTAATTGCTTTGGTTCTTCTTAAGCGACACCAAACCAAGTAACAGCACAAACCATATAGAGTTACGTATGTAAATTACAAACAAGGAGACTAATATTAGATGATTTACAATCAAAATTTTGAGGGGGGCTAAATGCAGAAATCTTATTCAAAATTGTTAGGTATAGTCGGAAAGCCAAACACTGGCAAATCAACCTTTTTTAGCGCAGCAACCTTGGCACCGGCTGAAATTGCAAATTATCCATTTACAACCATTAAACCGAATAGAGGTGTCGGATACGTACGTACTCCATGCGTCCATGAAGAATTCAATGTTAAAGACACTCCTATTAATTCCATATGTTTGGATGGAATTAGACTAATTCCTATAGAATTTATTGACTGCGCAGGCCTCGTGCCGGGTGCATGGCAAGGAAGAGGTTTAGGCAATCAATTTTTGGACGAAATTAGGAAGGCTGACGCTTTGATCCATATTGTTGACGCTTCTGGAGGAACGGACTGTGAAGGAAGATTATGCAAATCTGGTGAGCATGATCCTTTGGAAGATGTGCGGTTCTTAGAACATGAGATAACTATGTGGATGACAAATATATTGAAACGGGACTGGCCAAAAATTGCCAGAACTGCCGAAGCCGAATCAAAAGACCTTTTCTCGATGCTGGAAGAACGACTAAGCGGCTTAGCAATAAAAAGGAGCCATGTTTTTGAAGCAATAAAAGGGGCGGGATTAAACGCTGACAAACCCACAGGTTGGAGTGAGGAGGACTTTCTAAGATTTGTGGACATGCTGAGGCAAATTGCCAAACCAATGTTAATAGCAGCCAATAAAATTGACATACCTGCGGCCGAAGAAAACCTAGAAAAGCTAAAAAAGCTAAACTATCTTGTAGTTCCTTGTTGTTCAGAAGCGGAACTTGCCTTGAGAAGAGCTGCAGAAAAGCAACTAATAGATTATAAACCTGGCGACTGCAATTTCAGAATGAACCACCCAGAAAAGCTAACGGAAAGCCAAATCAGGGCATTGGAAACCATAAGAGAGAAAATTCTGCTCAAATTCGGTTCCACAGGCGTACAAGACGCAGTAAACATGGCTTATTCCAAACTCTTAAACATGATTACAGTTTATCCCGTTGAAGATTTAGAGCATTTAGCAGATCATAACGGAAGGGTTCTGCCAGATGCCTACCTTGTGCCATACGGAACCACAGCCCGTCAGCTCGCCTACATCATTCATACAGAATTAGGGGAAAGTTTCATTTATGCAGTTGAAGCCAGAGAAAGAAAAAGAGTTGGAGAAGACTACATACTCAAAGACAGAGACGTCGTCTCAATCGTAAGTGCCAAAAAAAGAGCTTAATTGTTCTTATGCACCAAAACGTCTCTTGCGTTTTTCAAAAGTTCTAACAGCCCTTAAAAGGTCTATTAAGCGGAAATCAGGCCAATAGACATCTAAGAAGCAGAGTTCGCTGTATGCTGACTGCCAAAGCAAAAAACCGCTTAATCTTTCTTCCCCTGAAGTCCTAATGATCAAATCTGGATCTTGCTTAGGCATGTGCGATGTATACAAATACCTCTCGAATGTTTGTTCATCAACTTTTTCTGGAATCAGTTCGCCATTCTGAACTTCCTCTGCAATTTTCTTTGCAGCATCCACAATTTCCGCCCTTCCACCATAAGCAAAAGCAATGTTTAAAAAGTGTTCATCATAACCCTCTGTTGCCCTTTCAACATCCATTATGAGCCTCTGCAAATTTTCAGGCAACAGATTTACTCTGCCAATAAATTTGGTGCGAACTTTGTTTTTGTGTATGCGCTCGTCCGTGAGGATTTTCTGAAATTCTTCTTTAGCAATCCGCATGATTTCCTCAACCTCGTTTTTCTGGCGGCGAAAGTTATCAGTAGAAAAAGCATATAGAGTTATAGATTTAACACCAAGTTTCAAGCACCAATCAAGAAGTTGCTCAACTTTTTCAGCGCCTTTTTCATGGCCGAACCATGGATCAAGAGCCTTCTCAGAAGCCCATCTTCTGTTTCCATCCAAAATTATCGCTATATGTTCCGGTTTTCCACCGTCCTTAACTTGATGCCAAAGCCATTTCTCATAGAGTTTGTATGCTCCGATGGCGGAGAGGAATGTTTTAATCATTTTTTAAGCCTCGCATTTCTAAGTGCGCTGGCACATGAGCAGTTGTCTTTACGTTGAAGTGGTAAAGCCTTTACAGTCTCAATTAAAGCTTGCTCTAGTTTAGGCAGAATCTGCCCGGAAACTTTTGAAACTTCAATGGGCATCAGCTGTTCTTGGATGCCAGCAGCCATATTAGAAACAAAACAAAAAGCTGCATAACAAATTTCAAGCTCTCTTGCTAGTACGGCTTCTGGAATGCCTGTCATTCCAACAACATCGCAGCCTAGCCGCCTAAACATTTCAATTTCAGCAGGAGTCTCAAAACGAGGTCCTTCAGTGCAAACCAGCACAGCCCTATCCCATACACGCAACCCATAACTTTTTGCATTTTTAATCAGTAGTTTGCGCATTTCAGGGCAATAGGGCTCAGAAACATCAACATGCGTTACTGGAGCTTCATCGTAAAAGGTTGTAGAGCGAAATTTCGTGAAATCAATAAAATCATGGGGAATGACAACATCACCGGGTTTGAAATCGCGGTTTATGGCACCAACGGCGTTCATAGCTATAATTCTCTCAACACCCATTTTACAAAGCGCGTAAACGTTCGCCCTATAATTTATCTTATGTGGAGGAACCGAATGATTTAGACCGTGTCTTAGAAGAAAAGCTACTTCTTTATCACCTATTTTTCCAATGGATAAAGGTGGAGCAATTCCATACGGTGTCCCCAAACGTAACTGCTTAGCATCCTTAAACAAATTTTCGAAGCCCGTTCCACCAATAATTGCAATCCTAACCTTCTTCAAACTCTTCAACCTGCTCTTCAGTTTCCTCAAAAAATCCTCTAGCAGACCTATGAATGACAAATACAACCAGAACTGAGGCTATACCGATTAAAATGCCGACAACTATAGAAAAAATGAGTTTTTCGTAGCGCCCAGGTTCAATTAGCACTGCAGATGTTCCATCAAGAATTTGTCTAGACCATCCAACCGAAACTATCAGCGCTGCGTTACGAAGTAATCTAGGGTCGCGTTCGAGATACAAGCGTATTGCGCTTCCTAACAATATTACACAAATGCCAACTACTACAAGATCCATTGAGCCTTGAATGAAATAGCCAGTAATTTGCGGGAAAATACTTAGCCAACCAGCCATGTCCGGCGGTGCTATAATTCTTGCAACAAAAGCTGCAGCATTGGTCCATCCTAAATAAATGCTAATCACTACGCATAACGCTCCGGCAACTGTGGCAAAATTTGAAATCTGTACTTGAAGGGGTGGTGGTGAATATGCCTTCATCCATTGAATGAAATTTTTAACTGTTTTGTCAACTCCAAAACCTTTCACGAGCATGAACGCACTTAGGACAAAAAGGGAAACTAGCCAAAAAATGTCAAGCATTCTAAAAATTGAAAGTATCCCCAAGATTAAGATGAGCAGTCCGGGCAAGCCTAGCACTATGCGGGAGTAACGTGGATTTTCCATAATCATTTTTAAGTATCGTGTGAATAGAGCGGCCGTTTCTTCAATTGATTCACTGTGTTTTACAACTATTCTTCTAACTGATGAAACTGGTACCCTAGACTCCACAAGTGGCAGAACTGCCTCATCTGAATACCCATCAGTAACTAGAATAACTTCACCTGCTGGAAAGGAATTTAACAATTCGCTTAGTTCAGAGACTATTTTCCTGTCTGCTTCAACCCCGCCAAGTTCAGAGCCAGATATTGTCGCTATTTCAAAAACTTCTTCAGGTTTACCTTCGCTTTGTAGGCGGTCATATACCCGTATTGCTTCGAACATCGCATTTGCGTCTGGTTCTTCGGGGTCCCGTAAAGCGAGGGCTACCGCAGCGTTAAGGTTTTCTCCCCTTCCAACAATGGGGGTTTTAACTCCTCCTTTTGCTCCTAAATCACCATCCCTGTCCACACATAAAATAAGAATTCTTTTTTGTTCCCTCTCTGTTGGTTCTTCCTTAGCCATCTGATTTCTGTTCCTTAATTATATTTATGGGGTCTCACTTTAATCTTATGCTGTCATTCCCTTCTCGGCGAGGAGTTGGAACTCTTCCCAAGTTAATTTTTCTCCGCGTTTCAATTTTTCTCTTGCCTGTTTTTCAAGTTTTTCGCGAAGCGTCTCCTCGCTTTTCTTCTTTTCTTTCTCTTCCTCCATTTGAATTTCTTCTTTCAACCTTTGCATTTGATTTGAAATTTCCAAGATTTCCTCATGAAGAGGTCTTGCTCTTTCTTTTGTTTGTAGAAAGATTTCATGTAGGCCGTCGGCTTCCGTTTTAAGTTTTTCTGATTCATCAATTTTTTCCAACATTTTCTCATGAATTCTCTGGCTTTTTTGTGCGGTTTCTGTTAGTTTCTCATGAAACAGCTTGCTTTTGGTTTCAAGAGCCTCTAGCTCGGCTTTTAGCTCAATAATCTTTTGGTTTAACTGGTCAAGTTTTCTATGAATGTTTAACTGAATTTCCAGTTGTTTGACCTGCTCTACGAGTTCTTTCTCCTCTTTTAGGCTTAGAGGATTAGTTTGAATTTTCCATTCAATACTCTTAAGCTCCCTTTGAAGAGTTTGAAAGTTTATTGAAGGCTTTTTGTTAGTTAGGATTTTAATTTCTTGATTCAGTTTTTTTATCTCTTCGATTTTTTCATGGAATTCTGTTCTTGTTCCATCTCTTTGCTGTTTTAACTCCTTGACCTTTTCATTTAATTTGTCTCTTTCATTTTTGAGTTCAAGTACTTCGACACGTAGGCTTTTAAATTGTTCATTAAGCTTGTTCCTTTTTTCAGCCCACTCCTTTGCTTCGGCGTTTAATTTGTTTTTTTGTTCTTTTAATTCTGAAAGCTTTTGGGTCAATTCCTCAATTTTTTGGATTTTCTGCTGCTCTGACAACTATCTTTCCTCTTCTGCTTTGTCCATTCCAAAATCTGTTTGATTAGCTTTACTCCATCCCCATATGTGAAAAGCGGTACATTCCAGTTTTCACTGATTTTCCATCTTCTTACTAAATTGTTTTCATTTTTTTTAAGAAAAGGCTCCTTGTATACTAGTATTCCTCTTCTTTGCCATTGAGGGGTCTTAACCAAATTCACGCCGTTTCTAAACATTATTTCATGAAGTTCCTCTGTTTTTAATCCCTCAAGTTTTTTCGAAATTTCGGAAGGCTTATACCCCATTTTGTGGAAAATCCAGTAAGCATAAGCGTTATTGTGGTTTCTCCAATTGTTCATTTGCCTCCAAGCCAAATATTCCATTATCTTTTTATCATTTGAAACGACAACCATACGAGAATCAAAAGCAACAACATTTTCCTTGTTAAATAGCTTCTGAACGTTTAGCGTGAAAGCACTTGAGACCAGACTAGCCAGCACAGAATTTACTTTTTCAATTCTTCTGAGGAAAGGAACCGCATTTATGAATAAAATATTAATTTCGTCGCTCGCAACATAAACTAAAGCAGGGCTAAATCCCTTTTTAAACAGAATTTTTCCAGAAGAGACAAGACACTTTGCAAATTTCTCGGCAAAGGGTTTCTCGGCTTCTATTGTTTCTGAAAGCTTCTTAAATTTCCATCCATCTAACCTTAAGAAAAACTCTGTTTCTGGCGGAACACACATTTTCGAAAAGATTTCATATCTTGACCACTTTTTGTATCTATTCAAGGATAATTCTTGCATCTACTGTTTTTGCTCCCTTCTCATAAACCATTATTGGATTTAAGTCAATCTCTTTAATCTCTTCATGTTTCATAACAAGTTTTGAAGCATTTAGCAGAATTTGTACTATAGCTTCTATGTCAGCTGGAGGCTGACTCCTATACCCTTTCAGCAGCGGGTAAGCCCTAACTTCAGTGATCATTTCATGGGCTTCGTCCTCGGTTATTGGTGCAATTCTGAAGGTTACGTCTTTCAGAACCTCCACAAAGATTCCGCCGAGCCCAAACATTAGTGCTGGACCAAATTGCGGGTCTTTAATGGCACCTACTATGACTTCTGTTGACGATGGAGCCATTTCCTGTACAAGTATACCAACAATTTTTGCATCTGCCTTATGCTTTTTCACATTTCTTAAAATCTGTTTGTAGGCGTTCCGAACATCTTCTGCAGTTTTAAGATTAACTATAACACCGCCAACATCTGATTTATGAATAATATCTGGTGAAACAATCTTCAAAACTATAGGAAAACCTATTTCCTTAGCAAACTTGACTACCTCTGCCTCATTTTTCGCCACCTTGAACTTGGTGACTGGAATGCCACATTCAAGACATACAGTTTTGGCTTCAGGTTCTAGCAGATGTTTTCTTCCTTCCCTGACGACTTGGTTAAATATTTGTGATACTGCCTTCATGATACTGCCTCTTGCGGGAAAATGTAGTTTAATGTTTCGTTATTTAAGGACTTTTCCTTGCCAGTTTCAAAGTGAATTCTTAAGGCGGTGGTGGTGGAAGAGGAGAAATTGTCGTATTCTCGTAATACCAGTACAGAGTTTCACCATTTGCAACTACATATTTATCGCATGCGACTGGGCCTTCAACCCAACCAGAATAGGAAGTCCATGTCCACCACATCCAATAAAATGGATAGGCGTTCTCAATGTTGGCGATAGAATCGACGAAAGCGCCCATCCCAGGCCATATTGTATAATTTACCTCCGCAACCAGAAGCGTTACATTAAGAAGGGTCATGCCACCAGTGGCTTCCGTGTTATTAAACCATCTTATGGTTCCATTACCATAGTTTAGTCCCAGATTTATGTGAATGGGGGTTCCTTTTGTTCTTTCAATCAAACCTAAATATTGATAGTAAAAGTATCCCGTTGAGAATGTGGCTGCTATAGACCAGCATAGAATAGTAATAGAAACTAATGCCCACTTATTTTCTAATATTCGCAATGCTATACACCCCCATTATTTTGAGTGTGGTGGTTAATGGGATGAAACAAATTCCGAAAAGCAAGGCATTGCTCAACTCGTGAGTTAACGTAAACGGCGCCCCTATAACCATAGCAATTAAAACATCTTGTCCGAGAACATGTGCATAAGCAATATTCGTAATTAAATCATAAACAAGTGTCAACAAAAAGCCCAAATTCCCCAGAAAGACAACGTGCCAGAATGATTTCCCGTTAAAATTCGTGTTAACCATATGAAGCAAACCTCCAGCTACTCCATAAACTGCTTCAGAAAACATGGTCGCAACCCAGATCTGTAGAACAAAACCATAAGGATTCAAAACCCCATAAATCGCCCAAGAAAAAACTCCCACAAAAACTCCCACAAAAGGTCCAAAGACAAAACCGCTAACAAAAGTAATTAAATCCATAAGCTTCACATTGTAAATCCCAACAAGAGCATAATTAGTACCAATCGAAAGCGCTACCAAAATAGCTATTGCCGCTGTGTTTTTGCTATTCATGATGGATGGATTATCCATCCTACAATATAAAGTTTGCCCAAATCCGGCTGTGAATTGTTACATTACTGCTAGAAAAGCGAAGGTTTTTGCATCGTTAAGCATATTTTCTATTTTTGCGTATTCATTTAGTTGGTGGGCTGTTTCCTCTATTGTGCTCCATACAACCGCTGGGATGTCTATTCTTCTGAAGAAGGCGGCACATGTTCCTCCGCCTATTCCTCCAACCTTCGGCTCCACTCCTCTGATTTTCTTAATTGCTTCCTTCAGAATGTTAACTATTTTTGAGTTGACGTCTGTTGGTTTTGGAGCGACATTTTTTGCAAAATCTCAATTTTTATACTTGCTCCAGTTTTCTTTTCAAATTCTTTGGCAAGGTCATTGATGTCGTTCAGTATTTCTTCAATGTTGTAGTGTGGTAGAACTCGGCAGTCGAAGCAAGTTATATCTTCGCCTGGGACAATGTTTACTGCATCGACGTTTTTGTCCTTCTTTGTTGGTTCGAATGTGCTTTCTGGCGGGTCAAAATATTCGTCCCTAATCGGATATTTCTTATGTAGCATTTTATCAAGAGCCAAGGCATAATCCATTCCTATGCGATGCGCGTTTAAGCCTTGGTGGGGTCTGCTGGCGTGGGTTTGCTTTCCAATTGTGCGTATCCTAAACCACAAAGCGCTTTTTTCAGCTATTTCTACAAAACTTCCATTCTCATTTCCGCCGTCAGGCACAATTATCAGGTCATCTTTTTTGAAAAGGCCTTGCTTTATAAGGTGTTGGATTCCATATTTGCTTCCTTGTTCTTCATCAGCGACGAAGGTTAAAACAACTGTTCTTTTTGGTTTTATACCTAATTTCTTTAGAGCTTTAACAGCAAAGACGGATGCAACCATTGATTGTCCATTGTCTTCGCTCCCACGTCCATAAATACGTCCCTCCTTAACTGTTGGTTCAAAAGGTTTTGTAACAGTCCAAAGAGACTCTTCTCCTGGAGAAACTACGTCTAGATGTGTTATTATCCAAGTTTT
>Ga0315309_1000233_pt1 | contig 33804 bp, 55 predicted proteins | sample TDP4_MG_FD_203080 | JGI IMG/M metagenome (GOLD analysis project Ga0315309, IMG submission 203080) | Freshwater sediment microbial communities from Lake Towuti, South Sulawesi, Indonesia - TDP4 | ecosystem: Environmental > Aquatic > Freshwater > Lake > Sediment | place: Indonesia: South Sulawesi...
AACTTAGTTAACCCTAGTTCGTCTTCCACATCCTTTCTTAAGTCTGAGATGAGGTCTCGCTTTACGCTGCCCAGATCGGAGATCATCTGCTCTTTCATGTGCTCATCTAATTCGCTCTGCTCAGGAACAGTCTTCCACAGGTCTAATTCTTCGAGGCGCTTCTCTAGCCATTCTAGCAGCTCCAGGGGAGTTAGGGCGTTCAGTTCTATCCTGCTACTCTCTAGGAAGTCGTGTTCTTCCTGGGAGATCTCGCCTCGCTCTAACATGCCTTCGAGTTTCGAGAGATCCTGTTTGCTGAGCGTCATGGGTTCAGGTGTTAAGCCTCGGCTCTCCATCAATTCGGAGACGACATCATAATTGAGTCCCACATCTACGAATTGTTCTGTGTTAAGCTCTGAGTCTAGTCTCTTTGTCGGCTTCGTTAGAGTCTCCCTAATTAAGAGACCGTTCACATCGTAGTCGTGAAGCACACAGACTGGCAGCCCTCCGCTTTGCACTTCCAAGAGCGCGTCTCTTCCTGCCTCGATGGTAAAGCCCATTGTGGACATGAGGATACAGTCCAAACGCTTATCAAAGTTGTTAGCTAACATCATCTCGAATATACCGCTCTTCTCAACCACTATGATTTTGTTGCCTATGCCTCTCGCCATGATAAAGTCAGTCTTGACATCTCCTCCGTATCGGCTTCCGTAAGCATCAGGAACAGCGTATTTTCCTCTAGCCTCTCTGAGGATACCTGGTATCTTGCCCTGTTGCTTCTCGTAGCTCCGCATGAAATCTTGAGTGAAGCTGTTGTAAAGGTAGAACTTCTCTCCTGGCCAGCGCTTGTGATAGAGTTCTATAACTGCGTAGAACAGGTTCCTTATAGTGAACTTCATCGTTCCTCCAGAGCTGACTCGCTGTATGGCTTCTGGAAGGATCTCTCTTACTCTGTCGGCTATTGTTTGCATTTGCATTCATCCTCATACCTGTGGCATCGAGGACAGCGCTTCATGCCGAAGTGTTGCTGGGCATGTTTTACCATAGCAACGCATCCTTTCAGCCACCGCTTCTTTTCCATGTTTTCACCTACCATCTTGTTGGGACGAACTTATTTAAACAATGTGCTTAACAGTTATGGATTTGGAATCAATAAAAGTCCACAGGAAATGGAGGGGGGTGTCTTTAGGAAAAGACTTGTGAAGCGAGTCTATCAGGTCAGGAATCCGTATTAGAGTTCTAGATTGATCCTCCGGGAGCTTTCTAGAATTTTGATGGCGTCTCTTAATCCTTCCGCATAGATGATGAGGAGGAAGAGTGAGTCTCCCGGCTGCACATCCTTATTTTCTTCTAACAACTCTTCAACCGCATGTTTTAGATTGCGATATATACATTTAGCTTTGAGACTTTCATCCGGCATAGGTGAATGTTGGTCTCTACTCAAATAACGCTTGTGAAACTCCTTTATAGAACTCTCCTAGTGGCTTCTATTTGAGTGTGAAGGTTGCGGTGGCTGATACTCCTACGCTGGTGGCGGTTAGCACATAGGAGCCGGATTCGGCGTCGGCAGCAACCTGCCAAGACGCCGTGAATTTGCCTTCTGCATCAGTTGTTACTGGTGGAAGGCTATATGCGTCTCCTGTAGGGGGTTTTATTGACAACCCTACAGGTCTGTTGGCGAGGGGGACACCATCTGCCATGAGCGATCCGGAGATCGCTACGGTTGCTCCCTTGAGATATGCGGGTGCGTCTGTCGCCACCGTAATACCCGGCACCGCAACTAACTTCCTCAGAAGCCACCAAACGAGGAGTGCGAGCAGGACACCGAGAACGCCCAGGACAATTATTAGCTCACTAGCTATAATTCTCCAAAGCAGATCTACTCCATCCATAATCACTCCTCCGCTTTTCTCCTTTAAGATGAGGAGGAAATAAAGTTTTTAGGTATTGCAGCGTATCTATATTTTATGTTGTCGGCTAGACAGAAGATGGCTTTAATTCCGGCACTCCTCACTACTCTAATGACTGGCGGAGTCTCAGGGATTATGACGGCTACTTGGCAGATTGAAAATCAGGCGAGAATGGTTGTGATCGGCTGCGAGTGTTATTGGGACGTAACAGCAACTATGAAGGTTGACGTTATAGATTGGGGAACTCTATATCCTGGGCAGAGTAAGAGCGTGACGATCTACATAAAAAATACCGGGAGTGATTCGTTCACCGGATCGTTCAACACATCAAATTGGGAGCCTCCGGCAGCAGCGAACTTCATCTCACTTAAATGGGATTTTGGTGATAGACCGCTTTTGCCTGGGAGGATTCGTGAGACACATTTTACATTAACTGTTTCCTCAAGCATCCATGATATAACAGCGTTTGCCTTTTGGATCACTGTTACTGCAACTCAATATGTAGGAACTTAAGGGATTCCATGTCGCTCGATAAGGATCTAGTTGAAACTCTTAGGAAATCACGAGCTAACCCTCTAGTTGGAGAGCTATATCCTATTTTGGAGGCTGCTGATGGAGAACTCATTGATGGTCTTCACAGAGAAGAGGCTGGCTGGGAGACTCGAAGCCGATTACCAAATATCGTTACTAGACTTGACAAACTTGTGGCTAGAGCGATGGCCCATCAAAGACGAACGATGAGCGCTTCTGAAAGGAGGAAGTTGTATGATGGAATTGCTGAAGAACTCATAGAGATGGGCTTAGTAGAATCTGAGCATTTGGCTTTTAGACCGAAGGATTTACAGGATCGGCCCAAAGTAATTCCAAAGATAGCTGAGCTTCTAGGGGTTACTGAGCGTTATGTAGCCTCATATATTTCTGATAAATACAAGAGGGGAGTCTACCTCAGAGAAGGTGAAGGTAGAAAGAAGAGAGGATTCAAAAGATCAACTTTTGAGATAAGAGTGAATATCTTAGAGATCCTTGCTAAAGAAACACTACGTCCTACTCCACTCATGTATAGAGCTAATCTAAGTTGGAACCCTATAAAAATTCATCTTGATTTTCTGTATCAAAAAGGTCTTATCGAGATTGATTCTCCGCGATACAGTCTTACAGATCTTGGACGTAAGATCTTACGTCAATACCTTGAACTTAAGAGTTGGCTACTCTAGAACCCCTCTCCTTAATGGGCCTATTCCACGTTCATCACAGTATTTTCTGTAGGCTTCAGCCATAGCAGCCCAATAGTCATTACCTTTCAGGTTATGCTTAGCTGTAAGGTGTCCTTGTAGACGCTTATCTGCTGGAACTCCGGGTTGATCCTCGTATTCCTTTCCGCATCTAGGACAGATCAGTTTCATAAGCTTCTGAGATCCTCCGGAAAACCTAACGTTCGTCTTGTCAACTTGATGTGTTCGCAGGCATAGAGTTCTTTTTTGGTTTTCTTTTCATACTTCCAAGCAAGATGCCCATCAAATTTATCGAACAACCATAGGTATTCTTCTGTTTCGTAGGCTCTTGCTGTGAGACCTTCTATCTCTGGATGCCTTTTAGCTTCCGGATGTTCTTTTAAAAATTCTTCTTCATCCATTTCGGCTAGCTTCTTTATCTCATCTCCAGTCAGCTTAGGCTTTTCTTCCTTTTTCTCTTCAGTCAACCTTTTCACCGCTGTAAATGTTGTTTTCCTCACTCATAAGCATTTTGCGAAAGCAAGTTGCTTGCTAAGCAATTAGCTTTAACAATGCCGAAAAAGAAGCCTATTTTGGGCTTCCTTCTGCGGATTTTGAGCCTACCTAGTGATCTTCATCTCTTTCATCGTTGTAGGCAGGACTACGTAGCCTATTATCCAAGCGTCCACCTTTGGCTTTGCGACTTCGCTATTAACGCCGAAGGTGAAGGATTCGCCGGATTTGAAAACTGGCTGCGGGAACATGACCATCTGTTTTTCTAGAGTTGCTGCTACAGGCTTCGTAAACCAGTCATAGAGATATTCTGTCTTAGCGCCTAACCACCATGACATTGAGGCGAAGTCTGGATCTGTGCTAAAGATACCTACAGGATAGAAGGCCACGTTCTCTTTGAGAGCCACGTATGTTTCGCCCACAGGCATCTTATACTCTGTCCATCCCAAGTGGACGGGTTTGAAGCCTTCAACAGTCATGTGTATGCCTTTCGCTTCTGAGATCCGTTTGGCTTCTGCTACTGCGTCTTCGTAGGGGCCGGGAGCGTATTTTCTGGCGAAACTGTAGAGCTGCAAAGCGATCTGATCGAAGATCAGGTCGGTGCTTTCATACAAAAGAGGAGACATACTTCATAATTCGGCTTTTGTGCTTAAAATCTTTCGTATTATCTTCTGCGAATTTCCATGATTGTATTTTTCCCAAGGCACAACTTCATAGAATGGTCGGTTTACCCACCGTTCTAGATGTGGATAGTATGAGTCGTGCCTGTCGTTAAAGGGCATAACATAAGGCTTGACTCCCTCTTTGATTAGGAGTTCGATTCTGTGTAGATCTTCTTCATAACTCGAATTGTAGCCAACTAGGACGTAAAACATCAAATGGCTTCTCGGTATTCCTGCCTTTCCCATGATCTCTATGCCTTTCAAAACTTCACTTTCCATTTGTGGAAGATCGAAAGCAAAGTGTAGCCTTCTTGCCTTGAATTTCCAATCGTAGTAGCGAACTTTAGAGAGAAGTCTTGCATTCCTTTCATTTATCAATCTTATGTCAAGGCCTTGATTGAAGTTGACTTTAACACCATACGCTATTAGATCTATCAAAACTTTCTCGCAATTAGGCGCTGCAAGTATATTATTGTCTAATAGAATCACTTTTTTATGGTGACGATGAAGAAACTCTTTTAGATCCGCATTTTCTCTTATCCAGCCTTCTCTACGCCATACAATACACCAGGGACAGTTTCTAATGCATCCTCGGCTCGTAAAGCCGATAGAGTAGTCAATTCCATAAAGATCGTAATCTGGCATGATGTGTTCAATTTCACCTGGCAACTTGGAATCATTAACGCCATATCCACCGATTTCCACCTTGCAGCCGATCTTCTCAAGGCTATCTGCAAGTTTCAAAACTTTATTCCTACTCCAATCGAAGATACATGAAATGTATGCCTCATTTGGCTTTGGACATTCCAGAGGCAGATCTAGGCTTAAACCCTTCTTCAAAAATACTTCATTTCCCCTCTTTTTCTCAACCGCACTAATCTTCATAAGAGGCAGAAGAGGCATCTTTCCATCAGCATGAACCAAGAGAACCTTCATCTAGCCTTCTACCTGCGTCTGAGCGTGAGTAACTTCTTTCACCCAATATTGCAGGTTGAACTCTTCAGGGAAGTATCGCTTCGTCAGCAGCAGACCTCTCTTGTGCGCTTGGTCTCTTGTTCCAGATCCAACTATGATTATTTGATCGTATTGCGGAAATTTAGAGTTGAATATGTTAAACCTGAACGTAGGATCTTTCTTTGCGATGTCCTTGAGGATCTTCTCTAGTCTTGGTCTCATAGCGTAGGTTATGCCTATCATGCAGCAAAACTCAACTTTTGATTTACTCAAAAATTGATCACTTCAACTATGTATGGCGCCATTACGCCCGGTTTCTCTCCAACTCTTAAGGTGCAGTCTGTTAGGAGAAGGCTGAACTTTACGAAGCCTCTATGAGCGCGTGAATAGAACAGTAGCGCCTCGTTCTCCTGCCATGTTAGGTTTGCATCCGGGAAGTATAGGTGCCAGCCTGATGGTGAGCTTCTAGCGATTACGGCTCGACTTCCAAGTTTTGGAAGTGCCGTGTGCAGCCGGTATGCTTCTAGGCGGATTAGATCTATAGTATCGTCCCAGATGGATCTCCAGGGAACTCTTAGAAACCATGTTTTACCTGTGTCGTAGTCGAAGAATCCGCTGCGGGGCTGCGCAAGCATCTCTTTCTGATACTCTAAAAGATCATTCATCGTCTTCATCCCAATGTTTAAAGTTCAAGCACCTTCCAAATTCATCAATCGTGGCGCCTCCGGCTGAAACTGACAGCTTGCAGGTTCCCTCGTCTCTTAGGTTTTTGTTGAGGATTTTGTGGCCTCGTCTTGTTCTCAGATATTTTCCGTATGTTCTGTATTCACATGGCGCTCTACATTTAACCGTCATTTCACCACCCTCAGATATTGTCTATCCTCTATACCTGCAAGCTTAAGCAGTTCCTTGACTGTGCATAAGATAACAACGTGAACGTGTCCACTTGTCTTGTGTTGTGGAAGTGGTGCCCAGATTTTTGCCTTGTAACCAGCTTCTTTCAGCAGTTGGATTTCTTTCTGCCCTAACTCACAAGGGTTGTCTGAGCCGTCTTCTGCATCAACTGTCTTGTCTATGAAGCAGGCCCAGAAATGCCATCGTCTCATATTCCCAGCTCCTTTTTCAGTTGTTCTATGACTTCTTTCGGAGGTTTCCCAGCTTTTACGATCCACATTTTTGCATCGTATGAGGTTTTCTTGTCGAAGTTTTTGAGGTGTTCAAGTGGGATTCCGCGATCTAAGATCAGGTAAGTGTCCATTTCTAGAGCTATTATCAGTCCTTGGCGAACAGCCCAGGGATCAATATCGTTTCTAACAGCCCACTCTCTCAAGCCTTTAATCCATTCAAGAACCTTAACTAGATCGAGTTCTGAAACTTCTTCCATTCTAATCGGTTCTCCTATCAAATATTATGGGAACTTCAGGATCATCCACCACATCTTTTTTGAGAGCGTCCAAGTATTTCGGGCAGGATGGGTGTTTAAGGCATCCTCTAGGATGATTGCAGATCTGCTGCCTACCCTTCTCAACTTCACAGAGGTTAGAGTAAGGATCTCGATATGGAAACTGCCGAAAACTTCTGATCATGCTATTCCCAGCTCCTTTTTCACTTGGTCAACTATTTCTACGGGCGGTTTCCATGCCCAGCGATCCCTGCGTTCGATCCATTTGATGTATCCATCTTCGTCTATAATCATGGCGTATTCAAAGAAGACTCCTTCAGGCAGGTCTGTTGGGCGTGGCTTTATGTTGCTTAAGCCTACGATGATTTCTCCCAGCGTCATTGTTCTGGCTAGGCGTTGGTATTCTTCGGGCACGTCTTTAGTGTATTTGAAGATTGTGCGCTTTTCCAAGTTTTCTTTCAGGGATGTCCCTGTTAGATCTGTCTGGTAGCCGATTTCGATTTCTCCTACCCCGAATGGCTTAGGCTTCTTGACTCCTCCTTTCCAATAGCCGTGAAAGTGGTATTTTGCGATCTGGATCTCTTGTTTTGTGAGCCACCAATCCCAGACTGGAAGCATTGTTTCTGGGTTTAGGATCGCATCTATGTCGAAGAAGCCCTGGAAGGTAAGGTAGTATTTCCTACGTTGCTTAACGGCATACAATCTTATCTTGATCCTGTATAGTTTTGGGATGACTTTCTCTTTGATTTCTTCTTCGAGTTTCCGTATTCGTTCCCATACGGGCTTAACATCTTCTCGGAAGTGTCTGTCAGTTTCGTAAGTCCAATATTCTAGGCGTCTTCTCGCTTCTGGGATCAGTTGGTCTTCGAGATCTCGCCACCATCTGCGGTCTCTTCCTGAAAGGTATACCCAGCCTATTTCCTTGAGTCTTGTTAGGGCTGCGTCAAGTGTCCATAATCTTCTTTCTGCTCTTTTCCGGTTCGTGTTTAGGATGTATTGTCTTCGGAGCCTCCGATCATATTCATCTCTTATCTCTCGAAGTTCCCGCTTCTCCCTTTCGATTTCATCAGCGGTGACGAATCTAACCAAGAAGAGCGCCTCATAACTTCATTAACCAACGACACTTCTTATTTTTCTTTTTGCCCTTCTCGTAGCATCTATGTAGGTTTACCTTCTCCGGGGTAAGCCATGTGAGATAGCGAAAACACCAATAGCGTGGCAACTTTCTTTACTCTTCAACCAATATCTCAGCAGCAAACTCATCTATCTGTATGCTTTTAGCTCCTGTGGAGTCCGTTCTCAGTTTTTGTATCTGCTGCTCTGTCAGTTCTCCCTCGAAGTGGACTTCTCTGTTTGTAGCGAAGTATATGACTTTGTAGGTTTCTGGTTTTACACCACTTTCGCTGGTTCTAGCGTAGAAGCTCGTTCCTTTTTCGTGCATGTGGTCAAAGAGTGTTTCTGGATTGCTGGTTTTGACTACGAGTCTCTTAACCACTTGTTTTCACCTCCTCCTTTCCATTCGGTATTTCTAATTCAACGTCAACCTCGTTTCTTAGGCAGATTTTGTTCATCTGATCTTGTGTTATCTCATACGTCTTTATCGTTAGCGTGGAAACTCCCTTCTTGTTTCTCTGAATCTCATATAACCAGCCTTTAACCTTCATTTCTGTTCAACCTCTTTTCTTCTCAGATAGTCTCTTCCTTCCTGTGTTAACTCGAAGATTCCTCTCATCTCCTTGTGCCGTCTTACTAATCCGCTTTGGTTCATAATTGAAGTGTAGCAGCGGACGGTTCCGTATGGCACGTTTGCTTTCTCGCTGATTTTGACGTTGCTGAGGGCGCCTTCCTTGTCCAAGATTTCGAGAATCTTGATCATTTGTTTTTTGCTTCGGTTAATACTGCTTCCCAAGGTCGGGTGCCTTCTCCACACCTTCTTTTTTCAGCTCTAATTTCTCCTTCAAGACGGTAGATCTCCTTCTGCATCTCCTCTATCCACATTACTAATGTGTCGAAAAGGTTGTCTGCTTGATCTTTCCATCTATTTACTTCTGTCCGGCTTTCTGCTGAAAGTCCAGGTATAGGTCTACCTAGTGGCTCTAAGACCTCCCGATGAAATATTATGTGTAGTTGCCAGGCTTCCTTTTGATAATCTTTAGTCATTCATTTCACCAAGTATTCAGTTAACAGACGAGCTTTATGCACACATCCTATAACATGCAATCTCCATTGGCACTTTTCTCCGCAAGCACACTCTATCATTTGCATATCTTTTGCGAATTGCGGTCTAGCAAAAGGGATATAGCCCTGCCCATCTACCTCTACGAATGTTGTATGACCAACGTAGATCCTTGCTTTACTCATCTCTCTCAGATAAACCCCGACTATAACCACGGGACGTTTAAAGACACAATTTTTATCTATCATCATTTCTCTGAACTCTACGTCTTCAGGTCTTTCGCCAGTAAGCTTTAAGGTCTCAGTCGCAAGCCTTTCTAATACTTGACTTGAAATCACATTTTCACGCCTCATATTCTTCTACGTTTTTAACTTCAACTTTTGATCCGCAGTAGGGACAGACTTTATAGAGTTTATTTTCGCCGTGACACGATCCGCCTTCGCCACAGTCCGGGTTAGTGCATTTCCACTCGAAGTCATACGTCATTCTATTTTCACTTCCACGTCTCCAGCTTGGAACAGTATGTCGGCTGCTTTGAGAACTGCGAATGCACCTTTCATCTCTTCACCATACATCTCATAGGCCACATGAATCAAGTCTCTAACCAAGGCTACGTAGTCTTCTTCATCAAAGAACTGCACGACTTTTTTAATCATCCAATTCGCCGTCTTATTATTGTGTTCTAGGTTTTTAAGCGTTTTGCTTAAGCAGACGACAGCAAAAATTATCTTAGGATACTGTTTACTAACGTATAGGTGTCTCTATGGTTCTCTTCTCCTGTTCGGTTGAGTCAAGTTGGCTTAAGAGTTTTCTGAGGGCTTACAGTTCTATTCAGTCCTATGAGTTCTGTTGGCTCTTCACTGAGAAGCATATTGAGGGCAGGGTTATTGATCCGGTTAGGGTTCGTGCGCTTGACTTCAGGATCTTTCCCTTAGAATATTATGCTAGGGATATGCCAAGTAAGAGGTGGGTTACGGGTAGTCCAGAGGCGTTTTCTAAGGCGATCAAGCGTTACAAGATTCGTGAGATGGTTCCGCTTGAGGTTAGGGATGATGGTTCTTTGTGGGCAGGGGGTGTTCAGGTAGGCACACCTATTGCTGAGGAAAAGGTTTCTGAATCAACCTTTAAGATTCCTAAGCCTCAAGTTGTGGCTCACGCTACGTTTAGGGTTGTGTTGAAGGATTTTAAGAGCAAGTTTGAGAGCGCTAAAGGTTTGACCAAGGCTGAAGATATTGACACGGGCTTCAGCATTATCGGTAAGGAAGGCACGATCGTTTTCTGGGATCGTTACGATCAAGAGAAGTTTACACGATTCGACTTCAAGGCTTATGAAACTTGGCTACTAGAAATTTCCGGCGAAGCCCAATCTGCATACAGATTTGACCTTTTTAACGATTCTCTTGTTAGAGGACTAGCAGACATTGTGAAGATCGAAATTATGAGAGAACTTCCCTGTAAGATCAGTTACAGCGGTGACTTCTTCGATGTAGACTTCTTCATAGCTTCTATTGAGAATGGAACTGCGATTCTTCGTAGACTACTTGAGAAGAAGCCTCCTGCCAGGCGTCCGGTTTTTGTTTTGAGGAAGGAAGATCTTGACGTTTTCAGGGATGTTATTAGGGCTGTTGATCCGCTTTTTAGGGGCGCTGAGGTCTGGTTCGGCGTCAACCCTTACGATTTTTGGTTTTATTGGATTTTCTTCGATAAGGGCTACTTTAAAATGTCGAAGGCAGTTTTTGAAGAGTGGCGTGTAGATGGAAGTTATGCAGGATCTTTTGATCTACCTACGCTGTCTTCTTGGATCAGGGACGTTGACACTCTTGAGTGTTGGCTTGAAGATGAGACTGCGAAGGCTATGGTTCTCATTGGGAAGGGAGAGAAGATCGCTACGAAGGAGCTGCGGAGCGAGAAATTAGAGACTAAGTTAGATGTTCCCGATGTTAAGGTTCTAGGGGTTTTCAGGGGGCCTAAAGATGTTTTATCTGAGGTTTTTGAGGATGCTGTTACGGCTGAAGAAGACTTTCTCGTTTTCATCTCTAGACCTGACGAGATTAAGGTTATAGGAAGAGACAAAATTTATTACACGGCTTCTCTGCCTTTAGATAACTTCCAATTTTTGGAAGAAGACTATGTTCCTGTTTCTGACCGCTTCCTTAAACCTCTACGTGATTTCTTAAGGACGTATCCCGGCTACGTTGTTTCTATTGGGAAGCCTATAGCACGCTTCGACATTTACATTGGAGGCGATACTACGATAGGGGAGTTTAGGGCTTTGCTGGCTCAGACTGCTGATGAGGCTGAGCGTGCTATTTTGGCGTATAGGGAAGAGGTTAAGCCTCCTGCTCCTGCGCCTCCTGAAGTGAAGCCTATACCTGTTCCACCTAAGAGGCAAGACGTTATGGAGATCCTCACCGCTGTTCCCACGAACATGATGCCTCATCAAGCTCTTGTGGATGCTTTAGTGATGAAGCATTTTGACAAGTCTGCAAGTCTTGACCTTATCGCAGAGATGATTAAGTCTGGAGAACTGTATGAGCCGAGACCGCCTTACATAAGACCGACAGGACTTGCAGTTGAGGTTAGGATCTTGAAAGATATACCTGGAATTGTGGGTGTGGACTTTAAGACTTATGGGCCGTATAAGATGGGTGAACTGGCTTGGCTGCCGAAGGAGAATGCTGAGGCTTTAATTAAGCAGGGCATAGCTGAGTCTCCTAAGCCTCAGCCTCCGAAGCTTTCTCTGGAGGAGTTTTCCCGGATATATAATGAGAAGTTGGACGAGTGGATTAAGTTTGGTGTTGAGGGACGTAGATCTGGGCTTGCTGGCACTCTGCATTACGAGGCGCCTGAAAGAGAGAAGGAGTTTGTTGCGAAATATACTCTTGAGACGGTTAGGGAGCTGTATAGGGAAGAGATTGAGAAGGATATCCCGGTTGCTTATAGCAGTTATGAAAAGTTTTACGGTCATGGTGCAGGGGACAAATTTATGGAAAAGTGGCTTCCAGATAGACTTCATCATTTTGGATCTGACTTAACTGAAAAGGCTAGAAGGACTTTAGAGGCAGACGCGAAGAAGCCTCCTGAGAAACCCGAAATTCTTAAGGTTGCGGAAGAGGCGATTAAAGAGTTGGAGGCGCTTAGGATTGGTTGATTGGGATCGGCTGTATGTTGATTGGGATAAGGTTCCAGAAGAACAGAAGAAGAAAATAACATCGCTTTTACGTGAGTTGCCAAGAGATAAACTTGCAGAATTATTCAGGAAAGAGCCTGCTGCTGCAAACATCTATCAAGAGCATGTTGAGGAGTTTTCCAAAGTCAGGGTTAAGATGAAGGTTGAAGCAGGTAAAGATCCGGGTGAATTATTCGGAACTATCGTTTACGACACTTTTGAAGCAGCTTTCTTCTTGTCTCCAACCATTGAGGCGATGAAGCGCACTCTAACCTACCCAGAAGAAGTGGAACCAATTGACAAGAGAGCAGATCTTGAGATGGCTGAATTTAGTGAGAAGGAGATAGAGGAAGAGCTGAAGACGTTTCCTTGGCCCTTCAATACCGGGGTGCCTATTACTGTTACTTGGACGTATCCTGAAGATGTGGAGTTCTCCCCAGCAGCAAAAGAAGTTTGGGATATCTACCATAGAACCTACAAGCGTGAAGACTTAGAGTTGATGAAGATTGACGAACTTAAATTTATCCTGCGGATTAAACGACTTTCAACTACGGGTGGAAAGGAAGAACTCATCAGCCGGATCTTAGGAGTTCCTCCGCCCGTTGCTCCTCCTGTTGCTGCACCGCCTGCTGCTCCGCCCCCTGTTGCTCCACCACCGAAACCACCGGTGAAGCCTCCTGTTCCGTTAGTTCCTGAGAAAGGGTTAGCGAAGGCTGATGAGAAAAGGTTGCTCACCCGGTTTGAGGCTCTTCTTTTAGAGAGAACTATAGCTCCTCCACGTTGGAGACCTATGTTTGAGGATGCTCTTTACGATTGGAGAGAAGCCCTTAAGGACTTGCCTAGAGATGAGGCGGTGAGCAAAGCGTTCTCAGAGGTTGAAAGGTTAGTTGGTAGAATCATGGAGTTAGCTAAGCCTCCGAAGCCTCCTGTTGCTGCACCACCTCTTAAACCTCCTGAAGAAGTGCCTCCGACTGTTCCTCCGATGATGATCGCGCCTCCCATCCCTCCGCCTACAGGAATCATGCGTGAGTGGGGTATGCCCTGGGCTTATTTCCTTTGTCCGGCTCATCTGGGTGAGGGTGTGGAAGTGCTTGTGATGCGCAGTCCTTATTTGGAAACTCGTTTGATCAGCTTAGGCGTGCCTACGAGAGACTCTTTGTTCTTTGAGTTATGCGAAGAGCATAGACGGAAGTATGGTGGTGCCTTCGAGCATTTTCCAAGGGACACTATTGAGTTTTGGGTTGGTGAGGCTGTTGCTAAGGCTGAGGTTGACATCGCTGTTCTTGTGGCTATGGGCATCTCTGAAGACTACGTTCATCACTGTGTTAGATTCTACAACGAGAACAAGCAGTTGGCAGTTCAATAATTTTTTAATCTAGGACTTCCACATACAGAAGTAGGTTGAGAGAAGATGGGTAAATGTATTGTTTGTGGCACCACAAAAGAAGGCGATTACTGTCCTAAGTGTGGTATGAAAACAAGAACCATAGGGGACACCAAACTGCCGAAAATTTCAGAGCTCCCTAAAATGATGCCGAGAGATTTCACACCTAGATTTGAACAAGTTGAAAAGATCGAAGTCCCAAAAGAAGAAGTTGAGCAAGAGATGCGAGAACATCCTTGGGCAAGCAAGGAGATCGCTGAGCGCATAGCGTTTGAACATAGGAAAGCGAGAAAGGCTGAATATTGGATAGAACTCATGGAAAAAGTGATTTTTGAGCCAGGCTTATCTAGGGTTGAGCGGGCGAGAAGATCATTAAACTTGATTTATCAATCGGTAGAATATCTCGAACTTCCTGAGTTCACTAAATGGGTTAAAAGGTGGCGTGAACTTACTGCACCATTCGCAGCGTTAGAGTTAGAGTAGACTTAGATAACTATCTCTTCGACTTTCGGGTAAGCCACAATTTTAATCATCATATTTTTCTCTTTAAGAATCTCGGCTAAGACTATCTTCTCACCCTTCAACTGGCGTTCTTGAATCTGGGCCATCAGATCTACGTATTGATATGGCGTTAACTGTAAGATCTGTGGAGGCTTCGGAACTGTCTTTCCATCGAGTTCTTCTTTCACTTTTGCTGCCACTATTGGCATTCCTTCTTCGTATCCTTTCACTTGATCGAAAAGGTCGTAGGCTACTTTAGCAAATTTGCCTTGGTGAACTTGCTGCCGTAAAGTTGGTTTTCGGTATGTGAAGGGTTTTCTACGTAGATATGGTCTTCCCTGCCTGAGAACTACCTGGTATTCTTGGCTCATAGAGTCACCGTGGATAGTAAGAACATGCAAATTCTGCTGGTGCTTTACAGTAATCGCAGGCTCCGCCTTTGTATGTCCCATCAGGATTATACTCCACTTTTGGGTTCTCAATGACCGTGACTGTTACTGCTCCGTTCTGCGCGTTCTTTGCATAATCACGGACTTTGGTTGTGAGATGGGCTGCACAACACGTTCCCGTTTCTATCACCTCCACTACAAATTATGGTGGAGGAGTATAAAAAATAAAAAAGGGGTGGAAGTGGTAGAGTCAGACTGAGACTCCGAGAATCTTCGCAGCAGCAACTCCACGAGCGACGGCGCCAGCAGCAGCAGCGTGCTTCGTCTTCCTCTTTGCCATGAAAGCGTCTATCGTCTGTGTCCTTAGACTGTCAGGATAGGCAGCGCTCAGTTTCTCGGCGACTACGGCACCAATAGGAGGAAGCATACCCTTCGAGAGGGTGATCTTCCGGGCCTTGTATTCGGCAGCGCTTATGTCTTTAAATTCTGCACTTGCGATCTTGGCTAGGAGTCCTCGAACTACGGCTCTTCGCGGTGTCGCCCTGATCCTAGCAGGGGTGATGTGGAAGGTGTAGCTGTCTCCAACCTTCTGGTGTGGAGGTGCTCTCGCAATTCCCAATCCGGCTGTTATGGTTAACTTCGCCATTCACGAACACCTTGGAAGTAACTTAATCGAAAGTGTTATTAATAATTGTAAGGCATCATTTTGATGAGGTAATCATTTGAATAAAAAAGATGAGAGACTGGATTTAAGTGAACTTTTGAAGCGTATGCCTAAGCGCGCGATTAAGCGGACGACTGTTGACTTGCCTGAAGACCAGATTAAGGTTGTTGACGCCTGCGCTAAGGCTCTAGGAGTTGCGAGAAGCACTTTCCTACTATTATGGTTTGACTCAAGCGTTAAGGCGATGATTGATTGGACGCAGCATTTGGTTGGACGTAGCCAACTTGAAGTTAACTTTAAGGTAGAGGAGAAACCTAATGAGCGAGGACAAGCTGAAGGTCTTTCACACTAGCCAGACTAAGGAGCTCTTTCCTATAGATCCTTCCAACCTGCTGGGAGGAAACAACACAGTTATAATGGCTGATCCCAGGAAGGGCAAAAGTTACACGGCTGCAAAGGTTTGTGAACAGCTTTGTAAGGTTGGAATCCCCTTCGTGATCATAGATCCTGAAGGTGAATATTATTCGCTGCGTGAGAAGTTTAGTGTTCTTGTGGCTGGGGTGCAGAAGTTAGAGAACTGTGATATTAGTGTCGGTGAGGAACATGCTGAACTTCTGGTGAGGCAGTTCTTGAATGAGAGGGCCTCCATGATTTTCGATTTAAGTGGCCCGGATGTGGAGGAAGATGTGATCCATGAGTTCTTAGCTGAGTTTATGAAGATCCTTATCCGGGAGGAGGGTTCGGCTAGGCTTCCCTGCCTAGTTGTGATTGATGAGGCTGACGAGTTTATTCCTGAGCGTGGACATAAGACAAGAGGCTCGGATTATGCTCAGTTTGGGAAGCTGGTTAAGAAGGGTGGGAAGCGTGGGATTGGCACGATCATTATTAGTCACCGTCCTAGTTGGGTTGCTAAAGACTTGCTTGCCAAGTGTCAGAACTGGGTTTTGATGAATCAGAGGTATAAGGATGATTTAGAGAGGCTGGAAGATCTCACCAGGATTCCTTTGGATACACTCATGCATTTGAAGGAACGAGATGTTGGAGAGGCGCTTCTTTACGGGGCTGTAACGGGAGATCAGATCGTTTGGGCTAAGTGTCTCTCCAGGGAGACTACGCATATTGGAACTACGCCTACAGTTAAGCCTAAGTTTGTTGAACGTCCGGAGCTGGATGATCTTCTTGAGGGTTTCAGGGTTGAGGTTGAACGGTTAACGGTCAGGCGTGAGGCTGAAAGAAGCGAGATTGAGCGGTTAGAGACTAGGGCTAGAAACTTAGAGGCAGATCTGAAGAAGTCAGAAGATGAGATTAAGATGTTGCGGACTGCGCGGGAAGCTGCTAAGATGGTTACTGCTCCTCCGCAACCTATCCGTGTCGAAACCACCTCCACACCTAGTCTTGAAGAATATAACAGTTTAAAGCAGAGGGTTAAGGATCTTGAAGCGGAGCTTGAAGACTGGGTTATGGCTAGCAAAAGCGGAGTTTCAGCGTCTTTCAGCATTGATGATTTCGGGAACATTTCTACGCCTTACGCATGGCTAACTCGTCTCATAGATTTGAGTAGGGTTAAGGCTATCATTGTGAAGCATTTGATGGAGAACAAGAAGGGTTGCACGGCTGAAAGCATCGCTTTAAACTATGGCTTCAGCGTTGACACTATCCGGGAACACTTGAATGAACTGATAAAAAAAGGTGTTGCTCGAAGGAACGATGCAAGACCATACAGGTATTTCTTGAGAGAAAACTAGCCTGCTGGCGCTGGTTTCTTAGGCATGAGTTTATCTATGATGCCAACAATAGCGTCAGTTCCCATGTAACCTGCTACGAAGGACATGACGAAGTTCGGGTAGTTGTATTCGCTGTGGAGGAAGTTGTAGAGGAATCCTATGATGCCGCCTAAGAATATTCTTTTACAATACTTGAACGATTTTAGGTCTTCCCAAGAAGAGGCCCAGATGAAGCAGTAGGCTGCGCCTCCGACAAAGCCCATGACACTAAAGTATGCGAGTGTTTCTAAACCAGACATATACTCACTCTCCCTTTTCTTAATTTTCCGTATTAGGATTTAACCTTTATTTCTGGATATAGTAGAGGACACTCATTCCAGGGATAGAGTTTTCTGTGTGCGTATATGATCCATGCTAGGTTGTTTGCTGCTGGTAATAGTGGAAGCGTTGGGGGAATCATTGAAAATATTGAAGTTACTTTATCATCAACTTTCAGCGCTTTTCCGAGAGCTAGCAGGAATGTTCCGCCTCCTCCTCCGAAGGCGATTTCCTTTTTCGGATCGAAAAGAGGATTCATCTCGGCTAGTTCAGGATACTTCAGCCCTATCTGTGATGTAAGGAGATCTGCTGACGCTGAGAGAACGCTTCCAGCCCAGATCTTAACTAAATCTTTCATAGTCCTAAGCCTTGCTTATGATTTTGAAGTCGTCTAAATGACAACAGCCATAACCGTTTACTGTTGCATAATAGACAGATTCAAAGGCGATTTGTATTTCGATTGTTTGATTTTGAGGTAAGGGTGCCACTATCCGCATCCATTTCTGAGTTGGAAGTTTATGTCCTGAAGTATAATTCCCAAGTTCTTTGCCAAGATGCACGAGAATGTCGCTGCCCTTCCTGTATTCTACAGCAACACTGTAACAGGCAGCATTAGTGCGTTGAGGCCAAAGCCTAATATCAAATATGCCGTAAACGTTAGGTCGGTCAGGTGTTGTGAAGCTTTTATAATAGCGTCCTCTGACATTCCCTGCTGAACTTGTCCTAAGCTGATCCATCCTTAGAGAGTTGGGAGTGCTTAAACAGTATTCTGAGACAACCCAAACTTTAGGATAACCACTATCATTTCCCGTTTCATTAGCAACAGCCCAGCCCTGCACAGTTCCATCATCAAAATTGTTAAGAAAATCCTGCGTCCAAGAGCCATCATCACTCTTAATGAACACTATGTCTATGACGCGCTCAAAAGTCCACTTCAAATTCGTGTAACCAGCATCCGTATAGGCGCGAAGACGAACAGTTATAGTCTGCGACAAGGCAGCAGCAGGCTTAGCTCTATATCCGAAATTGTCCAAGTTCTGATATAGATTAGCGCCAGATGCCAGGGAACCAAGATTATTAGTTGTAAAAGTCCAGCCAGTTGCATAGCCATCAACTTGCATATATAATATTACAGCATCGTAGTTGAAAATCCGCACCGTAAGCCCAAGATAAACAGGATCAGGCAGGTTTACCAAATCTGAATAGATTGAACGTTTAGGCTCAGGCGTAGGAGGCCCAACATTACTAAACCGTAAATCAATTGGAACACTCAACGCGTATCACTTACTGCCTGTTAAAGTAGCCTCCCTGCTGACTTGGAGGATAATCAACAAACAACGCCACCGATCCCGCAATCCTATCAAAGTAACCTCCCTGCTCCCTCAAGTCAACCGAGCCAATCACATCAAAGTATGAGTTAGCCGAAGGATCAAGTAATTTCGCAGCTCCGCCTTTCGGTAACTTCAGTATTTTTCTAAACAAGCTCATATTAACCTATCCTGTAAACCAAGAGTAGCACGAATGATGTTGTGTAATTTATGCTGCCTGCATTGTCGCTGTCCACTTGAAATCTGAACTCAACTTGAACGCCTGATGAAACTATTGCACTAACATCTATTGGTTGCGCCCAACTGTCAACTGCTCCATCTGATGGCACTAGGCTTAAAGGTGGATTAGCCGTATAGTCTTTAAGGTCTGTGTATGCTCCGACTCCTCCTGTCCTATACTGTATCTTTAAACCTATGTGATGCGTGTTTGCTGCCTGTGACGATGCCTTAATGATTGGCAAAAGGATTACTCTTACTTCTGTGGCGCCTCCTGGATAAGCTGGGATTATGCTTCCCGCAGTCAATGATGTTAATGCTGCGGACGCTACGTTTTCAACTACGGGATCTGTGCTCCACTCGCTTTCAAATTGGATTTGATATATTACTCCGTAGAGGCTTTTGTCTGCTGGAATCTCTAACGCTGCACCTTTACCTATCCATTTTATGATGTCGGTGGGATCGGCGAGGCTCGTAACCTTCCTTGTTGTGTATTCCCAAACTTGTTTTGCGATGTCTCCTATGGTTGCGCCTCCAACCGCAGGGTAATTAAGTGGCATTTTAACTCCCTCTATGGTTTAAGGCGGATCAGAAATGGGTTCCAGTTGACTCGGATGATTGCTGTTCCGGCTACTGCTGCGTTTGTGATGTATACTTCTTCGATTTCAAACTCTGTTTCTTGGAGTCCAACAACTGCTGTAGTCGAGTCGTTAGTGGGCTTGTTTAATCGGTAAGTGAAGCCTCCTCCTATGGCCAGGATCGTTATTGAGTCTGCTACGATTCCCATGTCTCTGAGGCCGAGAGCAATATTATTTCTTGGCACGCTTGTGTCAAGGGGGATGTTCTTGTATTCGCTGTTCTTGATTTCTTGGACTAATATAGGGGTTAACTCTCCGGGGACAACACCAGCGCGGGTGCCTTTAGCCACCTTCATTGGTCTAATGAGCTTTGCGAGTTCTTGAACGGCTTGGAAGTCAACTGGTGGAACATAGGCAGGTCTAAACGGTTCGATTAGTATAGTTTCAACTATCCTTTCGTGTGGACGGCAGATCTCACCTGGATACTGAAGACTTTTCTTAGGCATCCTTTTTTAACCAGCCTCTACGAAGACTGCTTGTCCATTCGCAAGTATCTTAAGGTATCTCTTAGGAGGCGTTTTCTCCCACGTTATGACCTCGTATTCTACGACCTCGAACCATAGAATTTGAGCTCCTACAGCTTTGATTACGCTGAGGCGCATCTCTTCATCGTAGCTCCATCTGTCAACTTGAACTGGATTCGTTAGTGATGCGTGGTTGCTTCCCATGTATAGGTTAACCCATTTTGATAAGAGCGGTTCAGTTCCCCATTTTAGGAGAACTTCAGGCGTAGCGTTGGCTATGGAGACGTATTGTATTTGGACTACTCTTCCCAGGTCTACGTTGCCATGTAAGGATTCATACGCTGCGTTTATGGCAACGCTTAGGATTCTTCCTGGATCTGCATAGGCTGCTGCTATGTCGCTTACAGGTTGGCGGTTGCTTCTAACTACCATAATCTGATAGAACTTTCCAGCGATCTCAAAGAAGAAACCGGGTTTCAGTTTCGGCAGTCTAACATCGTATACGCTATACGGTTGAAAAGCCATCTTTCATCACGCTCCTTCTTCTTCTTTTTGGAGTGAGCATAAATCTGCTTGAACTCATATTAAAAACTATGGTGGACAATTGTATGCGGAACAGGGCATAACTCAACACTAAATCGTAACAGCTTCCGATCCGTATACAACAAAATTTGCGAGGTCATAGTTCAGATACTTCGCTTGAGTTATGTCTCCCCTGCTTTCAGCCTCTTCAACATAGTATAAGAAGGAATCTCTGACAGCCTGAGCAGCTTCCCAGAATGTTCCTCCTTCCGCCAACACGATGGGAAGCTGGATGGGAGACGTAAAGAATGGATACGCTCTCTTGTCTAAGATAGGCGTGGAATCCATACTTACAAAAATGTAATCGCTTTTGAATGCTGCAACTGCTAGGGCGCCTTCATCGGCTAGGCGTGGTGCTAGTTCTTTTCCTGTGTTGCAGGTGAAGAGAAAGACTATTCTTCCCTTCATCCATTGAGGGTTTTCTCTAACGATCTTCTTTCCAAGCTCGGGATCGTAGCTGCAAACGCCGAGTAAAACGTGGTTGTTACAGCCTGTTACGCTTTTTGATCCACCGTGTCCGTTTAAGATCACGAATCGAGGATCATATTTGACGAGTGCACTACGGAAATTTTCTAAGTTGGCGCTTCTCAAAAAAACTATTTTGTGTCCGTATCTTGCGAGAACATCTGCTGCTTTACGCAGGTAAAAGTAGCCGTATTGTGTTGGTGCATCGTGTGGACAGGCAGTTATGAGAACGTTTGCCATTCATCAAAGCCCACGTCTAGCTCTTGTCTCTTCTAACCGCCTTTTAATCTCGGCTTCAGTCATTCCGGCTAACGTTTTGAGCAGTTCTCTGCCTATGGGAAGACCGATGAAGACTCCTGCACCGAAGGCTAGTAAGTAAGTCCACCATTCCGGGCTTGGAGAAAGTTTCTTCCTAGCCGGAATATTCTGCGGTGGTGCATGTGTTTTAGGTATCGGCTCCTCCCAGATCTCTTCGTATAAGAAGACCATTCCCTCAGCCCCTCCTCGCTAGACCTATTAATACCGCTGTAACTAGACCTATGGGAACTGCTACGACAACAGCTTTTTCTCCTGTTGAACGTCTTTCCCACCAAGTCGGAACATAAATTTTCCTAAAAGGAAACGTGTAGTCAGTATCTCTCGTCACTCCAACCGCTCCCCACGCAGTCCAGACCGCTCGCCACTCTACCGGAGGTATCTGAGCTGGATCTGTTGCTTCATAGCCTTTCGCCACTAATCCAACTCCGAAGATGCCTGAAACGTCAAATCTGGCTTCTCCATTCGTATCTGTGACCTCTCTGTATCTTGCGAGTCCGGGATCTTGCGGTGATAACTGTTCAAAAAGGTATACTTCCACGTTGGGGATTCCTACGCCCTTCTCGTCAATTGCCCTAACCGTAAGTATGTAGGGTGATAGAGGCCAGATCTCCTCGTATAGGAAGACCAGTTTTAGGCTTCCTCCACTCCTCTGTATACAGGATAATGGACTTGTGATGCTGGCGCAGGTGAGACTTGGAACCTTAGACTCTTCTCGGCTTCTCCCTTGAGGGCTTCCTTGGCTATGATCGTTGTTGCTCCGAAGGCGCCTCCGGTTAAGAGGATCTTCACTGGCACGGATAATGCAGCGAGTGGGCTTAGGCTTAGTAGCCCTGCTGTCAAGAAGGCTGCTCCTGTCCCAAGTAGTAGGCTTCGTCCAAGCTCCTCCACTCCTTTCACAGTTGGTTCATGGATCTCTGAGGCTGGCGCTGGCGAAACCACGATACCAGGATAAACTTCTTCGTATAGCAAAGGCGTCTTCATTCACCTCTCTTACGTTTTTCATAAAGGCGATCAGCTTCACGTAATGATTCGCCTAAAGACGTATCGCTCTTTTTGGCCTGTTCCGCTTCCTCCGGCGTCATTTGTTGGCTGAACGTTGAAATCTTAAAAGTCTTCTTACCCATCTCCGCTCACTCACTTCTTAGGTGTTGCAGCCATTAATATAATTGTTCCTAATGGGATCGCTATGACGGCAGCAGGTATAAGCGCGCTAGGAGCTGGAGCGCCCACCGTTATTGATCCAATAACTTCAATCCTCTCTGGAGAGGAAACTAGATAGTTATAGGCTTGTTCAGGCCAGTTCCAGTTATATGCCCAGCCTACCGCAAGCGTGTATTTTCCTCGTTCTATCGGAGTGGTGCACTTGCAGGTGAAACTTCCCTCAGTGAATCCGGGTTCAACCGCAGGGACATCATTATAGATACACTTCAGAAACTTGTCGTTTAAGAAAAGTATCAGTTGAAGTGTATCTGTCGGATCGCTTTTAGGGTTCTTGCCAGCAAACTCTCCTCCGATTATTAGTGGTGCTCCTGGATCTAATTTGGCTTCTGATCCTTGACCGTTAATGTCTATCTTCGTGACCGTGCCTCTTGGAGATTCGGCATAGAGCAAAACGCTCATCTTCTTCTCCTCACAAGTTCGACTACTAATGCTATCCCTGCAATACTTACGAGTCCACCAATAACCCATTTGACTGTTGAAGGAATCTCTGTCCACCAGTCTTTAGCTCCTGCATCTTTCGCTGCCTCGTATTTTGTTGGATGTTTATCAGCTAAGTGCGCCATGTATTGCGCCCAGTTGTAAGGCCCTGAAGGTGGAGTTTCTTGGTCACAGTAATATGCCTTTTCTTTCTCTAGGTATGTTGTCCAGAAAAGCCAGACGATGAAGGCGAATATAGCAGCGCAGATGGCGATGATTGCGATGAGCGTTAATGGATCTATGGGACTGAATCGTTTGGCTCCAAATGATTTTGTTGTTGGAACGTCTATAATGATGTCTACGTCAGTCATTAACGGCGGGTATTGTTTGATGTTTATGTCTACTACGAAGGCTTTGTATCCGGTTTTCCCTTCTATATCGGTTTCCAGAGCAGCAGCGTATGTTAGAAGTTGCTCTTTAGTTAAGCCTGGATTATACAGGGCGTGTCCGATGAAGTGTGCTCTCTCGTATTCGGGTGCTATCTCAACCTTCTTTACAGTTACAACTCTGGTCTCGGCAAAAAACATGGGTTCTCGTATGGATTCGTAGGTTAAGCACATCGAGCAACCAGCGTTTATGGTGTCATGGCGAACTGTAATTTCCAGTCCTTGCCAGGCATCGTCCCAATGGGAACCTTCAGAGCGCTGAACTCGGCTCCTGGCCCAACAACGGCTGTTCCGATTCTCTTCAGCTCCACGCCCGTATCAACGTCTTTGATCACTATTAACGCGCCATCCGGTGCTGGCCCGTTGTTCTTGCCTTTGATGTTAGCATACACTGTATCGCCTTTAACAAAGTAGGTTTTTGGTGCACCCGCTGAATCGCATGTCTGCAAAAGTGTGTAGGCGAAGTTGCCCACAGCCATAGCTGCTACGATTACCTTTGTCTCTGCGAAGCCATAGCTCTCGTATAGTAGAGGATACCTGTCGAACTCGCTCATTTTATAGTCTCCATTACTTTATCGGAGGCAACGGAGCGCTTTGAAGAAAATGCAGCCTAAGATGCTTAGGCTGTCGCGATCAGTGATTCTTTCAGAGTTGCAGGCAAGGCTACGAAGGCAAGTATCCAAGCGTTTACTTCGTGGTCTGGGCTTGATCCATAAGTTACCGAGTGGACGGTGAAGGTGAAGGTTTCGTCTCCTCGGAAGTTGTAGTGGTCTATGTTTCCCTTGTAGGCTCCCTGCTTCTCTTCTAGGTAGGCGATGGGCAGGGTAAACCAGTCACCTATGTATTCCGTCTTAGCACCTTCATACCATTTCATGTAATCAAAGTCTGTGTCCAAGTTCAGTATTCCGTAGGGGAACCATGCACAGTTTGACAACAGGGTTTTCTGAGTGTCTCCGGTTGGGAGCTTGTATCCTCTGGCTACCCATGCTGCTCCGAAGTGGACTGGCTTGAAGGGTTCAACAGCCATCCTTATGCCTTTTGTGGCCGCGATCTTCGCTGCTTCAGCTCTTGCGTCAGCGTATCTCTTGCCAATAATCTCGTAGAACTCGTCTCTGTGAGTTGGGGCGAAAACAGGGCCTTGAAGTGCCAAGTTTCATCTCCTCCTAAATTTCCTCAACGAGTTCCGCTGTTGGGTAGCGTTCCTGCATTCTTGGGAATCCTTCTTCAGTCAGCGGTATGCTGCGTGGAGCTCTCTTGAACTCGTAGAGCGCCCGTTTCCTCAGTTCGTCCAAGAGGATGATGCTTACGCCTGTGGCAAGCCCCGCGCCTCCAAGAGCTGCGCAGAAGGCTTTGTCTTCGTCTTTCATTCCCCGCATCCACCATCCTTGCTCGCTTCCGACAGCAGCGCCTATTCCAGCAACGCCTTCAACGACTCCGGCTATTCCGCTCCATTTAACCGGGATATTGTCGCTAACTCTCTTGCCCTTAGCTCCATATTCGACTCCTATGGGTATGAGAACGCCTATCACGGCGCCTCCTGCTGGTTTAACTACATACTCCAAACTCGTTTACCTCGGTATAGAACTTACTTATAGAACTTAAAAATCTATGGTAGAGAGTTATGCCACATACGTATGCAGATAGTGGCAGAACTAGAAACAATAAATAAAAAAATTGAGTTTAGATGTATGCTTTGTATCTTTCAGGCCAATAGTATTCAAGCATTTCTTTGAAGCCTTCCTCTAAGGTGACTTTCGGTTCAATTTTTAAATCGTGCTTGATCGCTTCGCCATCTAACCTGTGATGCGGATTCTCCAACTTCTTTCTTAGTGCAGGATACTCTTCATAATTCACCGTTAAGGGATTCCCTGTGACTTTTGCAGCTGTTTGCATAGCTTCATTCCATGTGCAGTATGTTAGACCGCAGAGATTGTAGGTTTTGCCGTCTACCCACTCTGGATACTCAGCAGCTTCCATGTAGGCTCTTACCGCGTCTCCAACGCAAAGGAAGTCCCTAGTTTGTTCTCCATCTCCGTAGAAACTTAAAGCCTCTTTCAACATAGCACATCTGAAAACCCAGCTAATCATTTGGTATACTCTTGTGTGTAGCTGCTGCCGTGGCCCGAACAGGTTTGCCATCCTCATTATTGTCGTTTTGAGGTTGCGGTGGTAATGGTATAAGTTGATGTATTTCTCGCTTGCCAACTTCGTAACTCCGTAGGCGTCTATCGGGTTTGTCGGATGCTTCTCATCTACAGGTAGATATTCCGGGAAACCATAGACTGATCTGCTACTCGCGAATATTAGGTGCACTTTCGGGTTAACTTGGACGCATGCTTCAAGAATGTTCAGTATGCCATTTAGGTTAACGTCTAGATCGTAGTATGGATCTTCCTGGCTTACTATATGGCTAACCTGTCCAGCAAGATGGAACACTACGTCTTGTCCTTCAACAGCCTCTTTGACAGATTCTCTATCCCTGATGTCTGAGAGGATTATCCTTAGATCCTTAGATATGTCGGCTATGTTCACATTGTGCATTATTGGAATGTCAACAATGGTTACTTCATGTCCCTTTTCTAAGAGAGCGTGGGCGAGGTTAGAACCAAGGAAACCTTTTCCACCTGTTACCAAACATTTCACAATCTATCACCTTTCTCTAGTCACTTTATGAGTTTATAAGTCTTGTAGACGTTCACAGATACCAGTTCATAATCGTTTTGCCGAGGAAGGTGTAAGACACGTATTCTTTAAAGACTCCTGACTTTTCGTCCTTAATCAACAACGGGACGAAGACAGTATTGTTTGTTAGTATGGGAGCGCCGAATTTACCGTGTCCCGTCTCCCTTATTTGAGTATCGCCTTCATAGTTGTCAACCCAAAACTCTTCGCCGTGATCTCCCATCACAATAAAATGGTCAGGATTCAACTCCTTAATAATGAAATCAATGTTTTGAAAGGCAGTCTCAACCTCTTTCAAATATTCTTCTTTACACCGTTTTCTTTCCATGTATGATCCTGCAAAATTGTGAGTAAACTCTCCGTGAGGGGAATGAGTTTTATACGTATGCCACATCAGGAGGAAACTGTCGAAAGAGGTAACTTCACTAATATTCTCAATCATCTGCACAACATCTCTCCACCAGCCGTTTTTAATTAAAGATTCATCGGTATAGAAGAAGGTTGTCACACCTCTTTCTCGCAATATTTCAGGTATCGTCCTCTTCTTTGGCCTTATAAGTAAATTCGACTCATCGTCTCTGACTGGAATATCACTCGATCCAACAAAATGTTTTCCTGTAAGGATTGAGTTCAAACTAAGAATAGTGTTGATGCAGCTTAAGAAATTAAGGAAAAACGATCCTTTATACTTGGCTAAGAACCATTCTGGAAATACGTTTGTTCTTAAACAGTCAACAACAAATAATATGCCTCTCATTCAGACCAACCCTTCACTTAACGACTTCAAACTCAACAATTATATCGTGCTTACCATTTGCTAACTCAAGACTTTTAAGATTTAATCTTGGAAGACCGTAATATCTTCCAAAGTCTTGCCATAACTCGTCTTCGCAGTTGAAGTATCTGAAGCTTTCTGGAACGAAGAAACGTTTGTGCCCAGGATCTCTCATGGCGTAGTCTGGGCAGTCTTTAGCGTTGGGAACTTCTATATGTATGATTGCACCGTTCTTGCACACTCTATACCAGTCTTGAAGCATTTGGAAAAGTTCATCTCCGAAATGCTCTATAAAGTGCATCGCAAATATGCACTCTACGGATGACTCTTCAAAGGGTAAAGGTTTTGTGGCGTCAAGAAGCATGTCAGGATTGACTTCTGGGTTTTTATCAATGTTGCAGAAGCCTTCAAACTTTCTGGCGCCACAACCCATGTTTAATCTTACCATGTTTAAGTCTACCTGAAGAGGTGGGGAACTTCTGACTCAGTATCACAGAGGATCTTGTATCCTGCCTTCCTGTATTCGATACAAGTTATGCTGTCATCACCCGCTGGACAGTTGGGCCTTCTTTGGAAAGGAATCTTCTCAAGAACTTTACGCCTTATGAGCATACAGCCAATGCCGGTAGAATCCACTTCAACTATTCCACCTTTCTTGACGAGGTTGACGCCTCCGTTTTGATCTGTGCTGTAAGGATCATTAATGTCTCTTAGAAGATAGATGAATGGTTTGCCTGTGAAGCGTCCAATATACCAACCGCAGGTTATTGGTGTTTCCTCTGTGTTAATTCTTAAGAGTCTTTTCAGCAGGTTAGGAGGGGGAGGATTATCTATCTCTAAGGAGAGCAGGTGCATCATGTTCCTGCATTTTAATGCTTCCTTTCTTATGGTTTCTATGGCTATCAGGTGTGCCTCAAGTTTTCCCTCCATGCACTCTTCAAGAGGCGGAGTATACATCACTTTCAAGTAGGAGAATTTAGAGAAGAAAGCTATAATCGGTTGAATGGGGACTTTCACGTTGCTTTCAGCGATAACCACGCCCAGCTTTTCCTTTGGATAATCCATCTTGTCTACTGCTTCTAGGAAAATCCTGTTACAATGAGCTGTTGCGTCATGGAAAGCCAAGCCCAACACGATTTCTGGCTTACTTGGATCTCCTCTTTCAGTTTCAAGGATTACAACCATTTTTTCACCTTAATAATTCGGTTTTGCTCCTCCAATGTCAAGATGTTCTGGCACAGCATCTCGGCACCCCACCATACTAAAGCCTAGCTCGCAACATCTTTTAACAAAGAACACATCGCTATGATCGAGGAAACGTGGATCATGCTCGAACTGTATAGCTTCAAGAACTTTCCTTTTGAAGAGGGTGAGGCCGAAAGCGAATCCTGTAATTGGCGTGAACCTATACGTCTTCTCATCGGAGGGAATCCACCTTTTGAACCGTAGACCTCTCTTTCCTGAAAATTCAGATGGATTGGTGTGGGAGAAGTCTACTTTTCCCCACCAGAACGTAGTTCTAGAGTATCCGCATACGCCGGATGCGATGTCTGCGTTGGCGATTAGTAGTTCGCTAAGTTCGTTGCCATTCAGGATTATGTCTGATTCAAGAATAAGGAAGTAGTCCCAGGCGCCTTCAAGGAAGGCTTTTCTCAAAATATTCTGCGCTTCTTTTATGCGGATTCGACTGTTTAACTCCGGGGCTAGGGAGTTATATGATACTATCGTCTTTATCTTGCCAGGTGGTATTCTCTTGTGCCATTCAGGATCGGGCGAGTCGTCTACGTAGTGGTGTTCGATGTCTTCTACCATTGAGGTGTCAAGTCTGTTCAAGCCCTCCACAAACTGTTTCAATGTGCGTTCAGCCGTGTAGTAGATAGGTGTGCCTATGAAGACTTTCGGCTTAGGCGCTTCAACCCATACCTGTTCGATACGCTTAGGAATAAATTTCTTGGGAGGAGCAACATATAGCTGAGGCTTAGGGGAAGGTGGAGGCGGAGGGGGAGCTGTAAGACGTGTTTTTTCGATTATGACTGACTGACCTAAACCCATATCGTTTAAGTTTTCAAAGATCTTCTTTCCAGCCAAGTAAACGTTGCATGAGGTTGGTAAAAGCGGATTTTGTATATACTTATCAACTGTTATAACAATTTGCTTTTCTTTTTCTTCACATTTGAGGATGAGCATTGTTCCTGTAAAGTAGAACTGGTATGTTAGGATATAGATATTATTGTCAACCTTGTAGACCTTAACGTATCGCCAATCATTAAGAGAGATATCCTGCCCTGTTCTAATAACTTTCACCGCGATCTTAGAAAAAATCAAGGATTCGGGGATACGTAGCACCTGCATCAAACTTCTTCTTAGCCTCCTCAAACTCAAACTTTGCTGCCCCATTAATTATATGTATTATGGCGTTTGCTAGAGCATCCATGCTATAAATGTGCATTGGGAACATGAACCTGTCCATGTATCGAGTTTGAACAACTTTTTTACAGGGGATCAGTATTCCCGTCTTTCCATTCTCAACTATTTCGTTGTAGGGTTCCACGTCTACGGCTGCCACTGGCTTATCAAACCTGAAAGCTTCTATCATCGGCATCTCGAATCCTCCGCATAGGCTGGGTTGCACGTAGACTTTGCAGAGCTTGTAGAGGCTGTTAAGTTTTATCCAAGGAAGCATACCGAAGGAGTTCGTATACCAGAATCTTTCAAGTTCAAGGTTTTGAGCCATGTTCGGGATCTTAACGAACCCGTCTCCTGAGTGAAGAATGAAGAATGCGTCTTGCACCTCTCTCGACACCATCTTACTGGCGATTAGGAAGCGGTCTAATCCTTTTCGTTCTGTGTTTCCGGATACACATAGAACTACTGGGCCTGGCATGTAGCGTTTGAGGTATTCGCAGTATTCGTTGTCGTGTTCCGTGTTTTTCATATCTATTCCGTGATACACGATGTCTTCAACTGGGATGCCTACTGTTTCGAGACACATTTTGACGTATTGGCTTACGGCGATTATCGGTATGGATTCAGCTACCTTCTTCTCCATGCCTTCTGGATCTATTATCGGGAAGCCTTCAACTGTAGCGTAGAAGACCAGGTTCTTTTCAGGTATGAACCTGTGTAGGTAACTAAGGTTTTCTGCGAAGACTGTTCCAACAAATAGCACATTCTGTTCAGGGATATCCCTGTCTTCAAAATTATGCAAGGTGCATTCGTGCCCAAGTTTCGTGAAGACTTCTGCAATTCTGTTCGCAACAACGTTATGGCTTACAACTTGGAAGTGAGTTACAATTCCTATTTTCAATCTTCTTTCACCTCAATCAGCCCCATGATCTCTTTAAAGGCATTAATGTTCCTTCTCAGAAACTCCTCATCCGGATCGAACTGTTTAAGAACCTCCCATACTCCAGCGTTTTCAAAACGTAAAACTAGGCGAGCTATTTGGACGCTGAATGCGGACTGAGCTTTTGATCTTAAAGTTGTATTTCTTTTCAGAAGGCCGCGCGCAGCAGCTATTGATATTCTTATCGGGTTGAACTTCATCTCTTCATATTTGGTTTTGACGGTTTCTCCTTTCTCTAAGGCATCGTAGACGCTTAAAGCGTCTAAGCTCTTGAGCCACCTGAAGAACTCGTTTAGGTAAGGTCTAACTATGGGATGCTGCTGTTTAAGATGAAAATTTTTGGCGTCCTGGTAGACTTCATAGGTTATGTCAATGGGTATGAGTTGTGGGGGGTTAGGCTCCTTCGACTTCTCCTTCTCCGGCTCCAGGTTCTGTTCCTTCTCTACCACCTTCCTTCACCTGCGGAGGCTTTAAAGCTCCTCTCTTTTGTAGAGCTTGGATTGCTTTCCAGACTTGGTTAGCTGAGAGTCCAAGATCCTCACCTGCTTTGTAAGGATCAAGCTGTAGCTGTCCTGCTGCGATCTTCTTCATCGCATAGTTGTATACTCTTCTCTCTATAACTTGGTTTGAAAGTTGGGACTGTTCCTCTTTAACCTCCTCTTCTTCTGGCGGTTTGCTCGTGGCTATGTCTTTGTATGTCTTTAACGTTTCTGTTGCGACCTCTCCGAAAACGCTTAAGGCTGAGGATTTCCAATCTGATTCTCCGGCTGACTCTCCCCCTTTCTTCCCGGCAAATTCAGTCACTTTGTCTATAACTGCTCCTAGAGAATCTAGGTATTCTGTTAGTTTATCCGCTTCTGTGCCTCCCTTACCCTTCCCAACTTCAACCAACGCCTCTTTTATGTTGACTCCGAGAGCGCGTATGGCTTCTAATTCCGCTGATGTTGGAGGCTGCTTAGACTCCGGCTTAAGTTCCTGTGCCAAGGTCTCAAGTTTCTGGCTTAAGAGATTCATGTCTTGCTGAATAGGGGTTAATGCTTCAGCTATCTCTACAGCGCGTTTTTCTTCCGCCTCTCTCTCTTCAAGTTTCGACTTGTAGAAATCCCGTTCTTTCTCTACATCTGCTTTGGCATGTTCAGCAAACATCTTCTCAAACTTCTCCGTCTGGGCTTGTAGCGACTTGTTAAAAGTTTCTGTTAGCGCTTGGGCATCAATTTGTTTAGTTTGATCCTCTTTTCCTCCGAAAAGATAGTCCATCTTCTTCTGGTTGAGGATCTCCGTCCAGGATGGAAGATCTGTCTTTTCAGGTTTATCTCCAGGTTCAGATAGACCTTTTGAGAGCGCTTCTATTGTTTTAACCGCTCTCAGATCTTTAACCGTTTTTGTCAGTTCTTCTGACACTACATCTGGCTCGCTTGAAACGGGGACTCCTCCCACAACAACCTCCTGTCCTTCAACCCCTTCTTCTACTCTGGGGGCTATCGGTGGGCCATGTTCAGGTATGCTTCCTTCCGGGTAGAGTATCTGAAATATTCTGTCGGCTGCTTCGTGTTTAGGGATTCCATGCTTCGTCGCGTAGTTTGTGATTATGAGATCTAGGTTTCGGCTCACCTGAACTGTCGTGGTGCTTCTTCCCCCTTTCTTAGGCAACTCCTTTTCCCCCATCCACCTTCACCTCACCTTTTTCAAGAACTGTTAAATCCTGCCAGAAGGAATCTGTCACTTCCGGCGTCATCCTCATTCCCCGCGACTTCAAATATAGACAATAACGAACAAACTCATAATAAAGCCTCAATTTCTCCTGTCTCACTATGTCCGCTCTCAGTTGCTGAAAAACGAGATCTGCAACCTCTAGTTTTTCTTCTATGTCCCTTAGTTTAGGTTCGTATTCATCGTAGAAGATCAGGGCTGACCGCACATAATCTCGTAGCTCCATGCCTTTCTCTTGAGCTCTCAGTATCCAATACTGGCGGATCTCGTTTCCTAATGCGTAGTCTTCTTCAGCGTTCTGTAATGCGCTCTCAGTTGCTTTCTTCGTGATTACTTCCATGACTTCTGTGTGGATCGTCTCGATCTCTTTCTTCGCAGGCTGCGCTAAAACTGCTTTTCCATCTTCGCCTATCTGGATTATTCCCTGCGCCATGTAGTCTCTAACGGTCTTGATCGTTTCAGGGCCAACATGAAGTTCTTTAGCAATCTCCCGGTATGTCTTCTCTTGTGCCAGCATTTCTGCAACTTGAAGTTCTGTTGAACTTGACATGGCTATGTTTCCTCCACATCTTTGTGGGCTAAGCCGAGATCGTTCCTAAGAACCATCTCGATGTAGTTGCTTACTGCGCCTTTACGTTTCCCGAAAAGTCTTTGGGCTTTCTTCTTTATTGCCTTGATCAGCTCGTCAGTTAATGACACAGCAAGCTTGGAAGTAGCCATTTATACTCCCTAGAGGGGATACTATGCTACTTTAGGAATATAAAGAGTGACAATCAAAATGATGACTAATATGACTGCAAATGCTCTTGAAGATTCATCTCCGGAGGAGGAGTAAGCAGTCCTTTCTTGTTCAACTTATCTATCATCTTCTTTCTATACTTTAAGTCTTCAATATGCTTCTTCACGCACATGCTACAGAAGTGTGACAGGGCTGCATATTCCGCACTCATCACTTGAACTACTCCGCCGACTATTTTACCCATCACCTTGTCTTCTTCACTTTCTTTAATAGGAGTAATCCTGTCTTGCAGTAACCTTGTCTGCTGCATCTCCATCCTCACGTTACATTTGATCTTAGGATAGAAGAGGCACCCTAACTTCTTCTCTTCACTCAACGGTCTTCCTCCTTACAATTCAACATCAGATCTTGAGATTAACGACCAATGCTGTGCACAGACGCCATATTGTTTACCGTCCTTCTGGATCGTGAGGTGTGGCGTTTGTGCGCAATTAGGGAACATGCAAGCATCTGCATCCGGCTTTGCTTTTTTAAGGATTTTATTGAAGCCTTCCTGAGTTAGCTTTTCCTCTCTTCTAGGAGGATTCAACGGTATGCCTCCTCAAGAGGTATGCCGGGTTCTTTTTCAGTAACTCGAACTTTTTTCCCGCATTTATGACATTTGATGATCCTTGCGACAAAGTATGCACCGCCTTTTGAAGAGTGGTAACGCCAACTTTTAACTATATTTTCTTGTCTTTGAGGTTCTCCGCAGTATGGGCACCAATATTGAGGCATATTTCCTTCACATTAACGATATTCCGTGAGAGGTATCTTATAACATTTTCGATATTCGATCCGAATATCGTTCCTCAAACTGGTATATAAATCGAATATGGACACCGAATATCGTTCAAGTGAGTGTTTCTAACTTAAAAAGGCTAGGTTCTTCATCACGAAAATATCTAAACTAAGTCTATCTATCGAATATGGATTTTTCTTTAGATTAGTTGTCTTTCTCTGAGCATGTCTATGTAGCAGTGGTATGGGATCTCGGCTAAGGTCAGGGAGTTCCGGGTTTGGAGCCATTTTTCCCATGTTGCTGGGATCTCGCTGCCGTCTATGTCCCAGTCTTCACGGTTTTCGCTGGGATTTCTCGTTACGTCTGCGAGTCTCTGTCTTCTGTATGGTGGTTCAAAGTCGTCTGTTCCATACCAGTCGGATTGTCTATCGTAGTAGTATTGAGTTAGATCGTGCCATCCATCTATGACGCCGAGGAAGGATTGCTCGAAGTGGGCTGCGTAGGCGTATCTTGGTTTTGGAGTTTTTTCAACAATTTTTCTGCATATATTGAGGAATCCTACGTAGTTACGTTTGGTGAGCTGGTAGATCCGGATGAGATCTCCCTGGTAAATGCCGAGTGTTATAATGTGGGATGCAGGAATGTAGAGATTACCCTTTCCGGGATTTAGTCCTGTTGTTTCGATGTCTATGATGGTGCCTTTGTCTAGGCTTTGGCTTG
>Ga0315309_1000234_pt1 | contig 33663 bp, 38 predicted proteins | sample TDP4_MG_FD_203080 | JGI IMG/M metagenome (GOLD analysis project Ga0315309, IMG submission 203080) | Freshwater sediment microbial communities from Lake Towuti, South Sulawesi, Indonesia - TDP4 | ecosystem: Environmental > Aquatic > Freshwater > Lake > Sediment | place: Indonesia: South Sulawesi...
TGGAACTAATTTCAGCTCGTCGTCGCCGTACATGCTTCGCTCCCGTTCGCCGGCTAGTTCTCTTGATATTAGGGAGAGGCGATCAATCTCGTTTTTGAATGATTCGGGAAACCGCTTGGATTCCTTTCTTAAGATGATGCCGACATCATGCCATTTCGGTGGCTCCACGGCCACGAAGCGCAAAGCGCCTTTCATCGAGAGTTCGACACATTCCTGGGATTGTCGAATCGCGTAGGAGAAGTGCTCGTCGGATAGTGCTTTCTGTGCCGTTTTTAGTCTCAGTTCTGCCTCGTCTAGGAAGCTTTCAGCCATCCTCCTGCTATTCAATTGAGATCACTTCTCCGTATGTGTAGGTCGGCTTCAAATCCCAGTACCATTTCGAACCTATGCGGATTCTCTTGGCTCCGAGCTTACTTAGCGCGCTTCTTAGCTTATCGAGGATTCCTTTGAAGAAGTCTCCCCTGTCGTATAGTAAGACAGCGTCCTCAACCATGTCAAGATACACAGGAGACAGAAACTTCGCCTCTTTAGCTGCCTTCATCAGTGGTGAGAAATCAGGATAGAATCCCAAACGGTTAAGATGCTCAAGGTCCAGTTGCCTCTCGACTTCGATGAAAAGCCTTTGTCGTCTAAGCTGTCCGTCTGGTAGATGCTCACAAACGACTAACAAGTCTATGTCAGAATCCTTTCTAAACTCTCCCCGCGCTATTGACCCGAATAAGACGACGGAAACGAGGTTTTCTCCCCAAGCTCGCTTCATACGAGATACGAGGTCGTCGAGCAGCTGTTTGTAGGGTGCGTGCATGGATTTCATGGTAATCTGTCTACCCTGCGTAGTAGATATAGTTTTGGTGTGCTCGACACTTTGCGCGTGGAGAGTCGAGATGCCAGTTTCCATCCCTTCAGCAAGAGAGTTGGTGGGGTCCCCAGACTTCTCCCCCTTTCGGTCGCTCCCTTTCAATCTCTTTCGATTTAGAGAGCCCTGAAGTTTGATTTCAGTATAGGTCAAAGACAGGATATGAAACGATTACTGAATATCTGCAAGCAATAGTGATAGAACCGACATGTTTAACACAGTCCAGATCTACTAGTACGAGATCGGCATTCCAGGAACCCATGATGACCGAGGTATCGAAATGTCTCGTAGGCTCAAGATTGCAGCCGCTTTCACAGTCACCCTTCTGAGCATCTTGGGGATCTCAGTTTGGCTCATCTATCTCAGATATCCCGATACTGTGCCCTCTGGGCAGAATCCTGTTTTGATACTTCCTTTGTATGATTTTTCGGACAACGACTATATCCAGGGGTTTGGACAGATTAGCCTGGATTACTACCATAATGGCTTTGATTTTGGAGTCAATGACACGACGGTTATTGTTTCTCCTTGCAACGCTTATGTTTTCGACGTGAAGTCGAACTGGTACAATGAGAAGGGAGGACACTGGCAGACAAATGTTGAGCTGCGCCTCAACGCTCAGTGGCGTATTAGTATTCCCTTCGAGTCTTGGGCGCTCAACAGTACGTATGGTGCACTGCAAGCTGATCAAATCTTGGTTCATGTGGGGCAATATGTTACAGCGAATCAGACCCTGGGCTATCTGTTGTGTCATGGACAGTATGCTCATATTCACTTTAGTGTAATCTCATATGATACTCATGTTTGTCCTTACTACTACTTGACGGAGCCCGCGAAAGCGATTTTCCTATACCAGTTCAGCCTAGTTAACATTACGAAGGGCTGGGACATGACAGCGTGATCATATGAATGGTGCAAAGATCAGACTTCAACGTAGTCACGAAATTGGAGAGAAAAATTCTGGGTATCACTTTGATGAAATCACCAGAGTTCAAACGAGTCACTCTGAAGTCTTACATTTCCTCAGTGCGGAGTGTTGATGTGGTTCGTTCGGTTGAGAAACCGATTACTGATTTCCAAGCCGTGAAGACGGTGTGCAGCAAGAGGCCTTTTTTTAGGTTGGCGATAGAAATCAACGCTGAGTTTGCTTCTGGAAAATGCATGCGCTTGTGTGGGTTCGGGGATGGAATTCTGTGAAGAGGTATTGGGTGGTAGCACCGTAAGATTCCGGAATGAAGGAAATCTTTGTAAAGGATATGGTAAGTTTCAAAATGGCTTGCGGAGGCGAGGGCTCTAGCTTTCTACATGGAAAGGAGTTATAGCAAAGAAGATGCCTCGAAAGCTAGGCGAGACGCCGCCTTCGTCTTGAAGACAATCAAAGAGGCGATGCTGAAAAGCATAAAGTAGATCTATTCCTGGCTTTCGCTGCCTAACTCTCAGAGGCTAGAGTCAAATCGTGGTCCCTTTCATCAGAAGAAGTCTGCTGCCTGTGAGCTCACCCTGTTCTATCATTACATACCCTGATTTTTGTCCTTGGTTCACCCAGATTCTTCTAATCAGAGAATGACCGTCTGCCAATGGCGCGTTGTGTTCTTATGCTCAGGTGATTGAGTTGCGCATTATTGGTCGGGTCTTTGAGCGGCGGAGAACCTCAGAGAATCCAGCCTTCAGAAATGAGTGCAGCAGACCCGTGTATGCAAATGGGTCTGGCAGTCGACCCTTCCCCGGATCCACAGGGTAGCCTTCTAGGATCTTGCCGCCTCTACTTCTGACATAGTCTATTGCGGCACGAAGGAGCTTGACATTGAGACCCCTGTTTCGGTATGGTTTTGCTGTGAAGAAGCAGACCACGGACCAGACTGGCATCTCGTCGACTCGCTTTAGTGTCCGCGAGCGCTCCAGCGCACCATACGTCTCTCTGGGTGCGACTGAGCACCACGCGATTGGTTCCCCTTTATCATAGGCTAGGATGCCTGGCACTTCGCCGTTGGCGACTATCTGTTTGAGTGCGTTCTTGTTAGCCTCCCCTTTTTGCTTGTTGAATTGTGCTCGCGTCAGTCGCCACCACATGCACCAGCAGCCGCCACAGGCCCCGTGTTTGCCGAACAGCTTTTCGAGGTCTGCCCAACGGTCTGAGGTCAATGCGTGAAAATTGAGGCCTGGGATTCCTTCCTGCTCTTGAATCATCACTTTGATCTCCCTTGGACATGCTCTCTCATGATGTCTGGTAAGAAATGTCTATGCGTATTAGAGTTTTGTGTTTAAAGATTTAGTTGGATGGATGCTCTGGGGGAAGAGTGGTAAGCTGAGTACGTACTACTTCATGTTTCATATGCTTTATCCAGACTAGTATTGTAAAGGCAAGCAATGTTGGCAAAGTAAATCCTGTGATTGTTCCCACTTCTATAAGAACGAGCGGCATCAATGGGTTTGGCAATTTCATTCCTCTCCTCTTGGCATCGTAGTACACTGCTGCAACAAGAACAACGCCTGAGGCGATCCACATCGCCACTACTGCCAGCTTGCCCCCTAGGATAGCCGCTGTTTCGAACACTGATCCGACCGCCAGCAATGAATTTGAGACAACAAAGGTTAGGGCTAGTATCTTGAGTTCACGTCTGAATAGTAGCCTGAAGCCCACGGCGATCAGCATAAGGAATGCCATTGTTCCTTCGGTTGCCGCTAGGCTATATGCGAGGAACTCCAGCCACGTATGGGGATACTCGTTCAGTAGCGCCCAGAGCGCACCGGACGGATCGATTCCTGTAATCAGAGATATGGCTGAAAGAGCCAATCCTGTTGCAAAACCTGATGTGATAAACAGCATGGTTCCCAGAAGCGGAATGATTTCGAGCAGGCATATCAGCATATTGTGGAGGAAAATCGACTCCAGTGTGATTGGGACATTCACGATTTCATTGTAGAGTTCTTGAGCCAGAGGCTGAGGGACCGGGGTCAAAGTTCCAACAGTCAGGAGAACCATAAATAAGACGAGATTAATGAGCAGCAGCGTAACTCGAATTTCATGACGGTGGACTACTATCGTTTCTATCGGCACAGTCATTGCTCTCCTTGCTAACTTCGATACTGAGGAATAGCTACCGACATATTAATCATACGTCTTTCATCAGTGCGCGAGTAGTGGAATTAGAAAATGACGGTTACCGAGAGTGAAAAGGCAAAAGGAGTATCTAAAGCCTATAAGCGAAGAATGAGTTAACCGGAGCTAAGCAGATTGGATGGGAGGCGCGGGCAGTTGAATCAAAAGCCTAGGTGAGGTGAAAAGAGCGCGCTTGGCTAATTGTCTGCGCGCCTTCTGCGAGTTCTCATTTGGAGTGAGTTTCGATGAGTTTCTTGCATGCTTCGAATACTTCCTTCGCCGATGAGATTGCACTGTTGGCGTCTTCTTCATCGAAGATGTTGGAGGCGGGTTTCATTTCAGATTCGTAGCCATACATGGCTGGTCCTCTTTTCTTGCTCAGGTCCTTTGAGACTTCCATGAACTTCGGTATCTTCGTGGAGAACCAGCCGGGGAACTTGTCCCTTGAGATCTCAAGGGCCTTGCTTACATCGTGCTCCCTTGGGTACTCTATGCCCACGCTTCTGAGGATGGCTTTGAGGCTCATCCCAACGCATTCTGCGCTCGTCTAACCGCCAAGGGGTAGTCTTTCGCCTTCGAGGAGGAGTGCGCTTGTTCCAGGCAGTTGGCTGCGATCCTGATGTAGTTTTCCGCCATCCTCTTCAGGTTCATAGTTCTAGTTCCTCTCCCAATTTCAGGTCTGGTTTGAGTATCCAGAACCAGGTGTCGTTGGTTCGTATCCTCTTTGCGCCGAGTTTCTTCAGCGTAGCTCTAAGTTTGTTAAGCTCCTTTTTGAGGATGCCTTTGTCGTAGAGGATTATTGAGTCTGTGGTCAGGTCGAGCAGTAGTGGCGGGTGTCTCTTCAACTCGTCCGGGGAAAGTATGTGCTCTCGGATGGTTGGAGGCCAATTGAAGGCTTCTTCGAATTTCCTGTACTCATTCATCTTCTTCAACTTCTTCTCCAACTTTGCCAAGAGATCTATTCTTTTTCCGAGAGAGATGTTCGCCACATCTCCCATGATTACGAGTATGTCAATATCGCTTCCCGGGAATCTTGCCTCCCCCCTTGCGACGGAGCCGAAAACAGCGACGGCAAGAACTTGTTCACGGAACTCTTCTTGAACTATCTTGGCATATCTTTTCATTAACGACAGCGCAAGGTCGTGATCCTTGTTTGACTTCATTTTCTCTCAGTTTCCCCGATGGCTTCATTTAACTTGGATATGCGCGAAGAAATAGATTATGTTTATGGTCAGTTACCCACCATTGAAGTTTGTAAGGTAGCAACTCGGGGTTGCTTGACGCGGTCTTTCAAGCCCTTAACCTTGCCAAACGCATCTGCTGACGGACCGCCCCCCTGGGAATCACACCATCTGGCCCCCAACTTGTCCGTTGAGGTCCCACATGCCTTGAAAGAATTGTCGCAGCAACGCGTGACGGGAGCTAACGCAGACAGATCTCACGCGGACAATCTGAGGTCGAAGAGACTCAGGGCTTCGGATGCTCCTAGCGAAGTGAGAGACAGGGGAAGAAGGCTCACCTTGCGACCTATTGCGTGCAGCTTCGTTCCGCTCGCTCCGGTTTCTCACTCTTTCATTATCGGTATCTCTTGCTTTCGTATTATCGATAGCAACACGTGCCCACGTTCTCCCGTTTTGCCCTACTATTTGGTTTCACTTACGTCTTGTTGCTTGCGTGTCGTCAGCCAGTAGCTAATGATGAATGGTACAATGCATAGGGCAAACAAGAAGACCGCTAATCCAAGCCACGTCGAAAGTACAAGTAAAGCGTCTGGTGGACCTTGCCTGAGTTGCATCATGGTTTGGATCATTGCAAGCCATATGCAGATGAGAGTTATGCCGAGCACTTTGTCCTTGACCGCTATATTCTCCATTTTCGCGCTAATCTCATATGTAATGATAATTGCTGAAAGCAAGATTGCCACTAGGTATGCCGCAGTTTCCTCTAATGCCACCTGATAACCCCCTATGAGGTTAACTCATCCCACCAGCTAGCGCGATTTAATATACTCTGCTAGCTAGTATAATAAGCAAGCGAAAACCGGCCACGGTGAGAGACAGTACATTAATCAACTCTATATCTTATCTTCTTGAGATTTTGTTCAGTTATCTGAATATGTCCCCTGATGCCCCTTTCACTTGGTTTTTCCTTGAACCCAATCTCAAGCACGTAGGAGCCAAATACTTCATAGTCTTCATCATCACATTCCACGAGTAGCCAGCCAAACCCTCCTTCCCCGCAGTGGACAACAGTGTTCTCTCTAAAGTAGACTTTCTAGCCTCCTGATAAATAGTGACCTGCAGCCTCGATGAGGAAGTGAATGTACTTCTGAGCAATCTCCGTCTCGCGAGAATGTCCGAATTCCCGAGTCTCCTTCCAGAGTTCTTCGCGTGCGTGAAATCATCAGGCCACAACTTTCTTGATGGTTGACATTGTGATGAAAATTACTGGTAGATGCTTCTCATCTAACGTCCTAATGTATAGTTTGTCGTTTATGAAGAACTCGTCCACATTCACTGCCAACTCGAATCTTCGAGCAACATTCTTGTATTTTCGACGAAGTTCGGGGTTGACTTGGCTGGCTACTTTCTGCAGGGTTTCAGGGCATGAGCGGCGATGGAATTTTCTGGAGCTTGCCCTGAGGCTCGGTTCGCCGAATTCGATCACAAAAACATTGTACAGTGCGTTAATTTCCTTCGACATATCTTCTAGCCGCTTGATGTCTTCCTTGTTTGTGCAGCCATCGCTCAGCAGGATTATTGCCGTTTTATAGATCTGCCTCAAGTCGAGTTCATTTTTGATGATGAAGGACTCTATTGATTCCCTAGCTGATCGTAGTCCCAGTGAGATGCGTGTCCCCTTGTTGGATCGCCTCAACGTACTTCTTATCTTGTCAGTGGGTGACGGTATTTGGTCTTCGTTCAAGTCGGATATTCTGACAAAATCAGGGAAATACTTTACTGGCTGGATGTCAAATGCAATTATCTGTATGTATATGTAGTCTGCCGAGAAGTCGCCTTCCTTTTTCCTCCGTTCCTCACTCTTAAAGTAGTTGACTATAAATCTCAGGGTGTCCCTAACCAAGTTAGACTTGCTCTTCGTGCCTATGTGCCAGTCCATGCTCACAGATCCGTCTAGGACGAAAACGACTGGCTGTACAATAGCGAGTCTAGGTCTAATTGGTTCTAGCAAGATATTTCACCCTGAGCATATGTGTAGAAATCGCTTCGGTTATGATGACTGCCAAATAAGCTGTCACATGGTATTAGTCTTGCTGCTGGTGGAAATTTAATTGAATCGCTTAGCGCGGATGCTCGGTTAGAAGAACTAGGAGGTCAACTGCACTTGGGCGTTTTCTATTATCGAGGGACTCTATGTAGACCCTGTAGAATAGCTCTGGATCCGCGTACTTGTTGAGTACTTCTCGAAATCGATCCATATGTTCTTTTGTGACATTCTCATCATAGTATTCGTAGTCCTTTACCGTGTCGTAGTCTGGAGGCCAGGTCTTCCTTGCCTTCTTTTTCTTCAGGTAGGCCTTCAGCTGCGAGAGTTTGTCCACCGTTGGAAACTTGATGAAAAACATCGGGTATGGTCTACTCCCGCCAAAGAGTTCTCTCATATCCTGATCGAAGGCAGCAATGATGTCCAGTATGTCGACGGGAAGATACCATACGTCAAAGAAAGTGGGCGGTGCTGTGCCAGCAAATCTTGGGTCGAATCCTGGCGGAAGGGGAACAGATTGTTCATAAGGATAAGCGACAGTGACCGCCAGAAGTTCAGACCCGCTTATCTGTGCTAGATCCCAATCAACAATGTAGGCCTCTCTTTGATTTGCATTCAGAATGATGTTTGGGGGTGTGATGTCCATGTGGACGATTCCGATGGCATGGATTACCGCGACTTCACAAAGGAATCTCCTGATAGTGCGTTTCACATCGTCAACACTTAGCTTAAGATCTAGCTCCAGACCCTTGTTCAACGGAACGCCGTCAAGGTAATTGCTGACTATTCCCCAACCGGCTTTATCATCATTGTCAAGTGATGCTTTTCCGAAGTCAAAAGGGAATGCTCTCCCCATAGAGGTTAGCGCATACCCGAGGCAGTCAATCGTGTTTACCGAAAAGCCTTTTTTCCGAGCATCTACTGTCATATGTTTCTTGACATCTTCAAACCGTTCATGGAAATAGTGAAACAGCTTACGAAAATGGTTAATGGGACCGGCGTCAACTATCTTTATTACGTATTTTTGGTCGTTAGTGACGTAGATGGGGTACGTGGAGTCCACAGATAGTGGGCTAACATCGAAAGATCTTCGTTCTTCTATCCCTCGTACAACTAATCGAGTCATGTCTATCACTATCATAATGGGTCGAAGACTGCCTTTCGACTAGCTCCAGCACATCCGCACTGTGAGAGATGTCTGTGCGTCGCGCCCTTGCTAAGCAGGTTCCTCTTTTCTATGTTCGCACCATCTGAAGGGTCGTCATGGTGATGAAGATCACGCGGAGATGCTTTTCATTCAAAGTTCTTATATATCCTCTATTGCCTTGGAAGAGTTCCTCTACTTTTACTACTGAATCAATTCTCTGACCCACTCTCTTGATCTTCTGAAGCAATCCTGGATCCAAGGGGCTTGCTACTTTCTCCAATATCTCCGGGCAGGACTGGCGATGAAAGTCGGCGGTTTCCGCTTCTTTTCCGGATTCACCAAACTCGATCACGAAGACCTGGTACAACTTCAACAATTCTTCGGAGAGCTGCAGCAATGGTTGCCTGTCGCTTTTGTTCGTGCACCCGTCACTCAATAGTATGATTGTTGGTCTATAGATTCTGTTTATGTCGAGTTCACGTTTCTTAATGAAGTCTCCTATGGAGTCCCAGGCCGAACGCAATCCGGCCGAAATAGTTGTTCCTTTGTTGGTCCGCTTTAGTGTCCTTCTGATCTTTTCTGTAGGCGACAGTATCGCGTCCTCAGGCAACTCGATCATTCTCACGAAATCATCAAAGTACTTGACAACCTCAGTGTCGAATGCAATCAATTGAACAAAAATGTTTTCGCCGGGACCACGTGTATCGGTCTCTTTTCTCCAGCGTTCTTCGTCTCTGAAGTAGCGCACAATGCTTCTTAGTGTTTCCTTGACCATTTCGGATTTTGCTTTGTTTTTGACACTCCAGTCCATGCTTCTTGATCCGTCCAGAACAAAAGTAACTAGCTGAACCAAAGATCGGGTTGGCAGCGGCACAGTAGAGACATTCTTGTCTTCCGTAGAGACATTCCTAACCTCTGAAGAGACATTTTTGACTTCTTCGGGCAACAAATCTCACCTCTAACTTTATGTTGAGAATTTGACTTGAGTCAACACAAATCACGCGAACATGAGTTTCGGACTGACGATTCCCAATCAGACAAACCTGTTAAGGTCATCAGCAGTAGGATGTTTCTTACCATCAGAAGCATCCAGATAAACATAGTGGAATAGCTCAGGGTTGAGGTACCTACTAACGTACTCATTAAAATGATCTAGATGCTCTCGTTTAACCTCTTTTCGATAGTACCTGTAGTTCCTCAAATTGTCGTATTCTGGGGGCCATCTTCTCCTTGCCTTCTTGTCTTTCTCCAGCAGGTGCCTGAGTTCGATCAGCTTCTCTGGTGTTGGAAAATCAACAAAGAACATTGGAGACGGAATCCCGCTAGCGAAGAGCTTATTCATATCTCGATCGAATGTAGCGATTATCGCGAGTATATCGACAGGAAGATACCAAATATCAAAGAACGTATCAGGTGCTCTCCGGGTCTTTCCTGGATCGAAGCCGGGCGGAAGGGGAATCATTGTCTCAGCGGGAAATGAGATCATCATCTGAGTTATGTCAGAGTCACTTATCTGTGCTATGTCCCAATCTATTATGTAGATATCTCGTTTGTTTTCATCCAGAATAATGTTACCTGGCGTCAGATCCATATGTACGATGTCATTCATGTGAATGATCGCTACTTCGTAGACGAGTTTCCTGATGAGTTTCTTCACATCGTCTTTCCCGAGCTTCATACCTGCTGCAAGAGATCTGCTGAGAGTGTGGCCGGAAAGGAAGTTACTGACTATTCCAGCATCTCTTTTCACGCCATCTAAGCGAGCTGGTCCATAATCTATAGGAAAGGCCTTCTCCCAAGAACCCACAGCCCCTCGAAAGCAATCCAGATCAAAACCCTTAGATTGAGCAATAGTTATGACGTTATTCTTGATTCTTGTGAGCCTCGGGTTGAAGTAGTTGGATATCCCTCTGAAGTGAGTTATGTATTCCGTATCGACTATTTTTATGATATGTTTCTTGTCTATTGTGACGTAGAGGTCATTCGCAGAGACAACTTTCATCGGTTCAACATCGAAAGTCCAATCGTGTACCAGTCCACTTACAATGAGGCGTGGCGTTTCTTTCACCGACCCTGACTCAACTCTTGCCTTGTTGCACTGTTGTTGTTGGGCGCTTCCTGAGATCTCTTCGTTTCAGCTTTTTCATTTCTGAGTGATCTAACCTGTTCGGTCAGGTTTCTTATGCCAGTATCAAGGGTTCTTGTCTTGTTCTCAAAGTCCCTTTGCTGTTGTTCAATCCTAGTTCCGATATCATTCAACTTGTCTGTGATGTCTTTGCCCTTCTCCTTCTTCGCTTGCAGGTCGCTAGTTGTGTTCTCAAGTGCGGTTGTTCTTGTTTCAATACTCTTGAATCTTCTGTCGAAGTCGTTTCGCTGTTTATCAATCTTGTTTCCAATCTCATTGAGTTCTTCTCTAATCGGCCGTATAGCTTCGTTCAGCTCACCCCTGATCTTGCTCGCATTGTCTTCGATTAGCTTCTGTTGGCTCTTGTTCTTTGATAGTAGCTCACTGGAGATACCGTCAACCTTGTCGTTCAAGGCTTTGTTCTTCGATTCGATTTCATCGAGTCTGTTCTTAAGTTTACTCTCCAGCATCTTGCCTTCAGGAACACCTATTGCGTATTTTCCTTTGCTGTTAAGATTCGCCGAGTAGAAGTAATACTTGCCTTTCTGGTTAACTATTGCAGGTTCGAATTGTTCTGGACCCTTGTCTATTCTGAATACTCTGACATGTGGCGCGTCGACGTTGATTCTGCTCAGCCACTCTTGTTCCACTTTGAAGACGATGTTGAGGTTCTTAAGAGTATAGTTCCCATTTCCTCTCGTTGAAATCTCGAACAACTTGTATAATCCGATTCCTTCAAGTGCTGGTGCTCTGTCCAGCATTCTTATTTCCAGATGACCCTCGAAGGCGGGGTTAGGAACTGTGTCGATAGTAACTTCCTGGAACAGGTTTCGTACTTCGGCTGGTACGTTACCGCCTTGCAGTTCGAGCTTGACGGACTGCTTCGTACTCCTTGCGATCGACATGTATCCTCTGTAATAGTTCTCACTTCTCTTAGGCAGGAGAATCATGAGGGCGACTGTGCCATCATCATCTTTTGCTTTCTCCTTTTTCAAGTACGCAACGAGAGTGCTCTGGATGGTCTCAGATATCATTTCTTTGCCGGCTTCATGACTCTTTTGATACTGATTGAGGGCCACACTTAGATTCTCGAATAGCTTTGACACCTTGTTCTTGAGATCTGCCCCATCCGAGCCAAGTAAGAGTGCGAAGCCATCTGTTGGCACTTCCAACTGAACATGATCTATTCGGCCTTCGAGCCCACTGTCTGAGACCGAATGCAAGAGGACTGGCCCACCTGAGAAGCCAGCAGACAGTTTCATGTAGTCAGGCGAGGATATGCTGGAATAATCCTTGACAAATGGGTATAGGAATATGTCGGAATCACCGATGTTGAATACGTAAAGCCTCGCCAAGTCTGTGATAGCGACTGCCAACGTAGTACCTGAACTAGTCACCTTTTGACCCATCTTCTTTCTAATAAGCTCTGGTAGACGGTTAACCATTGTCGAGAAGGCCCCCTTTATGTTTCGAGTCATATCTTTCGATCTCAGGGTATCCAGCGACTTTATGAGACTCAATGATTCCTCAACAGCAATGCGCGAGGCAATGCTACCTTTTTCAGTCCCGGTAACGCCGTCGGCGATGGCAACCCCTGACACAAAGTCTGAGGAAAACACGCCCCCATAATCGTCACCGTGGGCATCGTTCAAGACCGAACAGTATAGCAAGATCAGATTGTTGCCCACTTCCTTTGTGGAGGCAGTGTTGTATGAGAGATCCTCACGCTTCACAATTATCCCCCGTAGATTAGAAGACGCTACAGTTTACACAGTTTTCCCGCCGGACAGGTACGATATTGTCGTGCCACCGATGAAGAAGATTCTGGCTGCCTTTTCATCCAACGCCTCGGTGTACAGTTTTCTGTGAAGGAATATCTTTGAGATCTCTTCCTCTGTGCTCTTGAAGTACTTGTCCATCTTCTTCTTTACCCTGTCGTAGTCAGGCCCTTCGATAGAGGTTGCGATCGACTTCAAGACCTCAGGGCACACTTGACTTTCATTGGGGTCTGGGCCAGTTGCTCCAGGTTTCCCGTATTGGACAACTGCGAGATACCATTTCTTGGCCTTTATTTCCTCCGCTATCTCTAACAGCCTGTTCTGGTCAAAGTTCTCGCATCCGTCAGTTAGCAGCAGAATTGTTGGTCTCTGCAACCTACTGATGTCAAGACTTTTCGCCTGAACAAACTTGGTTGTCTCTTCCTGAGCCAGGGTAAGTGCACCGTGGATGCAGGTGCCATCAGGGGGACTCCAGTAGTCAGTGGGAGGCTTTATTTTGCGAACATCAATGTCACCTATTGCAGTGAAGTCATCGAGAATGACTTTGACCTGCTGATCTGAGGAAAATGCAATCATCTGCACAAGAATCGAGCGAGCCGCTGCTTTCAGGTTGGGGTCTGTCTGAGTCTTGAAGAACTTTATTGTTGCGTCTATCGCATCGTAGATCTCGTCAGCTTTTCTCTTGCCTGAAGTTCCTTCCCAAGTCATGCTTGCTGAACCGTCCAACACAAATACTACCAACTGGAATAAGCCTGGAGTACCAGCTAGGGCTTCCTTTGGTCCTCCTTGAGCCAAAACCTACCACCTCATTTAGATACTGGCAAAAAAGATGCGAATCTCGGTAATAAGCCCTTTGGCGACGGAAGCGACTCTACACGGCATTCGTATGTTACATGGCAAGTACCAGAGGCCCGCATTGCGCGGTACGTTACGACGAACTTACTCTGTGGCCTGGAGAAGCCGATGGCAAAACAGGCAACATCCAATGGTGCGCAAGTCACTGCAATTCCGAATCGTCCTGGTCGACGTCATTTCCAAAACATGACGGTATATATTCCACTCGAATACACTGAGGATCACTGTAAGCGAGGGATATGTTGAGTCATGTTTAAGGGCATAGCTCAACCCTGCTTCTCGCCCCTTTCCGATGGTTATGCTTGCTCTGGACTCATCAGAAAAATCCATTGTTTCCTCCTTGCTCATTACACAAGAGTTCCTTTTCTCGGTCTCCCTGAAGTGACTTTTTGTCGGATGGGTTATATGCTTAGACAGGACATAGATACTTGGAACAACATGAATTTGAGCATCCTGTCCTGAATCATTGGGAGGGCACATGAGTTATGAAGATATTGCATGAAGAGGGAGAATTCAAAGGAAAAGGTGGAATCAAGATCTACTATCAGTTTTGGAAGCCAGAGAGAGTTAAGGCAGCAATGGTGGGGGTTCATGGCGGAGCTGAGTACTCGGGAAGGTACACACACGTGGCTGCTCACTTCGCTAGTGAGGATATAGCTTTCTATGCTTTAGATCACAGGGGACACGGGTTTTCTGAAGGACTTCGCGGACACGTAGACCGTTTCGTCGACTATATAGAGGATTTGGATGTCTTTGTTGGAATGGTCAGAGCATGGGAGAAAGGAAAGAAGGTTTTCCTTCTAGGACATAGCCTTGGTGGAACAATTTCCATAGCTTACGCCTTGAGTCATCCGAAGAGAATTGATGGTATGATCCTATCCTCTCCAGGATTAAGGCCTGCTGTTGAAGTGCCTCCCGAATTCATGAAGACGGTTATGGAGTTTTCAAAGAGCAATCCTACTCAGGAACTACCGAATGAGATAGACCCCTATGTCCTTTCACATGATAAAGAGGTTTGCGAGAAGTACAGTAAGGATCCTCTGGTTTTCAAGACGGTGACGGCGAGGTTTGGCGCGGAATTCCTTGTCACAACGAAAAGACTCATGGAAGGCGCGGGTAAGTTGAGAGTTCCAACTCTGCTTCTGGTTGGTGGGGACGACAAGTTGGTGGACCCCGAGGGGAGCAAAGAATTTGCGAGGAAAGTCATCCTCAAGGATTTCGAGATCAAGGTCTACGATGGCTTTTTCCATGAGCTTTTCAACGAGGTGGAAAAAGAGAAGGTCTTCCGCGATGTAGACGGCTGGTTGAAACCAAGAACATAGACAGAAACAGTGACAAACCATGCAGAGGATTTGCAGTGCTCCCTACCTTGTCTATACGAGAGCAAGTCAGTTGCCTGCGACTGAGGCCGGTGTCCCTGTAACTCCGGATTTCTTGACGCTGTCCTTCCATAGCGCGCTGATCGTTTTCGAGGTGAACAATTCGCTTAAGTATGCTGGAGATCATTGTACTCGGTGAGGAAGAGCAACTGTGTTTGAGGGTGAAAAGACTTACGTCTTTTGGATCGGACTGATTATTCTGGGGTTAGCCTCGGTAGGACTGTTCGCCACAATTTGGTATGACTTGATCAGGACTCCCTATTTCATTCCCCTGGAGTATCAGGTTCCATTGATTGTGGGAGCCATAGTCTTCGTCTTCATAGGGCTCTACATGATGAAATCTGGTGCAGTAAAGAGAAAGAGGTAGGAATCCCGTGGCCTAGGGCAAGGCAGAGAAGCATCCAATGGCTAGCAGGACACTTCAGCTCCTGATCATCGCAGTAGACATTATTCCTAGGAAACAGCTGAAAATGATAGAGTAAGTTTAAAGAGTCGACAGGACTCTGGGCAATTCATCTTTTGTCTCTCAGCACAAGGGGCAGAAGATCAGTTTATCGAGTTCTCAGGTGAAGTTTACACGTTGAGTCGATAATTGATGAAGAGCCGGCACAGACCGCAAGGATTTACTTCCCAAAATGAGTTTAGCGCACGCTACAACGGAAGACAGAGAATGTTTGGCAGGGTTCTATTGACTTGCCGTGGGACGGGGATGCATGCACCGTTAAAAAAGAAGGGTGTGGAGAGTTATTTGGGTATAGCGCGCGCTGCAAGGTGAGCGTACACCTCATAGCTCTCGTACACAACATCAAAGCCCACGCAAAAGCCATAGCCATATTCGAGATCTCAAAGGAAGGGGAGAGAAATCACCAAATGTAGAATCTGTTTTTCATTGATTTCTTAGATAAACGTGCGAGGCGGCAATGCTTAAATACCAAGGTGAGGCATTGGATCATTCGAAGGGAGGGTTTTTTGGATGTCCGCAGCAGACGAGAGACTCGAGAAGAGATTTAAGTTTCTCATACTATTAGGGCTCCTACAATTCCTGATCGCCACCTCTGCGCTGGTTTTCGCATTGGTCATGCTATATGAAATCCCGTTGGGACAATGGAGCGCGGTGGTCACGTGTGTCTTCGCGATGCTACCTTTTCTCGTCGACTTTATGCTAGTGCGGAAGGTTTCGACATTCATTAAGACCGGGGAGAGACAAATGCCAATAACAAGCACAGAAACACGGAGGCAAGTCGACCTTACTAGCCGTTACGGAGAAAGAGAGATTGAAAAAACGACAATCACAACGAAGATGGTGACCGTTCCCGAGGGTTACACGGTATGGCATTTTGAAAGCTTGCAACCCCAGACGCTGGCAAAATACACATCGCTTATTGTGCTTTCCTTCATCGTTTGCCTTGCCGGTGGAATTACACTTGAGGCATCCCTTGCCCTTGCTGGATCGCCGGCATCAGACTCGATTGGAGCTGTGGCAGTGGTACTAGTAGTTGCGTACACGCTCATGATATTCAATATCGCCCTGCTGAAAAGTGCGCATGGGATCCTCTCGAGAGGAGTCGAGGCCCAGAAATAGGATCGGAGCTAATTAAGGTCAACATGAGCTGGCATGTAGACGATCCATCCCAACAGTGACTAGCAGCGAGCCAATTCCAGACAGTTCTCATGTATCTTCTCGCGAGAGAATCAGACAGAGTGTGCTGCCCGCTTCTGCATTGTAACTCATTTTGCCATTGTTGTTCTGGTTCGATTCAGGAAGAACACTGACATTCCGTTCTTCATCTACCTTCTTCGCGTCCTACCACAATGCTTGCCATAAAACCAATTAGGACGAATAGAAATCCACCAACCAGAAAACAGATAAGTAGACAAACAGAAGAGCAACTTTGACAACGAACAAGTTATTTATCGACAAAGAGAGTTCATTTTGAGTATTTTTGTTTCAACGGATATTCTTACTTGAAATTGGTCGCCAAGAAAGAAGCCTGTAGGTCTGTAAGAACACGAACTTGTGCTTCTAGTCTTTTCTATAAGAAAATGAAGGAATTAGCGGCAGACTTGCTATGTTATTCACTGGGGTCGATTTGACCCAGAAGATGACATGAAATTACCTTTGAACGCTTAAATATATGCATTCATATATGCATAGCTCATGACGAAGATAGTCTCCTTATCTGAGAAGGCTTACGAATCTCTGAAGAAGCTGAAGCGGGATGGAGAGTCCTTTTCTGATGTAGTTACGAGACTCACTAGCGGAGAGGAACCCAAGTCTTTGCTTCCGTTTGCTGGAAAATGGGTTGGCGATGATCTGGAAAAGGTGTTTCACCGCGTCATGGAAGACAGAAAGAAGAGTGTTTCCAGGGAAGTGACGCTTTGATTGGTTTGCCTCGACACGGACATACTTGTCTCATTACTTAAGGGTGATCCCAAGGCTGTTGCAGTCATAAAGAAACTTGACGCTTCTGGGCAGCGGCTCAAGACATCCGCCATATCCGCGTACGAACTGACGAAAGGAGCCGCTATCTCGTCTAGATCCAAGGAGAATCTCAGATTGGTTGGAGACATGCTCTCTAGCATCAAAGTGCTATTACTGAACCAAAGATCATCAGAGGTCGCAGCGAGTATCTATAGAGATCTCATGAAGAGGGGGAAAGCGGTTGGGGAGTTGGATATTCTGATAGCTGGGATATGCTCACACAGCAATGAGTCTCTGGTCTCTAATGATAGGCACTTTCTGGGATTGGAGAAGTACTTTGACTTAGTGCCTTGGTAGGCGAGTTTGGACAAGGAGAACCTTGTGGGTGAATTCTCGTGGCAGAAGCGAAGAATGGTGACACAGTTCGCGTACACTACGTCGGTAAGTTTCCTGGCGGAAAAGTTTTCGACACCTCCATGGAGAAGGAGGCAATCCGAGCAGGCATACATCAGAAGAGCCGAGACTACAAGCCTCTAGTCGTCAAGTTGGGTGCTGGGCAAGTCATAAAAGGGTTTAACGATGCGATAATTGGGATGGAGCCTGGTGAGGAGAAGACTGTGACGCTTCCTCCGGAGCAGGCTTATGGGAAGACTGGGAAGCACCCGATGGCTGGGAAGACCCTTCAATTCCGGATCATTCTGGTTGACTTCGTTTCCAAGGCTTAGGTCGCCGAATCATCGACAACTTTAACTTGGACAGCATTATTTCACAGTCCTATCATGAGATCGAACCAAGGAAGCGTAATGTGCAGGGGTGAACAAACACGCCTCCAAAAGCAAGAGTGACTCAAACACTATCAGACAACAAGATGCCGATTCTATTCATCGGTCATGGATCCCCGATGAATGTGATCCTCGACAACGGATTCACCAGAAGTTTGAAGGAGCTTGGCAAAAGGCTTCTCAAACCAAGAGCGATCATGGTAGTCTCAGCCCATTGGTTGACCGCTGGCACACGCGTTACGTGCGTCCGGAACCCGAGCACGATCTACGACTTCTACGGATTTCCAAGTGAACTCTACAAAATTAGGTATCCGAGCCCTGGCGCACCCGAATATGCAAGGATGATTGAGACGTGGGTCCGGAAAAGCCCAGTTTACTGTGACCCCAGTTGGGGGTTGGATCACGCCGCGTGGACCATTCTAAAACACATGTACCCCAAAGCAGACATCCCAGTTTTCGAGATGAGCCTCGACTACTCGTTTGGAGAATGGTACCCGAAGCCATTGAAGTATCACTATGAGTTGGCGAAGGAGCTTGAACCACTCAGGGAAAAGGGAGTCTTGGTTATTGGAAGCGGCAACATTGTGCACAACCTTCGAGTCATTGATTTTGAACATGTCGATGCCAAACCTTATGAATGGGCGACTGAGTTTGACGAGAGCGTGAAACAGGCTCTACTGGACGATAATCACGAGAAGCTGTTCAACTATCGGAATCTAAGCAAAGACGCTGACGTAGCAGTGCCGACTCTCGACCACTACCTTCCGTTGATATATGTTGTCGCACTCAAGGAGAAGGGGGACCTCGTCAGATTTCCTTACGAAGGATTCCACCATTCCTCGATTTCTATGCGATGCGTGCAAATCGGATGAGAGAGCGGTTCTTTTTCCTTCAACCTCTTGTTTTGAGATTGTCAAATGGATCCGCAAGAAAAGAAGACTTGCAGCAAAGTGACAGTGGCATTTGGGAAAAGCTCGTCGAACAGCGGTAAAAAGACGCCTTCAATGAACCTGATGGGAAGAAGGAGTGATACTCCTTTTCGGAATCTGCTTTTCTTCTTGGCAGGTCCCATGTCCGCATACGTCACACGCGGATTCTTTCAAGCTTGGAGACTCTTCCTTGTGTAGTCCACAAATCATTCCTTCAGCCCTTATTGTGTTGCAAACCTCACACAACCTGTTTATCATGTTGTCAGATGGGATGTCATGTTTGGCCAATGACTTAGCTAACTCTGAGATGATTTTCATCGTTTTCTTGGACTTCAGCAACTGTTTCGTGAAGGCCTTGCCCCTCTCTCCTTTCATATACTGGGTTATCGCTGCAGGTGTTAACTCCATTTTCCTAGATGCGTCTATCCTTCGCATTCCATGTTGCTGGATTAGATCCGTCATCACAAGCGCTCGTACCGTCGGAAGTACGTACTGAACGACAATCATACAAGGGGGCTTCATTACCATTCCTCTAAATAGGATGTATCAAAAGGTTCATATATGTTTAACGCCGTTAACTAGCTTAACGCCGTTAAATCGTTCTCCCTTCGAATAGGCTGGTTTGGAGGGGAGTTCTACGATAGTAGCTGATAGCATTACGGATCTCATCGGCAGGACACCGATGGTGAAGATAAATAAGCTCACCAAGCCAGAAGATGCCACGATCTATGCTAAGCTTGAATGGTACAATATTGGTGGCTCGGTGAAGGACAGGATGGGCCTCTACCTGATAGAGCATGCTCAAGCTGCCGGAAAACTAACGAAAGACAGCAGGATACTTGAGGCTACCTCAGGGAATACTGGAATCGCTCTTGCGATGATCGCGGCAGCCAAAGGTTACAAGATCACGATCATAATGCCTGAGTCCGTCAGCATAGAAAGAAGGAAGATTATTGAAGCTTACGGAGCTGAGCTGATCATGTCACCCGGTGAGAAAGGCACAGGAGGCGCCGTTGAACTGAAACAGAAACTCATACGAGAGAAACCTAACGAATATGTCGACGTAGACCAATTCAAGGATCCTGCAAACATTCTTGCCCATTATCAGACCACTGGGAAAGAGATCCTCGAGCAGATGAAAGGCCATCTGGACATGGTGGTAGTGGGTGTTGGGACGGCAGGAACCGGTGTAGGGGTGTCTTTGCGCGTCAAGCGCTCTGGACGAGACGTGAAAATCGTTGGTGTCATGCCTGAGCTTGGGGTCAAGATTCAAGGACTAAGAAACCCAAGGGAACCCTTCCCCACCCAGTTGTACAGGAAAGAAAGTTTCGATGAGGTAGTAGAAGTCTCCAATAGTGACTTGCCACGAACCTTCGAAGTTGCGCGGAGAGCCGCAAGGGAAGAGGGGCTACTTGTTGGGATTAGTTCTGGAGCGATTCTATATGTTGCACTTGCAAAAGCAAGTGAAATCGGGAAGGGCAAAACTATAGTTGCTATTCTCCCGGATTCAGGTGAAAAGTATCTTAGCACATCGCTCTTCCAATCCGAGACACAGGAGAATGGTAACCGAGGCATCATCGAACAAATGAGAGGTTCACTATCCAAAGCCATGAGCGATCATGCCCCCTTAGAGAAGTGAATGGAGATCTTCAATCGTTTGTGCTTGATGAAGGTTCCATTCCGGTATTCGTCGAACGCTATCCTGAGCTCCTCTTGAGTGTTCATGACTATTGGACCAGTCCAAGCCACCGGTTCACGGATTGGTCTCCCGGACAGCAGTAGGAACCTTACCCCCTGGTCTGATGCAGCGACTTCGACTCGGTCTCCATCACTGAACATCACAACGTTTTCTGGGCCGATTAAGGAATTGCGCTCAAAGTCGAAATAGTTTGCTCCTTCCACATCAAAGGCGTAGGAATCATGCTTTTCGTCGAAAAACGCCTTCCCTTCTATCACGTACGCAAACGCAGTGTGCCCGCGTTTGACTGCGCGAGAGAAATTGCTTTTCGGAGGAACTAAGACATCTAAGTATTCTGGATCCGTTACGATGTCCTGCACGGGTCCTTTGACTCCGTCGATCTCACCGCAGATAACCTTGACTTTGGCGCTGGTGCCTGTGGAGACTTCTGGTATCTGTTTGCTTTTCACCTCCCTGTATCGGGGATCCATCATTTTGTTGATAACTGGGAGGTTTGCCCAGAGCTGAAAGCCCCACATTAAGCCATCCTTCTGTCCCTTGGGCATCTCTTGGTGGATTATCCCGCTTCCCGCCGTCATCCACTGCACATCGCCCGGGCGGATTACTCCCTTGTTGCCCATGCTGTCGCCATGTTCAACCCTGCCATATAGTACATAGGTTATTGTTTCAATTCCTCGGTGTGGGTGCCAAGGAAAACCTTTGATGTAGTCTTTTGGATTACTTGAATGGAAGTCATCAAGCAATAGGAATGGATCGAGTTGTGGGACGTGGTAGAATCCGAAAGCGCGCTTCAGCCTTACACCTGCTCCCTCGAGGGTGGGCTTCGCTCGCAATAGCTTCTTGATGCTTCTGACCGCATTCATTACTCCTCACCGGTCATGTCAGAAATTGGCTACCCTATAAGAATTGTTCGGCGTTCCGTAGTGTTACAACAAGACACGGAAGTGAAGGCTTTGATACTGGAGAAATCTTAATGCGTGAGTATCAGCGACGTATGATAGAGGCTTAAAAGCAGGGAGGTTTGTCTGATCTGGTATGTTCTTGTTTCACCACTGGAGGATGATAGTAGTACGCTGTATAAGTCCGATGGAAAGAATCCTATAGTAGGTTCGGCTTGCTTTGTCACCAACTTGGCAGACCCCAAAGGCGACATGATCATCGTGCATCTCCCATCGACAAGAAATTCAATACTAGCGCACGTGTCTAAGGCAAGTGTCTTATATGCAGAAGTGGAATGAGGCTTTCAAGAAACAGGGAAGGATATTCACAGAGGTTCAGGAAGATATTCCCAGCGTCTCCGAGCTGCTCAAGAAACGTGATGCGAAGAGAATCCTGGATTTGGGATTTGGTTCAGGGAGGCATGTCGTCTACCTTGCCGGAGAAGGTTTTGATGTTCACGGAATTGATATTTCGAGAGAAGGGTTACGCATCACAAGATCTTGGCTAGAGGAAAAGAACCTCAAAGCAAGCTTGAAGATCTGAAATATCTATGAAAAACTTCCCTATGCAGATGAGTTCTTCGATGCCATGATCAGCATCCAGGTTCTACATCACTCCAAGATCGAGAACATAAGGAAACTAATTAAGGAGATAGAGAGGGTTCTGACATCATCTGGAATAATCTTTGTAACGGTCCCCAAGAGGATTCAACGAGCCTCAAAGAATATCGCACCCAGGACGTATATTCCCTTAGAGGGACTGGATAAAGGACTGATTCACTATATCTTCAATAAACGTTTACTCAGGAAGGAATTCAACAACTTCCGAATTCAACGTATTTGGGTCGATTCCAACAACCAATATTGTCTTGTCGGCGAGTCAAAGAAGTAGATCATCCACGACAGAACCGAGAGCCAGCTTTATAGAGGCTCTGGAGCAGTAACCATCATACTAATTAGGCAAATCCTTTTCTGCTTGATCTGTCAATCTACAGAGTGCTTTCCACTGACATTGGTTTTGGAGTAAATCGATATGACAGCTCCCCCTTACGCCGAAATGATAGACGAAGACAACGCTGAGCACGCTAGGTGCCCACTTAAATGGAACTGTGAGAAATGCGATAAATCGCTCTGTCTTCGCATCGTGGCAGCGGCCGACTTGCCCACCCGCTGCTGGTCGATTCAACATAATAGGCTTCATGAATAACAAAGACAAGAAAGATCATATCATGTTGGTTAGGGGAGACGTTATCGGGAGGGATGACATTCTCACTTGACTTCACTCTTCATGCGTGACCGGCGACGCACTCAGCTCTCTGCGCTGCGATTGCCGTTCTCAACTCGAGAAATCCTTGACCATGATTCACAGAGCAAAGCTCGGCATATCGCTGTACATGCAGCAGGGAGGCAGAGGAATCGGGTTGACCAACAAGATCAGGGCGTACATGCTTCAGGATCGAGGAGATGACACGTACGAGGTGAATGTTGACCTGGGGTTCAAGGCAGACGAAAGAGACTACGAGGTGGCTGCCACAATGCTGGGCAGACTTCACATAAGAAGCATCAAGCTTCTCACGAATAACCCCGAGAAAATTGCGGCACTGGAGCGCTACGGAGTGAAAATCACTAGAAGAATTCCATTGGAAACCCGTTCCAATAGATACAATCGTCGGTATCTCGAGACGAAGAAGACGCGACTTGGACACTTTCTCTCGTTGCGCTCCACACCTGGGAAGTCAGATCCCCTCGTCTGTTCACCAAGAGAGAGGAGAAACGATGTCGAGATGAGAGTCAATAGAATCCTATCGTCAGTAGGACGTCAAGAAGTCGTATATAGGCTGGGGGAGGGGAAAAATCGTGAATTAGAACTCCTAATTTTGGCACTTTTTTGTTCTCCTCTTTCCTCTTCTCCTGCTTCATAAGAGTGCGTTCAGCACCAAACTTTTAACTGATTCCCACGTCTAATTTTGGTTAGTCCGGATCGAGGTTGGGAAGAACAATGGGGAAACTGCTGTGGGAACCCTCCAGGGAGCGGAAAAATCAAGCGAATATCACCAAGTTCATAGACTTCGTCAACAGGAATTATGGTCAGCGAATCAATTCCTACGCCGACTTACACAAGTGGTCCACCGAGAGGATCCCAGACTTCTGGTCTGCTACGTGGAATTTCGTTGGATTAATCGCGTCACGGAGATATACGAAAGTCGTCGAGGATATCCAGGCGTACCCGGGCACTAAATGGTTCCTGGGTGCGAGGTTAAACTTCGCCGAGAACCTATTGCGGTTTCATGACAATCAATTGGCGTTCATTTTTCACGGTGAGGACAAGAAAGTGACCAAAAAGACCTACGCCGATTTGTATGCAGAAGTCGCACGGTTGGCACAGTCATTGCGCAGTATTGGAGTAACAGCGGATGATGTTGTGGTTGGATACATGCCCAACCTGATCGAGACGGCTGTGGCAATGCTTGCCGCCACGAGTGTTGGCGCAACTTGGGCATCTTGTGGAGGAGACCTAGGTCCCGTTGCAGTGCTCGATCGATTTGGTCAGATCGAACCAAAGATCCTCTTCGCGGCAGACGGGTATTTCTACAAAGGGAAAGTCCTGTCTTCGTTGGAAAACGTTGAGCAGGTAGCAAAAGGCATCGACTCACTCAAAAAAGTCGTTGTCGTGCCCTACACAAGTAGTCGGCCAAACACAGCCAATATCACACAAGCCGTGCACTATTCGGATTTCCTATCCTCGAAAGAAGACCTTAGACTGGATTTCGAGCAGCTGCCTTTTGATCATCCGCTGTACATAATGTTTTCGTCAGGCACTATGGGAAAACCTAAATGCATGGTTCAGGGCGCGGGTGGTGTCCTCATCAACCACTTGAAAGAACTTGTACTCCACACTGATCTGAAGCGGCAAGATCGGATCTGCTACATTACTTCACCATCGTGGATGATGTGGAACTGGCTAATGAGTTCCTTGGCTGTCGGCTCGACAGTCGTGCTCTACGACGGTAACCCTCTCTACCCGGACTGGGGAACCATGTGGAAGCTTGTCCAAGAGGACAGAATCACAATCTTGGGCGTAAGCGCAAACTACATATTGGCTTTAGCTGGTACGAACGTCTCGCCCGGGAAGACCTATGACTTGTCTTCGCTTCGAGAGATCTCCCAGACAGCGGCACCTCTCTCTGCGGAGGGCTTCGAGTACGTGTATAGAGAAATCAAGCGAGACCTCCACTTCAACTCCATCTCAGGGGGAACAGATATCAACGGGTGTTTTGCTGCAGGTAGCCCCACGCTCCCAGTCTACGCAGGTGAGCTTCAGGCTCCGGCTCTGGGAATGGCTGTGAAGGCTTACGACGACGCGGGCAACCCTGTCTTTGATCAGCAGGGAGAACTCGTGTGCGAGGTACCATCGCCTTCAATGCCATTGTACTTCTGGGACGACCACGACAATTCCAAATATAGAGACGCGTACTTTAATTACTATAAGCAGCAAGGCAAGAATGTTTGGCGACACGGCGACTACATTGTTATTCATAGACAGACAGGCGGTATCACCTTCTATGGTAGATCGGACGCAGTGCTCAAGCCCTCAGGCGTGCGTATCGGAACGGCAGAGATATATAACGTAGTGCAAACGATTCCTGAAGTAGCTGACAGCCTTGCAGTAGGGCAGAGCTGGAAAGGCCAACAACGCATAATCCTGTTTGTGAAATTGGCAGCGGGCGAGAAGCTAACCGATGAACTGAAGAAGAAGATCTCGACATTACTACGTGAGAAGGCATCTCCTCGGCACGTCCCAGCAGTGATCCTCGAAACCCCAGAAGTTCCGTACACCTTCAGTAACAAGAAAGTAGAGATTGCTGTGACGAATATTATCGAAGGTCGTCCAGTTACTAACCGAGGGGCTTTGGCAAATCCACAATCCCTAGACTATTTTGAGAAGATTCGAGAGGACTTGATGAGGGAGTGAGAAGCAGAGAAGGAGCGTCCTCTCCATCAACCAGTGCAACCACTAGGATGAGCCTCACCGCATTACCAGTCGAGTGGCACTATTTCTTATATGCCCATCTTCCTAAGACGATGATTGCGATCACGCATATCATAGTGACTCCCGCCGCTGTCAATACGAAGACAAACCAGCCAACCCATCCACCCGTGCCCGTTGTCAGTGGTATTCCCGCAGTAGCGAAGGCTCACATGACAACATATGTCCGGATGAAACCAATGACGATGCCAAACGCTGTGCCCAAGGATGTAGCTATAGTCGACCTGATTTCGTCCCAGCTCAACCCTTTCTCTCCCATGTCCTTATCACCTCTATTTAGCGACGGTGTCTTTGATATTGACATTGGAAAAATTGTCGCGTTGTCCCCCGCGTACTCCCAGGCTACCGTCGGCATATCAGCGCATCTGATTTCACTCAAGGAATAGATTCGCTATTGACATCCTTTTCAGCGATATCTCCCAGAACACGCCGAATTGATCGTATATTCATTGGTATCTATCCTCTACTTGGGGCGTGTAGTCGGCTGGGAGAAGGGAAGCTGTGGGGCACAACCATCGGATATCTATATTGAGGCGTTTCAACAGCTCTTCACACGGGCATGTGAGTTGTTGTACGAAGTCACTATATCGAATGTCCTTGTCTTCAATGCTTAGATATTCTAGGGGATACTTGTACGCGGTGGTGCGAATACCCGACTGATTTCCGCCAAGGTCAATTTGAACCATATCTGGTTCCCAGTGATTCAGCGTTGCCATGACCCGTTCTCTAGAATTCATCTAGTAGCGCCCCAATTTGTCGTTTACAGTCTTGGCGATGCCTAGGTTTCTTGCGGCGACATCAAGGGGCTCCCATGGCCATTCGCACCCCGCCGCGAACATGTATCGGCCGTTCGGCTTTCCGGCTTCAATCGTCTGTGCGACTTCAAGGGCGACTTCCTCAGGCCCATATAAGCGGTTTCCGAGAAGGTTGGTGTTGGTGTTTCCTCTAATACATATTCGGTCGCCGATCTTGCTCTTGGTCATAGCCAAGCTGACTTGGTAATCGATGTCCAAGATTGAGGCTCCAGAGCTAGCGAGTAGATTCAACATGTCACGACCATCTTTGTCTATAGCCGAGTTGTCTCCGCACACATGGTAAAGCACTGGTGCATGTTTTTTAATGGATCGGAAAAGCTCTTGGGTGAGTTCAAGACAAGCTTCTTGGTATCTTTTGGGACCTATTTGGGAAACAGCGGAGTCTCCTGCTCCAATGATATCTGCGCCTGCTTCAATCTGTTTCTTGGCGAACTCGAGTTGAACTGGAAGGACGCGCCTCATGAGTGCTTTGACTCGATCGTTCCAATCGGGTTTCCTAGCTAGCTTCAGTACTTCCATCATTCCGAACATGCAGCAGATCTCGGCGAATGGCGCTTCTATCCAACCGACGATACACTGTTCATGACCAACCTTCTTATCAAGTAGTCTTACAGCTTCAACGCGATTCTGGATTCGTCGGTCAGCGTTGAGGTCAGGTTCGTCGAGCGAGTGGAAATCTTGTAGAGCCAGTTGTTTCTTAGCGACTGGGGTGTGACCTGAGAAATCGACTTCGACTCCCCAGGCGCTGGCTTCTCTGTAGGCGTCAGTTGAGACATTGACGTGGTCAATTCCAAATGTTTTCGCGCACTTGATGTGCGCCGTGGCAAGCGCTTCAGCGTCCCGACAGTAGACTTGGCTATAGTCGATCCCTTCGATTGTTGCCGCAAGGTGCATGACGAATGGGTTGAAAGGTACTTTGTCAGGGTCCCTTCAATAGATGCTAATGTGGCTTCCCGTGAATTCAATATTTCAGAACCCACCTCAGTGGCTTGTCGGGTGTACTCTCGCCCTGGAAGACAATTCGGTCGCCCTCGCGTACAACCTTGTCTCTCTTGCCGTTAATCTCTATTTTCGAGAGGCGTCTGAGTTCTTCTTTATTGAGTTTTAGAGTTGTTCTCCATGTTCCTGCAACTTGTGGAGTGTATCTCCCCGAATAGCCCTCCCCTGCCTTTTCAAGCTCAAGAAGTGGCGAGGAGAATTTGAATTTCTTTTTTGGCAAGGCTGGGGCAAGGTCAACGCCTTGAGGCGAGAATTCCACTCCCATAAGCTTCGTAATAGTGTAGAGGGGCCATGCATGCGGATGCATGTTCATAACCGGAAAGTCAGTCCATTTCACGCCCAAGAAATCCACGCTTACCTGACCCGGAGTGTTAGAGAATTCTGAGTCGTATACGTCGGGGCCACTCCAAATACCGTACCATACATCAGGGTATGCTTCGGCATGACTTGCAAGCGTGTTTTTCCTCCATTCATCCCATGCCATGTCAGGGTTTGCAAGCGCTAAAGCCCATATGAGAGTGCCATTTATCGAGGGCCATACACCTGCATTTGTCCCAGTTCCGGTAGCTCCTTGCATGTTCTTGATGGGCTTACTGAGTATGATGGCTCCTGTTTTCGATGGCCGCCGTACGGCCTCATCGATGGATTCTATGAGTGTTTTGACTTGGTCTGGTTTCGCAGCTCCGCCGATGATAGCCCAAGGCTGAGGCTCGAGCCACATCTCGTCAACCCCAACCCAGCCGAGTTCCTCTGAGAGCCATGCACGCTTGAACCATCTTCCTGTCCACTGTGAATGAACCGCTTCACGTTGTGCCTGAGCATGCTTCTGGACATCCGCCGCCAATCTCGTGTCTCCACAGTAGTTCAGTAGTCGGGAGTAGATGTCAAGGGCGTAGCTTGCCATCGCCGCGTTTAGAACGCTCTCTCCGACTCGTGTGACAGTGTCTCGCTGTTTCTCCGCGACATAGCCAACGACTACCATGTCGTTCCAGTCACCATTGCTCAGACGCTGTAAGCCGTGCTCCCCTGTCCCCGTGCGTTCAACTAAATGTCGGTAACAGAGGTGCAGTAGATCTTTGACTCGTGCTCTTCCTGCTTTTGAACCATACACGGGGTAAGTTGGAACTTCTTCATTCAAGAACTGCAAGTCTCGCGCAGCTAGAACGTACTCACTTGTTAGCCAGAGTAACCACAGCTCTAGGTCGCTCGGGCGGAATGGCGCTGGCATGTACATTCCGCTCCCAACGATCCCGTAGAGGATTCTACCTTCTGGAGACACGGTCTTCAAGGTGTATCTGATGATGTTCTTGACAATCTCGGGTTCACTGTAGATGAATGGCAAGGCGTGTTGAAGTGGATCACGCGTAGCTCCTTGGAACCCTATCACATACTGGTAAACATGACCTTGTGACAAGATGTGTTCTTTGAAGAAGCTGTCAAACGTCAGATTGCCTCTCAGATAGTAATTGTGCCAAGTTAGCTCACGATCAACCCAGCGTTCATCCTCGAGTTCAAGCTGGATTCGGTTATCCTTCCAACGCTTTGCAGAGTGAACTAGTAGATCTGGGAGATCTTTCTCGTACTTGGTCAAGAGAGTGTAAAGGTCGAATCCCTCCGGTAGATAGCCGAAAGCAAAGTAGAGCGTCTGTCTTTCTCCTGGGTCCAGGCGCAACTTGCGCTCGATAAACATTCCCCTCTCTGCATCGCGCACTGTGATAGAGCGACCTAGTGGCTTGTGCACGCTGTCTGGGGTGTTTGTACCGCCCTTTCCGAAGAATGAGGAGGCATCATCGGTGAAATCATCGAAGGGCGCATCCAAGGATACAAGGAAAACTGGCGGAGGAGAAAGGTCTTCAAGCGCTGACTCCGCCACAGGAGATTCTACGGCTCCGCCTGTGAGCGCTTTTCCGGCTGTAGCTAAGTATTGGTTGGGAAGTTTCCAACTCTGCTCATCAGCTGGGTCTGGACCCGTGAAGCGCTTCACGACGAGTAGACCCCGGTGATCTTTAACCACACTGATCTCGTGTTCAAAACGTCTGCCGAGTTTTCTGCGGGACTCCATAGGAGGTCGTCTTGTAGCTAATGACATCATCGTTGACTTGTACGAGAACTGGTAGATTTGACACCCCCAGTATTCGATCCATCTGAGATCAGCAGGGATATCACGTTCGTTTTTCACTGTGACCTGAGAAATGAGTAAAGGATCGTCACCATAAGGGGCGAAGATGATTTGATCCGCCTCCAAACCATGCCCTCTTACGGTCTTTCTATAGTACCCCACTCCAAAAATGCGGTCAAATGACTCTGCGCCTCCTGAGTAGTACGTACTCAAGGCATCTTTTCCATCTGTTAAGTAGCCAAACCCTCCTGCAAACTGCAGATGGTCTGGGTCAAAGTCATTTAGGAATTTGGGACTACCCTCATCTTGGCGAACCTGTACATGTCCATAGTTGGATGCTACAGCAACAAGTCTATCGTTCCCAACTTGATGTATGTGATCCGTCTTTCGACGCCAAGTCTCATTCATCGGGGTTATCGCTTTTGGATCACTAGTCTGATCGCAAGTGTAACGGTACGCTGGCAGCCCGAATTCATCTTCAAACCATTCACCAAAGTAGCCAGATCCGAACGGTTTCTTGGATTTCATGATCACTTACACTCCTATGATTGTGAAATTCATGCAGAAATAAAACTTCTCGTGTGAGGATCTCGCGGAGCAGTATGCAGATATTGTAAAGATAAAGTATACGGTTAGTGAAAAAGTTCCACCATTCTTCCCGGTCAAGTTTTATGTCTTGGAATCGCTACTATAGTTACAACCTGAAAGTATGCATAAGCAAGAGAATTGAGGTGAATAGGATGGCCGAAGATCCTTTGAAGGCTTACGAGAAAATCGATCCCGAGATTCACAAGCGTGTCGAAAACATGAGGTCTTTTGCTTTCAAAGATGGAGTACTGTCCAGCAAGATTAAGATCCTGATAGCTATGGCATTAGACGCTTCCCACGGATCCGAAGAGGGGGTTAAAGCTCTAGTTCAGTCAGCAATGAAGGCAGGAGCCACGAAAGAGGAGATTGGAGAGGCCCTTAGAGTCGCCTTATACGTTTGCGGTGCGGGCAGCGCTTACACAGCTGCACACGCATTAAAGCAATCATTCTAGCAGCGGGTAGTAGAGCATGATGTGGAATAGTCTGAGCCAGTTGGAACGAACACAGTTCTACACTAGATAATCTGGACTTAGTAGAGGAGATAATGCGCTCTGCAGACTCGAATGCGCTGGATCTTGTGGCACTGACTGTCAATGATTTCATCAAGTGCAATCGATTGTCTTATATAGAAGTTTACCAGATTGTGGTGATCGGAGAAGAGTCAGTTATCGAAACGAGAAGGAGGCGAAAAGGAAAAGATGATTGGTGCGAGAACAGGAGGTTATTATGATAACAGTGTAGGTACATCTGACTCTGCCGATTTGAAGCCAGACTACCCTATGTCCAATGAACCGCCAGAGAAACGAGTTAGGAAGCTAATGGCTAATCAAAGTGCGCCAATTATGCCGCAGACAAATATACGCCTTGCTCTCACTATCTTGGGGTTAATGTTACTGCTCAACGGAATGCTTGTTGTCGGTACAATATTTCTTGCCTCAGTTGCCGTGAAACCAGTGCAGACAACCATAACGAGATTCCTATACAAGCAACCAGAAATGTAGAATTCTAAGAAAGTCATTGCTGGCGTGATTACCTTGCAGGTCATTTTGGCGTCCACTATCAAGCTCCTAAGGCCAGCCTTTTCCCGCTTGGGAACAGATGGGTAAGGTGCTCGCAGAAGAAGATTAGTAAAGTCGAGGAGCACAGATTCAGGACTGGATGAAACTAGGAGGTAGGAAGATAAGTGACGATAGTATATGCACCTGATGAAGAGAAAAGGAAACGGCGGGAGCAGAAACTGAAGAAGCTTAGGGAAGCTGAAAAGTGGAGAAAGCGCGCGCACTAAGCATGACGGTCTTTACTCGGATTGCCACCATGATAGACCTACCTACACTCTGAATTGACAGTAGTTCCACTCTCTCAATTTGTCCAATTGTTTTCACATGTTCAGTCCGCATCGATGACTGCCCGATAGGAAGATCCCGACGCCTTTGACACCATGACATTGCCTTGACTCAGTCAGCTCACACGTTTTCCACGTTTTTGAGGAACTCACATCATACAAAACCATAGAATCGGTTCCACGCTGCGACAGCGAGCGAGCAGTATGCGCTGATCGGCAGAGGGCTGGGAGGCCCTCGCAGTTACGCCTGAGCAAGCCCATATGAGCCCCAAGAAAGATGAAGAATGCCATTGATATCCATGAGTGAACTGTCGGCTGGGCAGCCAGATTTAAGTTACTCCCTCAACTTATCTTTGGTTGTGAGATGAGCGTATCACCGAAGATGAAGCATTAACCTTGTTTTTGAGCTTGATTATAGGTCTACTTGTCACATTCGTCGTAACAAGGGCAGCGAAGGTGGACTTCAACAATGACGTACCAGCCATAATTACACAAGGAAACAAGCTCCGCTTCTACGCCGCTATCTTCTTAGCCATCTCCCTCTGGGCGTACGTCCTGATGCGCGTCTTCACCTCGCTGATGACAAACTACTACGGTTAGCGCGTCGCGAGTGTTCCTCTTGAGAGTTGTTGCAAGAATCCTTATACGATTGCGCCCCCTTTCGACGAGGCAAGCAGGAATGACTCCTCTTGAACCAGAGAAGCTGCACGTCACTTATCTCGGATGGGATTAAAGCTGAGAACTTCGTCGCTCCGAGGCGCTACACGTCGACGCTGTCTGATCGTACGGGCGACTTTTTTCTGTCCATTGGACTGGACTGCAATCGTAAGCAGGCCTCAGGATTATGCACCCCGTTTCATGCGAGCCGAATTGCTTGCCGAGCGGAAGAACGATAGGAGCGGACCTTGGCTGCACGTGTATTGTAATTCCAGCGGGGGATTCATCCTTCGTGGAGCTAGCTGGCGTGAGAAGATATTTCGGAGCAAGATGTCTTTTATGCTCGAAGCCTTAAAGTACGGCGACCTAGCCTCGTTTGAATCCGACAGACAACTGGACAAGGCACTTGCACGGATAGATATCCAGACTTCTCGACCAGAAAGCAGCAAGATTGAAAAATGGGGAATTGCTTCCGATTACAGAATCTAGACAAACCCGGATTTCGGGTGAGCTAAGAAAGAGATTCTTGAAGGCGACTCCAACCGGAGTTCTCCGCCGCCCTATTCACTTCTCCGTAACTCCGTTATTGCGTTCTCGATTACAGCTATCATCTTCTCACGGTAGCTCGTGTCAATCGCCACACATGGGTAAGTCTCGATTCCAAGCATGGACCCCACTTCCTTTGGTGGCAGCGCATTCGGAAGGTCTTGCTTATTCGCTATCCCGACAATGATAGCTTTTGGCTCAACGGCCTTCACTATGTTGAGGATGTTCTTGGTCTTCTCGACGTTCTCCCTAGTGGAGTCCGTTACGATTAACGCTATTTTGGTGTTCCGCAAGAAGATTGGCCAAGTCCGATGGTAGTGTTCCTGTCCAGCTAGGTCCCAAACATTGATCTTGCTCTTCCCGATGATCAAGTCTTCACAGTCAACGTTTGCACCTATCGTCGGGTAGTATGACAATTCTGTTCCCTTTCCTTTTAGCAGCTTGAAGATGGTGGTCTTGCCGACTGCGCCGTAGCCTGCAAGAGTCAGCTTGACGGCGCCGCTCTTAGTGTCCGCCTCTAGCTTTTCGACTTGCTTCTGTATGGTGTCACTGGGTTCTTGCACTGTTACATCTAGCTGCTCTACTTTGGTGGCTTCTCCTTCCTTCAGTAGCTTCAGCTCATCCTGTATTCGTTGAAAAGCTTCGATGAGATTGTCGATCACGATTCCTTTGATCTTCTTTTCCAGCCTATCATCTTCTTTCTCTGTCATTTCAACCAGGCCACCAAACTAAGAATATTAGAGATGGAATTCTCGATCTGTAAGCAAGTCTATCCAGCCAGAATTCCAATGAGGACCCCAAATAAGAAATTGGATGCTAGGTCATATAAGTGTTCTTGAACCAGCAAGGTCGAGAAGGATTGCATCAGCCCTTTTCCTATGTTAGCGCGCGAACCAGCTTCCCTTGTGGTGGTCTCTTGACTTGTTCTTCTTTTCGAGGATTGTATTGGCAGTAGCCATAGCTTATTGTCTCTGACCTTGTGGTCTCGCAAGGAGATTCGGAGCACTGAAAAACACAATCTCACGTTCCTATGAAATGCGCAAGTTAATGTCTTATAGAACTTGTTTTTCTTTTGGAACACTTCCTTTCGCACCAACTTCTTGCTCGTTCTTGTAAGCTATAACTTTGTTTCGGGAAGCAATCGCCTGGTTGCACGTCATAACTGGAATTATGGCTCCGATCCTGAGGTTCATAATTGTCACAATGTGGAGATCCCGGTCTCCGCCCAAGACGGCCTGCGCAAAGAGAAGGCGGCTGATGATAACCACATTCTAGATTTGGATGATCTCGTTGATCTCCGGTATTTTCGCGCAA
>Ga0315309_1000235_pt1 | contig 33544 bp, 47 predicted proteins | sample TDP4_MG_FD_203080 | JGI IMG/M metagenome (GOLD analysis project Ga0315309, IMG submission 203080) | Freshwater sediment microbial communities from Lake Towuti, South Sulawesi, Indonesia - TDP4 | ecosystem: Environmental > Aquatic > Freshwater > Lake > Sediment | place: Indonesia: South Sulawesi...
AAGGAAGCGATATCGATATCTTGGTGGAGTTCGATGAGCCGATAGGTTTCTTTGAGTTCATGGATTTGGAGGAGTATCTCTCGAGTTTGCTGGGGAGGAAGGTTGACCTTGTTTCAAGGAAGGCTCTCAAGCCGTTTATTGGTGAATACATTAGAAAAGAAGTAGTTTACGTATGAGGAAACGCGACTACCGGGACTACCTGAAAGACATTCTTGACGCTATCAGTGAGGTAGAGAGCTTCACGAAAGGTCTTAGTTACGACCATTTTAGAGACGACAGGAAAACAGTAAACGCTGTGGTCAGAAGCATTGAGGTAATAGGGGAGGCGGCGAAGAGGATACCTAAAGCGATAAGAGACAAGCACGGAGAGGTTCCGTGGAAGAAGATGGCTGGTATGAGAGACAAGCTGATCCATGGGTACTTCGGAATCGACCTAGAGATCTTGTGGAAGGCAGTAAACAAAGAGATTCCCGCTCTCAGAAAGCCAATCCAAGATGTCCTAGATGGCCTGGGTAACCGATTCTAGCCAGAAATCCTGATGTTATTCTGACACATGTATTGACTAAAGGTCAAGCAGGATTTCTCTCTATCCGTGTCTCAGCTAGGACCATGTTTGTAGGATGTCTTCGTTGTTTTGTGCTTTGATGAATACGGGTATGTTTCTTAGTTCTGTTGCTCTGAATAATACGAACATCTATTCGCCCATCTCTAATATTTGGCGGAAGTCGAAAGATTATGAAGTCTTTTGAATTAACTGAAGTTGTTTTATTGAGTGTTCTATGTTGGTAGAAAGCACGAAGAGGGAGCCTACACTGAATCCTATGAATGGTCCTATGGCGTCCAAAAACAACTTGAGTCTGTCATACATCTGCTTTAGGCAGGCGGAGATCAGTTGACTCATTGCCTGCAAGAAGTCCAGAGCTTTCCTTCTTGCGCCCTCGTTCACAATCATGTACAATATTCCTATTATCACCCCAATGACTAGTAGCAACTTTAGCCAATTGGGAAGCCCAGAGAGAGTGTGAAAGACATTTCTCGCTAGCCCCGCAAAGAATCTACCTATCCCTCGCGCAACAACAAGAATCGTTTTAAGAATTGAAGTCCCTATTTTGAAAGCCACCTTCAGCAGAGGGAGCAACATGTCGGCAGCGACAAAGAAGGAAAATGAACCCTTTTTGAAAACAGTGAGAAGTCTCCTCACGCTACCCATAGTCCATGTCCGGATCTCAGGTTGCTCAATAATATCTTTGTCCCTACTCATAATCCCTTGCGCATCGATCGAAAACGCCAAAGCCACAAATGGGACATCTTTGCGGTCTCGTTCGCCGACAACTAGCAAACCCATCGTTAGCGAAAGAAGATCATTGATGTTGGCTATCGTTATTCTCGGGAGGAGGAGGTGTCTCCACGCTTGGAGCATAGTAGTTGCATCTAGTTTCTTTTTGTTGCAGATCTCAGGTATTTTCGCTTGTACTTCTTCAATCAGATGCGGTGGTGCGAATAGCCTCACGAAGGGTTCTTTCGCGATTTCACTCAACACTGATTTTCCGGTTCTGGCAAAAGAGATGAGATCTGAAAGAACTGAGCTGGTATCAACGACTATCTTCGCTTCAACTTTTACATCGGTCCCGAGCATCTCCGAAATCCCTTGTTGAAAATGCTTTTGGAGGTAGAGAGAGAAATCAGGAGGAATTCCTTCAGTAATCTGCTCTAGTGACTTGTCGATGAGATCGTAGTTTAGCACAGGATTGTCAGGAATCATTCTTTGTCACTGAGATATGAATTTGACACTCGACTACTTAAGTAACCATGGTCAGTAAGGTATTCGATCTATTCGAGAGACGATCTTAGGGTATTGATTGGTCTCCAACTCAGAAAGGAACTTCTTGATTGCATTCCTTAGCATTTCCTCAGCTTGGCTGGCGTCTTCTTCCGTAGGGAGGTAAAGTTTTCCGTGATGTCTCCCAACATGGAGAGTTCCACATCTTTTGTCGTAGAGGTTCCGGATCAGTTTCCTCAGCTCCTCTTTCTCTTTGGCCCTCTCGCACATGAATTGTGATGCTTTTCCGGCCAACTTTCGACCGATCCCCTTGGTTTTCACTCCTCCCAAGAAGATTACCTCAAGACCAGACATGAACTTCGTCAACTTGTCTCCTGGTTTATCTTGGTCATAGCCTTCCACAAAAAGCCTTAAACCATCTCCCAACCGATCATACCTGTCTGGTCTTAACCTCCTGAGTCGAGACCAAAATTCCTTGAAGTTGTTGATGTCCCCAGAAGTGAGAGTATAGATAGGTCCCCGAAATCGCTTGTACTCGACATCCCTGCAAGGAACTGCTACGTTTATGAACTCGTCTTCTATGTGTATTACTTCGATTATGTTGAAGCCAATAGCTCCCGTTTTGAAAAGCCGCATTCCAGTGAGCAGCCTATTGATCTTGGTTTTCTCGATATCCTCACGTCTTTCGGTCATTTGTTTGCCGAACAGCTTCTCGGCTGTGATCGGCATTTCCGCAACATGTGTCGGATATGGGGCGTCAAAGAACAACTGCGAGTTGTGATGAAGTTTGTCCAGTTCTTCGACGGTTATTCTTCTCACCAGAACTCCGTTTCGAAGTTCAATTTCATCGATGTCGCTGGAGAAGTTGTGGAGGGGGGCAAACACTCTATAGGTCACAGAGCTACTATAGAAGAAGCTTTCTAGTTGTATATAGTTTTCATCGAACCGTTCTTGCTTGAAAACGAAGTTGTCTTTTTCACCCCTGATTTGCCTCCTCAACAGATGAAAGAGATATGACTCAGCCGTGTACTCTACTCTCAAACCCATTATCCCTACTGGCTGATCCATATACTTTGCGAGAGTAGGATCTCTGCGCATCACTTCGAGACACGCAGAGAATTCGGGCAACTGCTTCAGATCTTCTGAATGTCTGATCATGAATTGCACGCGGGGATCTGCTCTGACTTCATGCCTAGGGTCAAAGCAAAATTCAATACGGGGAGACTCCACGGGTGTCCCGCTGCCGGCATCTATAACGATCGGGGTGCGAACCTTGTAAGGCAGTCTGGTGCTGCCTGACATGCTTTCTTGAATGTCCTTCGCTTTGCTTCTTTCTGCTACTGAAGAATCAAATTGCCCCTTTTCCTCAGCACGACTTCTTAACGAAGCGAGAGCAGAGATCACAAAAGCTTTGCATTTCTTATAGAACTCTTGATTCAATATTGCCTCTCTCGTTCATGTTTCCCCCTAAGATCTTCACAAGGGCGAACCGCTTTTTTCCGAAGTCTGCGGATTCGTGTATGATCTTGGCTTGCTGCCAGTAGATCAAGTCGCGAATGGTCTTTACGGCTTTAGGAGGCAATCCTTCTCAACTCCTGAATGGAGGTTTGTGATCTTGGACTAATAAGTACTAGTGGGTTGGATTGACTTTAGTATATTGGTCTCGCTGTGTGTTAAATGCTTGCTGAGAGGAAGCTTAGTGTCCTGATGATCATTTGTATCTCGTTCTTCATGGTAGGTGAGGTCTCTTCCCATGATATCTCTACCATACCATGAACAAGACCTGTCAGATCGTCAGGACTGCCCCCCTTCAAGTTTATCCAAGGCTTCACCGCCTATCGCCTCGATTAGGTCTCCGAAGTCTCTGAAGAAGCATTTAGGTCGTCTTCAAAAGGGGCCCTAGGGGCGTTTCTTAACTGGATTTCCAGTTGTTTTGCAGCCTTCTCATTTATTAGTCGTAAGCACTCGAACGGATTCTCAAGTAGCTCTTTGATTGCATCGCTTGGCTCGTTGGCAGGTTCGCTCATGCCGAGTGTCTGGAAGTATGCTGAGACGGGGGTTGGTGTTCGCTTCATCTTGCTTCTGCCTAGACCAATCAAGAGGAATACGACCAGTCCCTCACGCCACCTGTCACCGTATAAGGATTTCAACGAGGCTTCTACGTCTCTGCTAATTTGATTCATGATTTCTGTTCACAGATGCATTGAATATAAGGTTGAGCAATTGAGTTTCGAAACACATAGATTCACTAGAGGCGCAAGCTCAAGTAGTTGTCCTTTTGAAACAGGTATTGTGAAGTGCATGTGAGCACCGAATTGATGATTTCATAGAATAGCTCCTATTCACGGCGGGCGGTAAGAACTGTGAGCGTTGATCCGATTCTCGCTGAGGTCATCGCGAATAGATACCGTGGTAGTTGCGTTCTCAACAAATGCCAAGATCTCATTAAGCTCAGAGATAGGGCGATTCAATACAGGATGCTATATATCCCGTCCCGCGTTGATACCCTTCTTATGGGGGAGTCTCCTCCCGCAAAGGTGGCTGAAAGGTATTTCTATGCTCCTGGAGAAGTACGAAATGGAACTCTGTTTTACTATACTACGAGTGTGTTATTCGAAAAAGAGATGAAAAACTGCAAGAACCGTCAGAAGGAATACTTCTTGAACATGTTCAAGGATCATGGGTTCTACCTGATCGATATGGCCAAACGCCCCATCAACAGGCTTGTTAACAAGGATGACAAAAGAAAAGCTTTGGAGTCTTGTACTCAATACCTGACGAGGGAGCTAGACGCTCTCGGATTCGAAAGGGTTAGGACTATCTTCGTTGGGAAAGGTAGCTTCGAGATAGTTAGCAGAAAGCTGGATCTGACCTCTGATCGCGTTATTTGCTTGCCGTTTGGTTCGCAGAAAAATGTAGAGAAATACAAAACGGGATTGAAGCAGAATCTACGTAAATGACCCGATCTGGGCTGGTCAAGTCAGAAACATATTCACATACCAACTTATGCGCAACGATTTCGTGAATCATCAGCACGTTCTCACTAACTTTCCCCTCGCTGTGTTTCCTATTCTTCCTTCAACTTCTTGGATCTTGATATGCTGGGAGTTAAGGATGATCTGAAGAGGTAGGCCCTATCTTGTCTCGTTTTCTTGTACTGCGGTACTCCTTGTAAAATAGTATAATGCTGGCTGAAGCCGCCAATGGTATGCCGGCGGACAATCCTATTAGGAGAGCCCGATTGACTGTTGAAACCTGTCCTTCTACCTTTGCAGCACAGAAATAATCGGGGAAACGATACGATACTCTATTGCCGACTCCCGCGATGACGTAGCCTCCGGAGGTCTGCTGGATAAAACACTCAAACCCTACGATAAAGTCTGAAACAATCCTCCTCCATGTCAGGTTTGTTTCTGAGTCCGTTTTGACCAGGCAGAAGCGGGCGCCGCCGTAAAAAGGACCTCCTGCTGTTCCGGCAATTATGTACCCGCCGTCGGATGTGTTCTGGATGGAGTACATGTCAACGTATACTTCGCCCTGAAAACCAGATAGAGGATAAACGTATGTCTTGTTCCACAATGCGTTTCCGTTTTGGTCAAGCCTTACCAGCAAGAATTCTCCTACTAACAGGTATCCGCGGTCTGGCGTCTCTTGTACACAAGTGGCTTTGTTGAGCCCCTTGTAGGTCTTTTGCCATTGCAGATCTCCGGTTGCGTTTGCCTTTGTCAGTGAGGCATTGTAGACGCCAATGCCAGTATATCCCGATAGCACGTACCCATTGTCGGACGTTTGCCTTACGCAAATTATCTGGCTAGCTCCAGCGGTCTTATTCCATTGCATGTTTCCTGCAGAATCCAGTTTCATGAGCAAGTTTGGTCCTGCCGCAATGTATCCACCATCAGCTGTTTGGGCGGCGCAGGTTATGCGCTGCTGCCACCCTGTTGGTAGGGTTGCATTCCATTGTGGGACGCCGTTTGGATTAGTCTTCACAACCAGTAATCCTTGGGGTGCGCTCCCTATCACCATGTATCCGCCGTCTGAGGTGTCTCCGGCATACATAGCTATGGAATTGCTTATTGCGATTGTTCTATTCCACTGCATGTTGCCAGCTGCATCAGCCTTCACGAGGAATGCGTTCTCCCCGACAGCGCCTGCGATTATATAGCCTCCGTCAGACGTCTGTTTAATAGAAGACACAACGTAGGATCCCTGGGCTCCATATGTGTTGCTCCATATCTCATCGGGAACTTGTCCGGGAATAACAACAATGATGTCTGCCGCAAGCATTGATAGAGTTAGCACGACAAGAAGGATTGCTATGGTTCTCTGTTTCTGCAGTGTCCCGCCTCCTCGGATCCTGCTTGGGGCAAGTCAGGAGCCTCTAATCTTAATTGAGGGTGTCTGGTATATAATCATGCATACTGATCCTCCCCCCGAGAATAGGATCTATTGCGCAGTTGCCGACTAAGACATATACTTGTACAGAGCCTTGCGAGCAGTCTCGATTGTCTTGGGGAGGTTTCTTTGGTGATTTCTTGCCCATACCCATTCACTCGATCTTGATTGGTAGACAAGAGATTATTTCGGGCTTGTGCCCGCAAAACATGGCGAGCCTGCATCGAAGTTATGCCAAGACTCTGTTGTGAGACAATAGGATTTCCGCAGGAAAGGAAGCAGGTAGCCTTGTTGTCCGTGATGAGGCATGAATGATTACGGATTTGCGAGACTCATGATCCCTAAAGAATAATAGAAAACAGGCTAAGCGGTTGTCTGTGAAGGCATAATGGCATACTTATACCGAGTTGCATCGCGAGCTGCAGCAATCGTCTTGGGATCGCAACGCCTCAACAACCATCAGTGGCTTCGATAACAATGCAGGTAGTCTTCTGCGTAGCATAACTGAGAACTGGATGGTAGGTCATCTCAAGACAAAGCAGGAGATAGAGAAAGCGTTGTTTGTGCTTAACAATCCAAAACCGCAAGTGGAAGAGATTCAGGGTCTCGGAGTGGGATTCTTTTTCGTCATGTCATTTGGTCGGACGAGGAAATGTTATGTGTGGCCATCATCGAGAAGCGCTGAAGACGCTAGAAGCGTTGCCCTAAGTGCGGAGCCCGCGAGGGCCTACGAGTCGATGGTGGTTGATTTTCGTTCTGCCTGAGAAGCATGAGAAGCGTCTATTGCCCTCTAAATGATCGCAGGTTGATTGCTCGCCCTTGTCTCCCTGCTTTTTGAGGAGTGTCTTGAGTTTGGCACATGAGGCGAGCCATGTGCTTCAGGGTTCTAACACAAGTGTTACAAGAGGGTACTATTAATTGCGCCGTGGCACCGAAGTGCGCGCCAGCCCTCAATCACTTTTGGAATCGCGCGATCACTTCAGCGACTCCAATGCTTCACTTACTGTCAGGATCTTTACCCGTCTGTGTTTCTTCAGCGATAATAGGTGTTCATCGCCAGTCACTACGTAGCGAGCTTTCCTATCGCAGGCGGTCCTCAAGATGATGTCGTCGCTCGGACCTTGTTTGATGACCCTGAATCTTGACTTTACCCTGACGATCGTGGCAGCGCTTCCTATAACCTTTATGTATCTTATTATGTCTTCTTCGTCGACGTACCTACTTATTTTGGGGTCTGCGACTGTTCGGACGAATTCGTCTAGGATTTGCCTGGAAAGGACAAGCTGATATTTGCCTTTGGCTATTTCAAAAAGTAGAGTCCTGGGCTTCCCTGGTTTAATCAGGGCTGAGATTAGGACATTGGTGTCTAGAACGATTCTGGGCATCCAAAACCCTTGCCGTGTTGTCTACTTCTGTCGCCGGTACTTCTGCACGATGGCGTTGATTTCTTCCTCCGATAGCTCACCGTACATCGGGATTTTTGCATCGATCTTCTTGTAGAGTTGTTCTAACTCTTTTACTCGGTCGGGGACCTTGATCTTCTTCATTATTACCGCATCTTGGTAGCGGTAGACGAGTAGCTTGCTTTCAGGGTTGATGCCGAGTTTTTTTCTTATGCCTTGTGGTATAACCACTTGGCCCTTGCTGCTGACGATTACGATATCAGGTTTTTCGGTGGTCGTCATCCTGTTTCACACTCTGATATTCTTACTTTCTTACTTATGAAAATAGCGTGAGGGTCGATTATCATCGGCCAAAGAGTCTGAATCCCACGGGAAGGAAGCCTAATTTGCTTCTCCAGAGGTCGCAAATCAACCATGTCATTACTTGTGTTTTAAGGATAACCATGTTTGTAGGATGTCTTCGTTGTTTTGTGCCTTGATGAATACTGGGATGTTTCTTAGTCTTCAGTGGTTCGCATAAGACGAGTTATGTATAGTTCCGTGCAACGCGCTGCGCAGGAATCGGCTAGATTCTCTAAGGTGGAACCCATCAACCTAGTTTCTTGATGAATTTTGCTACGCAGTCCGCATAGAAGTCAAAATCACTAAGATCCTGCTTGAGATGCTCATAGAGCTCGTCGATGTCCACTTCAGTGTATTTGTGTACCAATATGTTTCTGAAGCCTGCGGCTGGGGCGAACCTCTCTGCAAAATCCATGGGCAGTATGTTCTCTTTTCCGAGCACCTCTATGATGTCTTTGTATTCTTCAGGTTTTTCAAGGTCTTTCATGGAGATGATAATCTCGCCAATGTCTAATACTGATTCCAGCGCTAGTTGGAAATTCCGCTCTATGGCACTTCTAAGCACGTAGTCTTGGCTCAGCTTCTCCTTCGTGATCCCTTTGTAGGACTTCAGGAAGTCCACGTACTTCTTCATATTCTCCAGCTTAAGCAATATCTTTTCGCTTACTTTCACAGCCCTCCCCTCTCAATTGTCTTCTCAAGAAATGCATTCAAGTTCCTTTGGTCATAGTATCTTCGGTCGAGATAGCGTGATAGTATGCTGGACTCCACGTCCACTTTCTCTTCTACGTCCTTCATGTGTAGTATTCTTCCGTGTTTGATGATTTCGTAGTTGAGACTGGTTGGGCAATTATTCATGATTACCAGGTCTATTCTGTCAGTTTTCAAGATCGAGGATATCTTATTGATTAGGTCGAGCTTCCGTTTTTGTCTTTCAGATTTACCCAGTTTCTTGTCTAGAAAGACTGCTATGTCAATATCGCTTAACGGTCCTTCCCTGTTCTTCGCGTGTGATCCAAAGAGGTATGCGAGTCTTACATCTCCTTGTTTGGCAAAGTAGCTCTGAAGCTTGTCTAGTTGCATCGTTTATCAGCCCAATACTAGTGTCTGCGTCTCACCTTTAAAGAGATTGAGTAAGAAGACCACCCTACTTGTAGGGTGGATGAATTGCTCCAGGAAACGGATGGTGGACTTAAAGGACGGCGACGGATAGTTGTCTAGCATGCTCAGAATTATGAAGGTTGCCCTAACAGCTGACTTCAAATCTGCTTGGTTAAAGATAGTCTATGGAGGCCTCGAATTGTGAAACGTGGGAAGAGAGCGAGAAACGTTAGGTGTATTGACTGCCAGTCGCTTGATGTGGGGCTTAATGCCGACACAGATATGTGGATACATTGCGGTGCGAAGCACGCTCAAGACATATACAGAGCAGCTCAAGAAGGCATCATGGTGCATGCCCAGGAGCGCGTCACGAAAGCGAAGGCTATGATGGTGCGCGATTGCCCACATTTCGCCCAGACAGATGAAGCAAGAACGTATGAAGATCTCTTGGAGATTGAGAGAATCGTTCGGGAGAATCCGAGGTTTGTGAAGGAAAACATAAAGTCTCGGAATGAACTTATCAAGATTCTACGTAAGAAGGGAGCAGGCGTAGAATTCGTGTAAGGCGAGGCTCTTAATCTCAGCCGGCTTTATCATACTGACATCGGTCGGCGTGCGCGCCTTTACGCAATCTGTTCTCCAACCAGCAGACCATTGCGCGACCGGTCCGTCCGAAACTGTCTAACCCTCGAGTACTTGTTCGAATCTAGTTGGATAAGACGGGCGAAACAACCTCTACTCCACGATTGAGAGCTTCCTGAACGATTATCGACGAGGATTTGATCTTCTCGAACTCTTTGGAAGTGTAGCAGAGGTAGTCTATTGGCCAAGCGAATCTGAACATACGCAGCATCATAGGCATACGCCCGAGAAACGGTCTTCCTATGAAGAAGTCGGATACGAGTAAGACGTCTATGTCACTCTCCTCAGAGCTGTCTCCCCGCACTCGCGAACCGAAGATCACTACGAGGAGAGGATTCAGTTTCTTCTTGATTTGTGGGAGAATCTCGCTCTTGAACCGCACTATCATCGAGTCCGATGTGCCTATTTCCTTCACCTTTTACTCCCCTCCAGATCCCTGTATCTGTGCCTCAGAGCCCCGAATACTAGTTTCGCCGTCTTGACCTTGGCTTTTGCGGTCTTCAGATCGTACTGTAAATAAGGGAGAATAAGAGAAACGTCAGGGTACCTCGAAAGTGGATAGTCCTCAGTGAGGTCGAGAATCTTGTCAGTGGTGTCCGGAGCCAAATCGAGCAGTTGAGCGAGGTATCTCCTGCGATTTCCATCTCTTGCCGATACTTCTAACAGCTCCTTCTAAAGCCCAGCTTTAAAAGCGCACTCGGCTTCAGAACAATCAGGTAGTCGAATTGGGCGCATTGAGCAGAGTTAGAGAGTGGTTGTTGAGAATTGTAGGGTATCTGATTCCCCTTGTTCAATCGCTCCCATCTCTAAGTGTTTGGGCAGGCTTGATGACGTTGCCCTTAGCTACCTATCTGGTCTTGATGTTCACCAGTCTTCCAGCTAGCCTTCCGGCTGCGTTGGCTGAATTCTTTTCGCATTTCCTTGTGCTTGAGAAAGTGTTTGTTGTTGTTGGCCTCCTGATATTCGTTTACTCTATCGCCTACCTGAAGCTGAAGAAAAGTAGAGGGCTGGTTACGACAGGTCCATATCGGTTGGTTAGACACCCTCAGTACTTTGGGATAATTCTTCTAACCATCGGTTTAACGGGTTTGAGTGTCTGGATCCTAAACAATACATTTGGTATCGGGTTTTTGACCTCATCACAGACCATAATGGTATGGTTCATTGAACTGTTAGCCTATGTTGTCCTCGCGCAGATAGAAGAGCTGTTTCTGTCAAGGCAGCATGGAGCTGCCCATGAAACCTATACAAGTCAGGTGTCTTTTCTTGTACCCTATTTCAAAACGAAGCGGCGATCCCTGGATGTCCTCTATTCCGTTCTTGTTCCATCCATTCTCTTGTTTGTTCTAGTCAACCTCCAGACTGCCTAGCAGTTGGCCGCGGCCCTTCTCAGGGCGACAAGAAAACCTGGAGTGTGGACTTCTTCGTTATCTTCTTGGCGCTGCCCTTCCAAACCCTTCACCTTGCCAAACGCGCCTACTGACGGAGGCGCTCCCCCCAGGAAACTGGCCCAAATCGGAAGCCCTAAGTACGTTTGTTGTTGGGGCCGCCCTAAGGGCGATGTTGAGGCTCGCCGCGCGGTCACAGTTCGCCTCATACCCGCATACGGTGCACTTGAAGTTCGTGCAGAGTCTCCACTTTGCTTTGGCTGTGTCCCCGCAGTAGGGGCACATCTGAGATGCGTAGCCGGGGGTTAACTTCCCAGACGAGTGTGCGCTTACTTTCAGCCATGTGTCTGAGGGCGCGCCCGAGGAAGGCGTACGGAATCCGATTCACCTTCCTCAGGCTCACTGCACTCCACTCTCCTCTGCGCTTTCTCCTGCAAATTTCCCACAACAGACACAGAAAAAAAATGCTAGAATTTCTGAAAGAACAAAAAGACTAGAGTAAAAAATATTGGGAGAAAGACTACAACATAAGATATTCAACAGATTATCAAATGAGGCTCGAAATGTGAAAGTAAAAGTAGATCTCTCTGGAGTTCAGGAGAGTTTGCTATTCTGTCTCTGGACCAGGGCGAAATTGAGTAAGACGGATAATCCGGTTCTGATAGATTCAAAAGCGATTGAAATTGTCGAAAATGTGATCGAATACGACTTTGATAGATTAGAAGGGCATTTCCCACTAAGCATGAATGTTGCCACCCTGGTAAGAGCAAGAATGTTTGATGATACAATCAGAGGATTCACTGCCGAACACCGAGAGGCGACAATAGTTAATCTCGGTGCGGGTCTTGACACGACTTTCTTCAGAGTAGACAACGGCTCAATAAAGTGGTATGACGTGGATTTTCCTGACGTGATTGAAATAAGGAAGAGAGTCATACCAGAAAACAGCCGCATGAGATGCATAGCAAAGTCTTTACTGGATCCGAGTTGGATGGACGACATCAAGGACATTCAAGATGGGATTCTTTTTTTAGTGGGAGGAGTCTTATATTACTTCGAGGAAAAAGAAATGAAGATTTTGCTTTCAAGATTAGCAGACTGTTTTCCTGAAGGAGAAATTGTTTTTGATGCAATATCACGGTTCACAGTGTCTATGTTTAACAAGATAGTAAAGCATGCTGGGGGCAATATATCTGCCAAATGGGGGATTGATGATACTAAAGCAATTTCCAAATGGGATCCACGAATAACCGTTCTGCAAGACTATACATTGTACTCACGGATAGAGAATAAAAACTATTGGGGTGAAGGTATGGCAAGAATCATGGATTTCAATGATAAATACAGAGGAACGTGTATTGTTCACCTGAAATTCCGCTGATGGCGAATTGCAATTTCCTCCCCGAGAGTGGATTCCTTGTATTCCTAGACTTTAACGTGTGAGTGGGCGAGATTTAATGTCTTGGTTAATGCAATTGTCACCATGCTATGGAAACTCCATTGACATCTCACGTGCTAGTCTTCCTAAAATTCGCAAAGCATGAAGGATTGCATGTCCCTGAGTGTCTAAACTTCTTGAGTGCGATGCTCGCGTTGAACCTCTCAGCGAGCTTCACGAGTTCGTTGGCGAGCGTCCGGATGCTCGTCCGCACGTAGTTCCTCTGCTTCCTGCTCAGGCTCCGAAGCCATCTGGCGACTGTCGGACCCATGCATTCATCTACGAGGAAGCGCATTCCTAGACAGCCTCTTCTGCTAACGGCATGAACGTTGTGTCTTCAAGTGTCTCGGATGCGTAAAGCAGACAGGCTTGAACATCCTCTTTGGTTAATCCCTTGTATTCCTTGAGGATTTCGTTAGTGGTGGTGCCGTGAGCCAACAGATTCAATATATGTTGTACCGTTAGCCGCGTGCCCTTAACGACCGGCTTACCAGCCATAACCTTTGGATTCAACGTGATGCGTTCGAGTAACTGGTTTCGCTTCATTCTCGTTTCCTCCTTATTGTTGGAGAGCATTCCGATATATAAGAAGATACCGTGTCAACTACTCCCTGTTGAAACAGGGAGCTTGTAGCTGGGCTCCGCGGTGTTCCGTTGTGCTCTGCATCAACACCCGCTACTATTGGCTGGTTGACGGTCAGCCTGCTCAGTAGGGTTCTGCCCCGCTGAGCGATGTTCCGCGCTGCGTTCAGATCAGCGTTGAGCACCACGCCACACGACGGACAGCTAAATGTGCTGCTGTAGCGCCTTCCGAGGCTCCCACATCGGGAGCATGTGCGGCTAGTGTTCTGCGGAGGAACGAGTACCACCACCTTTCCAGTTTCCTCGCATTTGTATCTGAGGAAGGCTTCGAGTTGAGCGTACGCCCAGCCGCCGAGCATCCGGTCAAATCCTCGCCCGAGCCGTTCTTTCTTTCTTACTCTCAACCGTTCTAGTGCCAGCGCATCGTAGTCCATGGCGGCTACCTGCTTGGCGATCAGGTGGTTGACGTTAGCCTGGAACCGTCTCTCCCGTCCAGACAAGCGCTTAAGGTGGCGTCTCGCTGAGCGGGTGCCTGCGGCTTGTAGCCTCCCACGCAAGTAGGCATACCTGCCACGAACCCTTCTCACGGCCCTGGAACTGAAGAATACTCCATTGGAAGCCACAGCAGCATTTATCACTCCTCTGTCAATACCGAGAACTGCCAGCGGCTCCTTCCGTAACTTCTCAGCGACAGGGGCATCCCTCAACTCCACCACTAGGCCGGCATAGAGTGCGCCCTTCAAGCTCCTGATACGGAGAGAGACGACCTCACCATTAGAATACCTGAGGAAGTAGCTTGGTATCTTGAGGGGGATCTTCTGTCTGCCTGCGACCGTAGTGATGGATAGGACTCCGCTGCTGAGATAAGCCTTGAACGTCCGTTGATTGAACCGTGCGCTCGACCACGACCTCTTTAGTGGAAGCTTCTTGAGCTTCTCGCGCTTCAGCATATCGCAAGCGCAATCGCGGGCTCCTTGAATGAGGGAGGACTGGAGAGTAGGCCATCTTTTTCTCGCCTCCCTATAGCCGAGCGCTTGAACCACTTTTTTCGAGTACGTTTTGGCATCGTAGCCCACAGTGAGGAAAAAGTTGCAGCACTCGTTGAATTGCCTAATCGTGTCTGCTATAGCCAGATTCGTCCCCAGTTTCAGGGTGATTGTTCGCTGCATAAGAGAAATATATATCATATGGTATATATATTGACCTTGCGTGGAGGCATGGTAGCGTGGAGGTGCATCGAAGCACATCAGCTGTCTGGGAGGTAGCCTACCACATGGTGTGGTGTCCCAAGTATAGGAAGAGCCTTACGAAAGATGTCGTGCAAACGCTCCGAACCTCACTTTGCTCCATAGCTGAGGCTCGCGGTTGGAGAATTAGATCCATTGAGGTGATGCCCGACCATGTCCATCTCTTCATAGAAGCGCCGCCGACCGAGTCTCCGACTGGAATCGTGAAGATCCTGAAAGGCACGACGGGCAAGATACTATTTGAAGAGCATCCGACGCTAAGAAATGTGTTCCAACACGGCCACATCTGGAGTCCCAGCTACTATGTTGGAACAGTTGGCCACGTCTCGGAAGAAACCGTTAGGCGATATATCCAGGAGCAGAGACAGCGGACGGTGGGGCGACCTAGAAAGCATCGCATTTCCTCCTCTCAACATGTTGAGAGGTCTCCATGCGAGGAAGGTCTATGAATTCCCTGCACGCGGGATTCGCGCTTTGTTTCAATTCCGGTGGGAAGCGGTAGATTTTCCGTTTGTCAGTGGTTGCCCCCCGTGGAAATGGCATCCCCCAACAGGAGACATTAAAGAAGAATATTGATAGATAATACTACAGCCGAATAATAGAAATTGCTGAGACTAGTTTTATTGCCGTTAAGTTAGGCGCTTACCATGTCATTAACGGCTTCAAGGATGCAACGCTCGATATGACGCCACGTGACTCTGTTCTACGGTTCGATAAGACTTAGCTTAAACGATGTGTCTGGGTTCAGAAGTCCCAACATAGATGCTCTTTTTGCATCTTCTGTTCACAAGTAGCCCCGCTGCGGCAGCACCCCCAAACACTAAAACCATGGGGGCTATGCCCGAGTACCAGTGAAATTGCTTGTCCTTCAACTATTTCTCCGCCCACAGTCTTCACATATCCAAACGGGTTTGCGACTGCCAAGACAAGGACGCAGATTAGGAGAACCAACATCAGCATGATAAATATGGGCGATTGCCGTCGATCGGCGATGATATCGCTTCATGATCCCAAGAATCCTGGAGAGGGAATCCCCAGGCTTACATCCATTTCCATTTTTGTTGGGTTAACCAGTTATTAGAGTATTCATGCTTCAGCTCCTTCTTGCACGCGTGAAGTAGCCCAGCGCAGCTACGTCCACCATCATGGATCCTAGCCAGAAGGCTACGTTGATGAGTAGAGCTGGATTGATTGAAAGCATGAACCGCTTCCTTAGCTTCTGGCTTTGTTCAGTATGCTTTCGAGACAGTATACTGTGAGCTTGGTTTTTTCAGTGCAATGTTTGCCGAGGTCGCATTGTTTGCATGGTTTTTCGAGCTCTGTGTCCTTTGTGTTAAGTGTTCCGTTTTCCTTGTGCAGCTTGTATAGAAGCTCGAGGTATTTTCCTTCAGCTATTCTTGGTACCTCGTATCGCCTGTCGAGTTGGAACCATTCGTAGATTCCTTTCTCGCCTTTGGATGAGTTGCATTTCTTGCATGCTGTGAGGGCGTTGTCTGCGGTGTCTGATCCGCCTTTGCTTCTCGGTATGAGGTGGTCTGTTGAAATGTTCTGTTTGGAGCCGCAGCAGAGGCATTCGTTTAGTTTATCCCGTTCCTTGATGTATTCTCGGATTGCTGTTGACCATTCTATCTTGCCGCTCTGGAGTTTCTTGAATCTGTCCGTGACGAAGGCGAATTGCTTCTTTCCGAAGCATGTAAATTCGCCTGCCAGTTTTTCGCTTTATATACAAGGCGATTACTGATCTCTAATTCAGTGTGCCTAGTCTGGAAGGTTGTAAGACATGTAGCCGACCTGGGTGGGGTTCCTTCTCTCCTTAGAACGTGAAGCACCCTATAGAGCCAGTGTTTGGAGTGAGAGTCTCGAATGAGATGATGTTGTATGATGGAGGAATTGTGTTAGATGAACTATTTAGCGAGGGTTAGGGTTTTTGCCTTAGTTTCGTTGGCGCTGTCCAGCTTTATTCTCCTTGTTCCAGGCGCTCTAAAGTGGTTGTTTCACTCTTGGTCAGATCTAATGACTCTGCTATCCTATGGCGCGATTTTCTGCTCAATGGTAACTCTAATAGGTAGTGTTATTTGCCCGGAGCGAATGCTTGAGGAAGCCTACTTACGGGTCAATGCGCTTGAGCGGGTAGAGGTCGGTACGGTGACCTGCTTTGAGTGTTGTGGCTGTGGGCACGGGTCGAGAAGAGCGTGGGTGAGGGGAGACTACATCGGGAAGGTAATTGGAAAATGTTTCTGGTGTGGAAGTGACTATCGCGTGAGAGATATCTACGACCTTGAGTAGAAGCCCACGAGTCGCGGAAGAAGAGAGTGATTTCCGCTGGTTGCGATGAACAGGAATGTATCAATTAAGCAATTGCGCTTTCAAACATCAAGATCATTGAAATTTCTTTTGTCATGAACCACAATATTGCTTGTGTCTCAAGGAGAACCATCCTGCAGGATGCCTTCGTTATTCTGTGCTTTGATGAATGCGGGTATGTTTCTTAGTTCTGTTGCTCTGAATGGCACGAACATGCATCCTGCGATGTGGAAGTATGCTGTTTTGTCGAGGATATCTGGGCTTATCCCTGTGGCAGTTGAATCCGCGGAGCAGAGGAAGAGCTTGCATTGACTTTCTTCAAAGATAACGGATAGAAGTGCCAGAGGCGGATAGTATTTAGGTCATTGAAGCATATATGTGTAGACAGGTGGTTAGCAAGAATGCTGGTGAAGTTCGAGATCTATAATGACGGTGAACACTGGTGTGCACGGGGCATAGGTGTCGATGTCTTTACTCAGGGGGATACAATGGACGAACTGGTGAAGAATCTGAAGGAAGCTGTTCAAGTTCATTTTGAGGATCTATTGCAGACTGGAGAGGAGATAAAGATTCTGTCGATATCCGAAATCGAGGTTCGTCCCCTTGTCGAAGCTACCGGTAGTTAGTGGCGGCAAACTGTTGAAGTTGCTGGGAAAGTTGGGGTACACAGTGGTAAGACAGAAGGGTAGCCATGTTAGACTCAGGAAAATGACTGTGTCAGGCGAGCATAACATAACAGTTCCCCTGCACGAAGAGATTGCAAAAGGCACGTTGAATGATATCTTATCGAGGGTGTCTGTCTACAACAGCATATCACGAGACAAATTGATTCAGATGATTAAAGAGGTCTTAATCGCCTGAACATGAGGGCGAGCATTGCGAGTACAGTAATTCGCCTTATCTTCCCTTCTCCTCGTCTTCTCCATAAGAATGGCAGTACCAAAGGTACGGTTGGACGACATCAAAGGGAAGACTTGTTGAAATTGAATGGGGATCTATCTTCGGCGTCGGTTGATATCCCTCCACATTCCTGCTTTTAGGTCAACTTGCCTGATTGAGAAGCCAGTGGAGAAGCTGTGAACATCCGATGGCTGGGAAGACGCTCTAATTTCGAATCATCTCAATAGACATAGCCTCAAAAGTATGCGCGAAAATGACTCGCCAGTTCAAGTTCTCTATTCGTGTTTGGAGGAGAACCTTCTAGGTAGGATGTTTTCGTTGTTTTGTGCTTTGATGAATACGGGTATGTTTCTTAGCTCAGTTGTATAAATTGCCACCTACTAACATTGCTTCTGATTTTTCTACTTCTTTGTCCTGCTTCTAGAGAAGTGAGGTTGGCAGTTGCCCACAGGCTTTAACCGTGGGTGACTGACGAGAAAAAGACTTAAATTCATGGGAATATTGTCGATTCATCATGATGAATGTTGAGAAGATAAAGGGGACATTGAGGGCGCGTAAAGGGGAGCTAAAGGAAAAGTTCAAAGTGAAGGAGATAGGAGTGTTTGGCTCCTTTGTGAGGGGAGAGCACAAGAAAGGAAGCGATATCGATATCTTGGTGGAGTTCGATGAGCCGATAGGTTTCTTTGAGTTCATGGATTTGGAGGAGTATCTCTCGAGTTTGCTGGGGAGGAAGGTTGACCTTGTTTCAAGGAAGGCTCTTAAACCGTTTATTGGTGAATACATAAGGAAAGAAGTGGTTTTCGTATGAGGAAACGTGACTATCGAGACTATCTAAAGGACATTCTCGACTCCATCGATGAGGTGGAGAGCTTCACTAGAGGTCTGACTTACGAACGTTTCAAGGATGACAGGAAGACAATGAACGCCGTAGTTAGGAGTATAGAGGTAATAGGAGAAGCAACAAAAAGGATCCCGAAATCGTTAAGGGATAAGTGTAGAGGGATTCCGTGGAAGAAGATGGCTGGCATGAGGGACAAGCTAATTCATGAGTACTTCGGCATCGACCCGGAAATCCTGTGGAAGACCTCATACAATGAGATTCCCGCTCTCAGAGAGCCAATTCGAAAAGTCCTAGAGAGTCTAGAGAAGGAGTGAACGAAAAGGAGGAAGCCTCAAGGCGGGCAGGAGTCAACGAAAACACTGCAAGTGTGACGGGAAGTGTTTGGGGGTCAAGGGATGCATGGGTGTCCAGTCTTACCTCGTTGGTCTTCGACCTGTTGAATATTCTTGTTTGTGACCGCTCGCGAGATGCGCTGGGAGTATTTTCTCCTTGCTTTGTGCTTTGATGAATACTGGTATGTTTCTTAGTTCTGTTGCTCTGTATGATACAAACATCCATTCCCCCATGTCGAGGCAAGCTGTTTCGTCTAGGATGTCTGAGCTTATCCCAGTGGCCCTTGCGATTGCGCAACGGGTCACAATAAGTCTTCAATGGGGCTCAAGGGGAAAAGGAAGTCGACCGACCTATATTCCGAAGTCGTTCTACGTGAACTTGGCTCCCAACTTCTTTAACGCTCTGTCCAGTTCCTCTTTGCTTAAGGTGTCCCTTAGTTCACGTAGTTCCTTCACGGAGTCTCCTTTTCGAGCAGAGATGAAGGAGAGGAACCTTGTAAACTCCTGGGGTGTGAGTTCTCTCCTTATTATGTCAAGCGCCTTCGTGAATGCTTTCTTATTTGCGTCGGCCACAGAGGAATTCAAGTGTTAATCTCCTCCAAGAATTCTTGAGGTTTCTTTACCTTCAACCTGGACAAGTTCTCAATCTGAATAGCTTTAATTAAGATCGTGTCGTCAACGGTTATAAAATATTCTGCGTTGCTGGCGGCGATTGCCAGATGAGTAGCGTCGAGAGGTCTTAGACCTACTTCTTCTATGAGACTGTTCCTCAATGAGAGAGGAACCTCCTTCACGTGGAGATCTGCAAACATTTCTATGATGTCCTTGGTATCTGTTCTTTTAGTAGGGTCCTTGATCCTTGATACCTCGAAATCTACTGCGACTGAGGTAACGACTTTCACCTCGCCCTTGAAGGATTTCTCCAAGATAACGTATAATGCCTCTTCTTCTTCCAGAACCCTTTTCGAAGGCTCATCAAAAGGTCTACACCAGACACTGGTATCTATGTATATTCTCTTCATGGCGGCTTATTCTGACTGAAGTGCTTAAAACGCTTTTCTAGGTAGCATCATCAAGTCCAGTCCTAGACTACTTTAGAACCTCCTTAGTGCGTGCTAGTCAGGAATTGGTGGTCCCTGTGTTCTCCTTCATTTTTGGCGTGAAAAGGCCCAAAATGTTGCCGAAGATGTCTTTGAATGTTGCATACCATCCAAACTGCGGGATCTCCGTCTTTTTTGTTACAGTCTTGCCTCCGGCTTTCTCGATTTCTTCTAGCTTCTTTTCGATGTCGTCAACGAGAATGTGCAGTAGGAATCCATTTGTTCCTGTTTTGAGGAGCTTGGAGAAGCCTCCGTTGGGTGGTCTGCCTGTGTCGAAAAGTGCGTAATCCGTTTCTGGCGTGATGCCAATTTTCCATTGGAACAGCTTGGAGTAGAAGCTCTTTGCCTTGTTGAGGTCGGTTACAGGTATCTCCACATGCACTATAGGATTTCCCATATTCTCTTCTTCCAAACAACTCTACGACTCGAGATGGTATCGGAATACTTGAGTTCTCCCTTTAAGCCAAGAAAACAGTCTCGAAGATTTCTTTGTTGTTTTGTGCTTTGATGAATACTGGTATGTTTCTTAGCTCTTAGGAAAGCGAGACCGAGTTCGAGTCGAGCTTTGTGGTTGGATTTACTCTTTTCTAACGAGTTCCCGTATCCAAGAAGTGGGAGTGGTGCTTCTAAGTTTATGACGTTGACTCGGCTATGGCTCTTGCCACTTGTTTGATGAGTCCGCTTTTGCCCGCGTTTAGTATCTCTATTCCCATTACTTTCCCCTTCTCATCAAGTTCAAGGTGGACATCAGGATCTGCTTCGACCACCTCGTAGCTTGATCCCTCCTTGAAGAGCATGTAGAATATGTCTACGGCTTTATCGTACCACGCTCTTACTTTACCCTCTTCCATGCGCGTCTCACCGTTTTTGATCTTATGAGCTTGTCAAGTTTAGCAGTGTAGTAGACGGTTATAACTTTAACTGTTTCATCAGCTTCTCCATATGCGAGAATGACGAATTTGTCGTTGATCTTTTTCACGGCTATCATCATGTCGTGTTCAATGTCTTGATAGAGTTCGTCTGGCGTTTTCAATGTTTCATATACGTAGGATCTCTTTATGCCTCTTCTGCGCATCTTTTCCAAAGCGTGATCGCTGAATTGGATGGGCACGTCCAGGCAAACACCTATCTGTGGTCTATATGTTGACCATATAAAGTCTTCCTTGCTCAAGGAGATCTCTGTTTTCAAGCAAGGGAGGAATCGGGACCATGACAAGACAGGCTAACATCCAATGGCGGAGAAAACACTTCAGTTCTGGATCTTCGTGCTCGACATAGTCTCAAAAGCATGAGCGGGACGGCTTGCTATTTCAAGCTCTCGATGCGTGTCTCGACGGGAACCATGTTTGTAGAGTGCCTTCGTTGTTTTACGCTTTCATGAATACCGGTATGTTTCTTAGTTCTGTTGCTCTGAAGGATACGAACATCCACTCCCCTTATCCAGGTACGCCGTTTTGTCTTCTGCCTTACTCGATTAGCTCTTCTGTTTCGTCTTGCTTTGCTAGGTACAGTTCTGGTAGTTCTTCTACGTCGATCTCTAATCGAAAGGAATGAGGCAGGTGTAGACGACTATAGAAGAGGAGATTGCCTTGGGAAAAAACCAGAAGATGCTGCCTGGCCACGCCCTAGTACCTTGCTCGCGAGGCCATCAACGAGATCCTCGCCGAACACTCGAGTTTTCCTTATCGCTGCCCTTCTTCAGGCCTTGCATTCTGATGTCTTCAAGAATCTGGCTGATGGCTGGTTTTATCTCGGGCAGTGCATAAAAACCTTCTCCACCACCGTACTGAAGAAAACCGTTAACATGTCAATGAAGAACGAGCAACAGCCTTTCCTTATTGTGACGAAGGTATTTTGAACACGGGGCGATATAGATTATGATCACCTAGACAGATGAGGCAATGTGCAGAGACTAGGTTCTGAGTCCTCATGAACTTCATCTATACGAGTCATGCCGAGGAAAGGATGAATGAGAGAAGAATCTCGAAAGAGAGCATCGAGAAGGCGATTAGGAAGCCTCATGTCGTCTCAACCACGAGGTTTGGGAGGAAGATTGCGCGTAAACTTACCAGAAACAAGCTTTAAAAATCGTATATGAAGAGGAGAATGACAATTATACCATAATAACAGCTTATTACACTCAACCTGAGAGGTAGAAGAATATTGAGAATAGCCTATGACCCGAGAGCTGACGCCATGAGCATAAGATTTCAAGAAGGCGATTACGAGATAAGCAAGGAGATAGTGGAGGGTATAGTAATAGATTACACAGGAGATGGAAAAGCTCTATCCATAGAGATACTTGATGTTTCAAAGCGTATGCCGATAGAAAGCATTAGAGACATTACTATAGGAGTGCCCGTATCACCACAGCAACAACAGTGACAACATTCTTCCGTCCCTGGAGAGGGAATTGAATGTATGCCTCTTGCGGGGTTGGGCGGAACCAATCTCATTTCTTGTATGCTTTCTCCCTAGGCAGTATAGCATACACTATGGATGAGCGCTCAGGTTCAAGTTCAAACAAGATCCTGAATTTACCAACCCTTAAGCGATAGTGATTCATATAACCTTTCAGCCTCTTTATGTCAAGCCCCAGGAGGGAATCCTTCTTCTAGTTTTAGAATCTTCTCAGTTACTCTTCTGCGGTTTTCCGGAGTTAGGTTTTCTAGTTGTTTCTCCACTTTTCTCTCGAGGAACACGCGATATGTCGTGTAGCTCAATTTTGCCTTCCCTCTTCATCTTTTCGTAGTCTTCTATTTCCGCTACTTCGTCCTCTGCTGGGTCTTCGATTCCGATTAGTCTTGAATCGATTATGGCTTCCATCCTCTCAAGAATTGATTTGATCTCTCTGATGTCTTCGCTAACGTCCATTGCCTATTTGCCTGGAAAGAACTAGCGAACATTTCCCTCTAGCTATTTCAAAAGGCAGAGCCCTAGGCTTCACTGTTTTGATCAGTGCTGAGATAAGCACATCGGGGTCTAAAACGATCCTAGACATCCAAAACCCTTGCCACGTTGCCTACTTCTGTCTCCGGCGCTTCTGTACGATGGTGTTGATCTCTTCGTCTGATAGTTCACCGTACATGGAGATTCTTGTATCGATCTTTTTGTAGAGTTGTTCTAACTCTCTCGTTCGGTCGGGGATTTCGATCTTCTTCATTATCACAGCGTCCTGGTAGCGGTAGACAAGTAGCTTGCTTTCGGGGTTGATGCCTAGTTTTCTTCTTATTCCTTGTGGGATCACGACTTGACCCTTGCTACTAATGACTACAATGTCAGGTTTTTTCGTGGCCGTCGTCTTGTTTCACACTCTGATATTCTTACATGCCAACTTGTAAGAGTAGTTTGACAGCTAGTTACCTCCATGTGAAATGGTCAGGCTTGCAGCTCCTCGTTTTCTGATGCTGTGCGAAGTCAAGTCACCTTAAGGATTTAATATCTTGACAATCAGAGTGTATGCTGAATTGACGGAGGAGTCCTGATGCAGAAGAAAGCGAAGATCATCGCTGGCACAGTTGTCATCTTTGTCATCGTTGGAGCCGGATTGGGCTGGACGCTGCTATCAAGGCGTCCAAGCACTTTGCCCTTAGGGCAGACTCCAGTAATAGGTCTCCCCGTGTACGATTTCTCTCACAACAACATTATTGGAGGATATGGGAACATACGATGGGGCGGCAGCAACACCACGGTATTCCACAATGGGATTGATTTCGGCTTCAATGCTACAGTGACACTGGTTTCACCGTACAACACATATGTTGATGAGATCAAATGCTGGTACAACGAAAAGGGTGGACACTGGCAGACCAATGTGGTGCTCTGGATCAACCAGCAATGGACGATTGAGATGATATTCGAATCTTGGGCACTTAACGAGACGTATGGAAGAATGCAATTGGCCGCGATCTCCGTGGTCTCTGGGCAGTATGTTCCGGCGAATCAGACGATTGGAGACCTCCTATTTCATGGAAGTGGTTGTCACCTTCATTTTGGCGTCAAATCTTATGGGGAGACGATATGCCCTTATGACGTTTTCTCGGAATCTGCGAAACTTACATTTGCAGCCCAGTTCTTCAAGGTGAATGCGACTGCGGGGTGGAACATGTAGCATAACCGTACTATCTGGTGAAAGACGAATAACCGGAAATGATAGCCCAGAAGGGTATCTCCCTTTCTCTTTTTCCGGCTGAGATCGCGCTTATCCAGTGTTTTGTTGTTTCTTAACACAAAGGCCTAATAAGATGTCCGCGTGAATTCGAATATATGGTTGCCTCATCAACGAGCTGAGCATAATTGTCTCCCAATACTCATCCTTACAAACGAGGTTACGCTTTCGAGAGACGCGTACGCTCTCATCTCGAGGAAGACGGTTGGTATGTTGTGAGGCAAGGCAAATCCGCTTTTCCAGACCTCATATGCTTAAAGAAAGGAGCTATCCTGTTCATCGAGTGCAAAGTTGACGGTTATCTGAACCCTCGAGACAGGGAAAGGTTAGTGGCTGTCTCCAGCAAGGTTGGGGCGGAGCCAGTTGTTGCCTCTCGCGCAAACAGGAGAATCGTCCTCAAGAAGTTGGACAAGAGATAGAATCACATTAGGATCTGGAGCATTTTGCTCAGAATCACTGTATGGATAGTGAATCCCACATTGGCGCGCGTTATTCTTTTCGATATCTATATCTGAAAAGCTGTGTCTCAAGTTTGTTCTGTGTGAGTACTGTGGTTCGTCTATCCCAGCTGAGACGATGTACTGCCCCCAGTGCGGAAGGGTCAGGAAAGCTGAAGCTTGAAACTTAAAACGGACATTCAGCGCGCGAAGCCCCGCATTACTCCAAGGCACTCCTACTATGTGAATGTCAGGCAGCAAGAAGCCAACGATGGCATAACCCTCCAACAAAAAGGTTGTTGCGTGGACCCCTGCGTATGTTGCTTTCGCTCGCTTCCAAGATCTTTTTCTAGCCGGAAACGACCGGCGTGAGACAAAGAAAAAAAGAGAAATTGAGGTTCGTCCCCTTGTCGAATCTTCCAGTGGTTAGTGGCAGCAGACTAGTGAAGTTGCTGGGAAAGCTAGGGTGTAAGGTGGTAAGGTAGAAGGGCAGCCATATTAGACTCAGGAAAATGGCTGAGTCAGGCGAGCACAACATAATAGGCCCCCTACATGGCGAGATTGCGAAAGGCACGTTGAATGATATCTTATCAAGAGTATCCATCTACAATAGCATGTCACGAGACAAATTGATTCATATGCTTAAAGAGGTCTCAATCGCCTGAACATGAAGGCAAGCGTTGCGAGTGCAGTAGTTCTCCTTGTCTTCCTTCCTCCTCATCTTCTCCGTAAGACAGGCAGTACCAACGGCACGGCTGTACGACATCAAAGGGAAGACTTGTTGAACTTGAAGAGGGATCCTATCTTCTGCGTCGGTTGATGTCCCTCCGTATTCCCGCTTTTGGGTCAGCTTACCTCATGGAGAAGCTGTCGAGCATCCGATGACTGGGAGGACGCTTCAATTTCGAATCATCTTAGAAGACATCGCCTCAAAAGTATGCGCGAAAATGACTCGCCGTTTCAAGTTCTCTATGCGTGTTTGGAGGATAACCATGTTAGTAGGATTTCCTCGTTGTTTTCTGCTCTTGTGAATACGGGTATGTTTCTTAGTTCCGTTGCTCTGAATGATACGAACATCCATTCTCCCATGTCTAGGTATGCTGTCTTGTCTAGGATGTCCGAGCTTATTCCTGTGGCTTCGATGATTGGGTGGCACTTCATTTGGTTATGCGGAGTGCTCACAGGTCAAGTCATCTATGCGCTTTCTGACTCTCTTCTCCATCTTGATCAGTTCTTTAGACACGCCTAGCCTCTCAGCAGTGCTTCTCAGAGTGTTCATGTCGAGGTGCTGGATTTGCCTTACATATATGCCTTCAGCATCGCGTATGTCCTGCTCACTTCCCGAGAACAGTTTGTTTGCGATCATGTCTTCAGGAGACGCCGAGTAACATTCGGTTTCATCGATGAGGATCTTTCTTCCCATGCGCAGGGTCTAAAGCTCTCTTGGTCCGTATGCGCCTTTTGCGTCGATGTGGAGGACCGACTTGTCATCGAACATCGTGAAATGTGACTTCTCTCTTACAGCCCTGACAATGTCCTCTTCATTCAGGGAGAAACTTCGTTTGCTTAGCGCGCTGACAAGAACCGTCGCGACTTTCTCCTTAATATCCATGACGACCTCTATGTCCAATGTTGTTCTTATGTTGCCCCAGCTGGTGGCGGCGATTCCGCCGACGATTGCATATTTGATTCCAAGTTGTTTGAGTGTTGCTGCAAGTTCTTTCGTCAGATCTTCAATGGTCCTTCTCTTCTGCACTCCTCTCAGTCACCCTGCTCATCTTGATTGCGAAGTCAGTCAGTTCAGAAACGATCTTAAGAGCTTCTCCAGGAACCATTGTTCGGAGTATCACAGCTTCCTGCGTTAGCTCGCGTTCCTTGTCGCGCGCGAGTTCTGAGCGCACTACGTTGGGCCGACTCAATGGGAAGTGTCTCCTCCATCGGAGACGACTATCGATCCTCTCTCCTATAAAGGTATTAAGCAGGTCACGTATGCAAGGTGGAAGACCTCTTCAGATATCAGAAGATCACGGTTGGCGTGGAATACAGGTTGGAAACTGCGAGAATCTCAAGTATATCGCAAACAATATAGAATGATTCGTACTACGTTTACCGTAGGGAGGCCGTTTCGATCAAGTATCAAAGTGGTCATAATGTTCCTCTACGCATCGCTCCTAGACGGGGCAAAACGAGAGACTTTGCGTGTTTTTGAACAGCTGCAAATAGGGTAATTGGAGGGTTCACACTCGGTGACACAAGCTTCAAAGAAGTATATCTTTAAGGTGATATTCTTGGGTGACGCTGCTGTGGGCAAGACAAGTATAGTGGCAAAGCACGTTACCTCGACTTTCAGGGAAAACTACATTCCTTCGTTAGGTGCAAACATAACTTCCAGGCAATACAGTGTTGAGGGAAGGGATGTTACGTTATTGATTTGGGATATCGCTGCTCAGGAGGAGTTTAGCAGAGTGCGACAGGAGTATTATCGCGGTACGAAGGCAGTGTTCATTGTCTATGATGTTACAAGACCTAGAACGTTTCAGAACGTCGTGTCTTGGCATGATGATCTCATCACGATAATACGTAGGAAGATCCCGATAATCTTGATTGGCAATAAGACTGATTTACCTGCAGTTGTTCATTCCGCTTCGGGCAAAAGGCTTGCGGGTGACCTCGGAGCTGATTTCATTGAGACATCGGCGAAGACTGGCGAGAACATTGAGAAGGTCTTTGATAAAGTCGTCAGGAAACTGTCCGGAACTACCTCCATCAAGGCAACATGAGGAGAACTAACCCTTCTCTAGATCTCCGTAGGCATAGCCAAGAATGCTCAGAGGTCGAGGGGAGAGTCCCCCAACCTCGGAACGGCAGGAGTGGGTCAGTTGCCTGCGATCGTCGCCGATATGTCTTCATGGCCTCGAGAATCTTGTAAAGGAAATCCCCCGTTGGGGGCCCAATTTCGGGGCCTTTCTTCCGTATAGAAAGAAGGTAGTGATTCTGTCTGGCGAGTCAGCATTGCAGTTCGTGGCATCAAGTTGATTCGATTGAGACTCCGTCAAGTTTTGACGCGTTAATATACTTGTTCACTTTTTTGAGGAGTTCAGCATCCTCAGTTATGAGTTTCAGGTGGTTCTTGTTTGCTTGGTATGCATATGATGCGTCGTAGAACGTGATTTTCATCTCTGCTGCGACGCTTGTTATTTCCTCCTCGCTGCATTCGATCTGTATTATGTCCATGACATTCAGGATCTCCTTGACCAGTCTTGCGAGATTTGACAGTTCTTCTCTTGTAGTTTTGCCTAGCAGTTCATGGTTTTTCCACAGGATGTTTCCTATTTCGTATCTGGCGAGTTCGAGGGTGTGGTTTCCAGCTAGTGCTTCGATTTTGTTTTCTTTGATGGCTCTGAATATCGCTGAGCTGTCGTAGAGGTACCTCATCTGCGTTCTCGGTCCTCCCTCACGCTTTTTACGGCTTCTTCTACGCTCACCTTGCTCAATATGGGCTTCAGTTTGTCTATCTCCTGTTTGAGGTTTTGCGCCTCTCTTTTCTTCACTTCGTCTTCTATTGCTTTTCGAAGTACCTTTGAGGGCTTGATCTTGAGCTTCTCCATCTTCGCCTTTAGTTCGGCTGGGATCTTCGTGGATACTGTGCTGTACCTACCCATGTTCCCACCATCCTGTACTACCCGAAAGGAAGAATATAAGTCTTACCTTCGGGTTGAAAAGACGCGTTCGCTTTGAAGATCCGATACAAAGAATGTTGTGTTGGCGCTATGAGGAGAACCATGTTAGTAGGGCATCTTCATTGTTTTCTGATTTGATGAATACGGGTATGTTCCTTAGCTCAGTTGCTCTGAAGGACACGAACATCCATTCACCCATGTCGAGGTAAGCTGTCTTGTCGAGAATATCAGGGCTTATTCCTGCAGCCTCAGCTATCACACGGCGGTCGTATTCTCTGGGTAGTGTTCCAACGAAGAAACTCTGGATCTGTTGCACGGCGTTGACATTAAGATGTGCAACTCGCTGTGTGGAGACCCATCCATGCACCATGTATTTCCGCCCTTGTCTCAGAAGGCGTTCAACGGCTGTGTTTGATTGGAAGGTAAGGTCGTCCCTCAATGCTCTGTCTGGAATGAATTCTTGCGCTTCGTCTATCACGATGAGTATTCTTGGCCCTTTTGATCTTCTTTTTCGCAGCGCGAGAACCTCGTTTAATAGTCTGATGTTGAAGTGTCTTGCTTGGGTGGGGTCTGGTATGTAAGTGATTAGGAGTCGTTCTGGGTCTTTTGTGTCTGCGAGTTTGCGCGCGACTTTCTCGGGGTTAATGCGCTCCTTCTCCTCTTCTTCCTGCTTTAGTTTGGTGCTTGCTTCGATCCACTTTGTGATGTATGTGAGTTGTGATAAGAGCTTCTCTGGTGGGTAGCGTAGGCCTTTGACGGTCTGTTCGCAGTCGCTTATCGCTTTGATGATGTTATCATGGACTTCCTTGTTTCCGAGTACTTCTCCTATTGGTGAAGTTGGTGAGATGTTTGCTTCTTCGAGAGTGTTTCTGAGATCCATTGCTAGGCTTTTTGGTTCTGCTCTGTCGGAGGCTTCGAGTTCTTCCAGGATGAGTTCGAATGTTGGTTCTTCGAGGTCGAGGTATCTCACTTTTCCAGTTTTGAAGATGGTTTCGACGTATTCTTTGAGGGCGTTGGCTGATTGGGTTTTCTTGAGTGTGTCGTATAGTGTTTCTGGTATTGCTTGTGATGCGAGGAAGGCGTCGATTTTGTCTTCTGCTGCTTCGTAGTTTTCGGTGGTGTAGATGGCTCCTTGTTTGGCGACTTGGTCTGCTAGCCCGATTCCGTATTCGCCCGCAACATCTATTACGGCGATCTTCGTGTCGGGTAGGTTTTCGAGCACTTTTCTGGTGAGTACGGCTGTGAGGTTGGATTTGCCTACTCCTGTGAAGCCGAATACCGCTCCGTGATACTTGACGAGTTTCTCCAGATTGACTAGTAGATCTCTGTTGAATCCCTCCATGATCCCTACGCTGGTGCCGCCTTTGACGTTTATGAATCGGTCAACCATGTCGACGGAGAGGAGCTTTGATTCCGCGCCTTCAAGCGGGACTATGGTTTCGTTTCTATCGAATGTGTAGTCTTTTTCTTGTTTTCTCATGGTGTAGCCTGTGTAGACGGAGTAAATGTCTATCCATGTATCTTCGGCTTTCTCCCAGCTTTGGTCGACCTTCTCCAAGTATTCGTGTCTGACGATTTTGGGCATGCCTTGGCTCATGGCAAGCATTTGGTAATGAATGGGTTTGACTGCAGTGACTTCGTATATGAGGTAAGCTTCGCCTTGTTTGTCGGTTCTCTTGGCGGCGATGAAGTTCGGCTTCTCGAGGTGCGTCAGTGTGTCGATGTTGAAGTTGGCTTCGAAGAGTCCTATGACGCTGGTGAGTGTTATAGTGCCTTCTCTTGCCATGAAGCTGCGTTCCTTAATCTGGGATGCTTTTAGGCGTGCCTTGAATTTTCCGCCTAGGTCCTCAAAGGGTTTGGTGATGACCATTTTTCTTATCCCCTCATCTCCCTCAGTTTCTCGATGCTTGCGCGCATCTCTCTGAACTTCTTTGCGACGAAGTATGCTTTATATTTGCTTACGACGCCTTCGAGTCCGAGTGATGCGATGCTTTTTAGCATTTGGGCTGCTTGTTTGGAGACGACCTTTACGTGTTTGTCTGCGAGGAATAGTAGGTGGTTGTGTCCTGATTCTTCGATTATGTTGGGGTTGTCTGATAGGCTCAGCAGGTGGAGAGCAAGGTTCCCGATTCGACTTGATCCATTGCTGTCAAGGATGGGTTCGAACTGGAAGGAGTGCCCGTGTTTTCGGGCTTTTAGTTCCTTGATTAGTTCTTTGTCTTGTTCTGGGTAGACTGGTCTGTCGTAGCAGAAGACTGGTGTTCTCATCGATGGATCTATGGTTGATGACCTCGATTGGAAGTAGCTTTTGACGAAGACTTGTTCGCTTCCTATGATTCTTCTTGCGGGTCTGATGATGAGTTTCCCGTCTTTGATGTCTGATAGGGCGCTTGAGAAGGCGTAGTCGTGCTCTACTGTTCTCCATGGGGTTGGGAGTTTCTGGTGGTTGATTGTGCTGTACATGGTGAGGAAAGCTTTGTCACTGTGGAGGCGAGGTATGCCGAGGGAGCCTTTGGCTGCGCCTTTGGTGTGGAGAAGTACTGGTAGTAGTGATCTGACGAAGTCTGTTGCGGATGTATCTTTTGCTATGCCGATGACGAGTATCTTCTTCTTGATTGCTTGGCCTAGAAAGTTGAAGAGTGTGAAGAGGTTAAGAGCACTCAGGTCAAGGATCGTGATCCAGCGGTTTTCCCCGAGGAGAAGTGGATACTCCTTGCTTTCCTCGAATATTCTGGTGACGAGTTTGGATGTTGCCCACCAGATCCTGTTCCAGAAGCCTCTTGCGGCGCTCTTTACTCTGATCCGTTTTCCATCTCCATCGTACTCGAGGAGAGCGCTATTTAGGCGGTTGTTGAGGCGAGTTAGTCCTCCATATGCTTCGCTGAAGTTATGGAATTTCATTGTGAGGTCATTGAGCGAGATCCATGTGTCGGTTGGTATACTCAGTAGGTACCTGACCATGTTGTACGTTGAGAAAACGTCTCGGTTTGGTGAGAAGTTTGGATAGGGACCGAGGTTGCCACTTAGTACGAGGTCCGCTTTGCTTATTTTTCCGTGTGGTGTGTCAAAACCCTCGAGAACGCTTCTGCTTCTGATGAGTAGTCTGAGGTCTCTCATTAGTGGTCCGTAGATGCTTGATAGGAGTCCGTCGATGAATATTACTTTGGCGTCAGACTCCTGTACAGCCTTGCAAGCAAGTGTCAGTTCAGAGAGGCGCATGAGCGCGTAGGATACGCTCTCAATCGAGCGGGTGACTTCAAAGTCCTCTGAAGCTGATGCCGCCTCAGGGTTCACGTTTGATAGGTCTTCCATCCACAACGGGACGCTGCCGGTCAAGGCGAGAGCCTCTTCGCGTTCAGCGCCGCTCGTGTCGACTTCTATGCCAGACCTGCCAACTTTCATTCTGCCATAGTAGCCAAGTGAGCACACATAGAAAAGTAGCATCTCCATGTATTCTTCTTGTGCCATACTCCCGTCTATACCGAAAATTTTGAAGTCGCCATCGCCGAAGAATTGGCGAGCTAGATCTTTGGAGATGTTGATGTCTATGCCTACACATATCGAGCTGGGCTGTAGATTGCCCGATGAGACCTCGGACCATCGCCCCTCGAGAAGCTTTACTAGAAACCGCAAGTGATTAGAAAGAACCCTTGAAGTCTCAGAACCAGCAGACATGATATCCCCCAACCGCAAACTTTAGCCAAGAACAATAATAGGTAGTATCATAGCCGACTAATAGAGATTGCTGAGACTTTAAGCCTCTTGTCACTAAGCTGGGGGTGTGCATATCATCAAATGGTTCAACAACGATACTTGGTATCAAGATAGGTGAAGAGAAAATGGTCACTCTGCTGCCCGAAGAAGCATATGGTAAGACGCCGGAGAAGCATCCGATCGCGGGGAGACCGAGAAAGAATCGTATTTCCTCCCGTCCACTATTTGAGAGGTCTGCATGTGGGGTAACCTTATGAAAGTTGAATGGAAGATACGGCATTATCTTAAGCCGGGGGATATAGGGTATGTTACTTATCTTCATGGGAGTTTATATGCAAAAGAACATGGTTACGACCAAACATTCGAAGCGTATGTTGCAGGTGGGCTTGCAGAATTTGTTCAGTCTTTCAGCCCCGTCAAAGATCGAATTTGGCTGGCAGAGACAAACGGCCGAATTATCGGTTCGATCGCCATTGTCGGGCGTTCAAAAGTGGATGCTCAACTTCGGTGGTTCCTCGTTCATCCTGACTATCGAGGGCTTGGTATTGGGAAAGAACTCCTAAAGGATGCGATTCAGTTCTGCAAGGAGCGCGAGTACAAAACCATATTCCTCTGGACCACAAGCGAACTAACGGAAGCTGGTCATCTCTACACGCGCTTTGGCTTCCGTAAAGCCGAGGAGAAAACGCGTGAAATCTGGGGAAAGAGGGTCACAGAAGAAAGGTACGATTTGTGTCTGTAAAACGATTTGCAAACGCCAATTTTCTTGATTACGTTTTGAAGACCACTTTGGAAGGCCATCTCTCGCAATTGGCGCGCCGATCATCGCTGAGATAAACTAAAACAGCAATTCCAGGAATCCCTCTACCCTTTGCTCGGTTCCTTGAACTTACTGCGCGTGCTAAAGCGAACAGTCAAATACATTAGCATTAACCATCGCAAACCCTATCGAAAACCTAAGGCTATGGATGCAATGAAGACGAACCAATCTGTCTTTGAAGTGTAAAACGTGGACAAGAAGATCCAGCTGTCAGCCTAAGATACTACGAAACGAAAGACAACTGCTAATACTAGTCCCCATGTTAGCCAGTGAATCGTTACCGAGCTTCCATCCATCTTTGGATGGGTCACGCCTCCAGCTCTTCCTTCATCCTATTCACTTTTCTCTTGTCAACAACTTGCTGATTAACGTCGAATGGGCCGGTTTCGAGAAAATTCATATTAATCACCTATACTGAAGCTGCAATGCGGGTTTCGTTCACACATACATGATCATTGCAGCTAAGAATCCCTCCAGGAAAAGTCCTATTGTAATGAAAATTATGCGCCTAACTAAATGCTTCTCCATCAGATATCGATGCGCGGCAGGCGAGTAGCAGGAAGAAAGTCGGTACAACAAGATCCAAGCGAGAACCACCATGGTGGGACCGCGTCGTTTTCCCGTCGTTGGTTGTGGGCGGGTACGTCCAGACGGGGGCGGAGTGCGGGGAGCGGCTGATGAACCCGTGAGGCTGTTGCACGAAGCGATGAAGTAAAAGACCTACTACGAACACGATAGACACACTAATACGAGCACAAATAATTGTCCACGCATGACCACGCAGATCGAAACCCAGAATCAAAGACTCTCGTACTAGCTTCAAACCTTGAGTAATTTTCTGCACAATTCGTAGACAAAGCGGGCATTGTCAACAGCTTCTTGGGCGTCTAGCTTCGTATACAGTTCTTCTGGAACTAATTTCAGCTCGTC
>Ga0315309_1000236_pt1 | contig 33519 bp, 30 predicted proteins | sample TDP4_MG_FD_203080 | JGI IMG/M metagenome (GOLD analysis project Ga0315309, IMG submission 203080) | Freshwater sediment microbial communities from Lake Towuti, South Sulawesi, Indonesia - TDP4 | ecosystem: Environmental > Aquatic > Freshwater > Lake > Sediment | place: Indonesia: South Sulawesi...
ATCCTATTTCAGGAGTTTGATAGTACAGAGCTGAGATGCCAAAATATTCTACCAACTCAATGTTTTGTGCAGATCTTCTTATACCTCTAAATATGTCTCTTGTGTCATTTTCTTCTCTTTTACCAAGTTCCTCAAGCAGGAATTTGAGTTGTTCAATGGTATCATCAATTATCCTCCCACAGCGGTCTGCAAGACTGGACAATTCTGCATATTTCAAAGGGTGGGGTATTAGTTTCTTCAAACATAATCCACGGTCAATCTGCTCCAGAATTATTGCTTTGAAATACCCCTTCATCATCTTTCACTCATTCTACGAAACAGATTTGCACACTCGGCATCCAAAGCATCAGCAATATCGTTCAAGAGTTGAAAATCACTTTGTGAAAGCGTGAACTCATTCGAACTCAGTTTGGCATGCAGTTTTTGTATTCTCTCTCTGTATGTCGGCCACTCTCTGTTATGTCTGTTCTTAATGATGTCCACGACGCTGCGCTCATCTATTGCTATTGATTCTGAAAGGTTTCCTTTAATAGATTGTAGAATGGGATTAATCACATTCAACAATTTGCTTATGATTTCTGTCACTCCGGGTGTTTTCGTTATCTCCTTCTTTCCCTTTACGAAACGAAGCGCATCGTCGAAATCTTTCAGGGATTTGCTGTTAACACTGAATTTTGAAGCATAGATACTTAAATCGCCCATATTTTTCACTCCTCCTCTTCACTAAATCTTAAGGCATCGCGATTGTATTCTCCAGCAAACTCTCTGAGCCTAATGTCCGTCATTTTGATGGAAAGTGGCTGACGAGAACAGTCGTCTATTTTTGTCCATGTAAGATTTGATAAGTAAAATGTATCTTCAACAACTTTTTCCAGAGATAGATAGCCTTCTACTTTGACAATGTGTAGCGGTTTCGTGGTTCCTTCATGTTCGTAAGGCGGACCCGTGGTACAAAGAAAGGTTTCATTTTCTGAAAGAGTAATGCATGTACCAATTGTGGGATTGTATACCATCTCTTTATGAATGCCAGGTAAGGTTACAACATTGAATAACCTAAGAGGTACTCTAGAGGTTGCTCTGACCTCTACGAACGTGCACCGACTGTCTTGAGATACTAACCCATCTCTTGCAAGTTTGTCTAAAGCTTCAAGAATGCCATCTCTTTCAGGAGGAAATAATTTTCCCTGTCTGTGAATCACTATGTCTTTGATATCTCTGCGTGACAGTTTCTGTTCGTTGCTAATTATCTGGATTATCTTTTTACAAACATGGCTCATGCTCAATTGTTCTTTTTGTTCGGTTTCGCTTAGCTGGAAGGTAATATCTGCGCCGTCTTTGTGAATCACAGTAAAACCAGCAACATTGTTTTTTACATCGACGCCTATGGTCAGATCTGCATTGAGAGGTGTTTTTAACACAAAAGGCCAACATGAGTTAAGGATCAAGATCTTGTTCAAAACCACATTCTTTAGATATCCTTTGTATTTCCCTTGTTGCTTTCGATCGGATAAAAGTCTCCAGCCCTCATTTCCATTTTCAGTCATTCCATACTCATAACTTTCTGTAGGCACAGTACTATGAATTACTGAAACGTAAATTTCTCTCATGCGCAATTCCCGCATCACCAGGTTCGCTAACTCATCCTCTTTTCTCATCCTTCTTGACTTTATTTCAGGTATCATAACAAGCCCATACCCTGGACTAGCATCGTTCTCCTCCACTGCCTTTATGATTGCCCTACCTAAAGTGTAGATAGATTTCTGCACAGAATCATCATAGACAATTATGATTGGTGTGTAAGATATCCCCTCTTCAAAAGAGTACAGCTGTTGGGCTTCTTCCTTTAAATCCTGTATAAATCTCATACCAAACGATTCGTAGACAGACTTTGGTAAGATTAGATACTGACGGTCGAACGGTTTCTTTATGAACAAACCCGCCTCATTGGAATAGAGAAGTTCTCTCTTTTTGAACGCAAATTCATCCAATGAGCTATTTATTGAAATTGGAGTATTCCGTACAGATAGAATCTTGTCCTTCCCAAACTCAAGGTCAGGAATAACAAATCTCTTCTCATTTACAGTAAGAGGTCTTTCTGATAGTTTTATTCTGTTAGAACCAGACATCAAATCTCTAAAATATTTTTCGACGACAAACTGAATCTCCTTTCTCCTCACATGTGGCGGTTTGATTGTCTTGGAATGAAACTGCTTTACATGAGGATGATCTGTACCATAAGTCGGTCGACATAAACCTGAGGGGGCATTTCTCGGTTCTCCCCAGGTATTATGATAAATTAGAACAGAGCAATCCTTTGGAAGAGCGAGGAGATTTTGTGATTTCCATGAACCGGCTTTACTGTGAACATGGTCAAATAGCGAAATGCCTTCGGGAAGCATTAGTTCGCTGGCATTTAGGTCGTTTAGACCTTCAATTCTTATTTCGTACCATCGGTTCCCATATTCGTACAGACAGTTCATCCCTTGGTACTTCCTAAATTCATCACGTTCGATTTTTGTTGGCAGCGGAAAACGGGACACATATTTGCTACTTACATCAATACAAATTCCGATTTTTCCGTCAGGCAAAGGCACTACCCTGAAAGCAAATCCTCTAAACAAATCAACATCGTTTGATAATCTCCTGAACCCTTGGTCTGGATACTTGTCATAAAATGGATATCCTGAACCTGGTTGCCATAATGAAGGAGTATCATAGAATTTTCTTTGTATGCTTCCATGTAGGAATCTCAGCGCGAGTCTCGCAGTTACAGGATTAAGCGAATCAAACCTTAATTCCTGTAATTCAGGCATTCTATCTATCTTGACGGTGGCCCTGACCAAGCTCAATGAGTCAGGCAATTCCTCAAAGCCATCAGGTTGTGCGATGAAAGTGCCATCCTGTGTCTTGAATGTAACACAAGGCGACCTAGTCTTATTGCTTAATGATGTAACGAGAAACTGAATATTCTTGTCATAATCTTCTGAGTCCGGAGACAATCCTCGAATTTGATAAATCCTATACTTACAACTCAATTGCTCAAGGTTTTCAATAACATACATGTTGGTCTCGATCTGATTCATGTCCATGGCACCTCTGAGAGCATTGTTTGAACTGGCATCTTTTTCCAGCAAAGTTTCTTGAACTGGCATTCTTCGCAAATTTCAGGAGAACGAGCCGTTTGAAACTGGTTGATATTCAATTTGTCGTACTTTTTTCCGTCGACCAACTTATTCATTTCAGTACATGATCTGAAAATATAGTCGTAGACATCGGCAATATCTTCAGGAGAAATTGAATATTTTCTCTGTTTATTCTTTAGAAGTTGATATTCGACTAGGCGAACATTTGTGGGGTCTTTCAACTGATTTTGTGTGCCCTGAGGAAAATCCTTATGAGGCTCTACCCTTGACAAGGCGACTGCATAGACTCCCAGTTGAAGCCAAGAATCGGCATTAGCAAAAGAATGTACTTTCCAATCAACGATCAGAGGCGGTGCATCGTTAAAGAACGCAAGCAAATCGGGAGTGCATGATATGGTGGTATTTTCAAACTTGTAAACCAACGACCTCTGAGCTGTAAGATACGAACTATTCGCCATAATCTTCTGGAGAAAACCTGAACGTACCAGATTTCTGAGTGATGCTACGATATCTTGCCTAGCTTCTTGCAATGCCTCTTCGTTTAGCCCTCCATTGTATTCCAAATCGTAAAATGCGCAGTATGCACCATTTACATTCGATTTCGTAACATTAGGGCACCTGTGTTTTCGAGCCTTTCCAAATTCTAGTTGCTCGTCCATAAGTTTCATGGAAAAATCAATGACTTCATCCTCTGAAGGAAAATTCCCGGACTTCATTCTTGGGACGATTAGTTTTTGAATAACGCTGTCAACAAGACTGCCTCTCCAAGCACGCAAACTCTGCAATTGTTTAAGTAGATAAGCCTCCCTTCTCAATGGGTCTTTCGATCTATGACTGGCCACGATGACGTAGTAATACCATTTTCTTTGGCATCTTGAAAATATCTTTGACCTTGTAATCGACCATCTCATCTCTTGATACGCCTCGATCTCAGAAACTGAACATATTCAAACACTCGTTCTTTCTCTTCTTTGGTTAGTTCGTCAAAACTGCTGCCTAATCTGAAAGCGGGCTGTAGTCGGTTCGCTGGTGAAGGATATCCGGCAAGTTCCATCAAATGTTCGTAAGGTACGCCGTAGCAATCAGCTAGCTTATGTAGGATTCGTGGGGAGGGATCGTTTATTTTCTGATTTTCAAGCTGGCTCAGATAGGCATTTGAGATTCCAGTCTTTTCTTCTACGGCTCTTAACGTAAGACCTCTCTCTTTCCTGACCTGCTTTAAGGATGCTCCTAGTGTCTTGTTCATACCATAATTATTGGTTGAGCGAGTATTTAAATGCTAAGTTTATCAAGCAAAATCTAAGCATGCTTAGCAAGACTGCCTACGTTTAGATTCTTTCCTACGTCATCAATCACTATGTCGATTTTTACGTCACTATTCAATTCTAAAGTCTCATAAAACCTTCAAGAATTTGGTACATAGCCCATTGAAGTATTTAATCCCGATGGTTATCACTCGTAGAAAAAGGGACAGAAAGAACGGATTAGAGATAGGCGCCGAGTGGTGGAATAGAAGAGATAAACAGTCATTGCTGATGCAGCGTAGTTAGATTTCTAGTCCACACACGCAAAACTTAAGTTCAAATGGGATCGAGACTCAATTATCTCGGAAGCTGTTCTTATTGAGAACGAGAGTTAGAATCTTCAGTATTCTGATGTTTCTAATGCTCTTCGTTCCGAGTGCCACAGCAGACAAGATTGCACAAGCAAAAGCCATTGGTGGTTACGGCGAGTTCGATGAGATTCTTTTCAGCATCAGATCTTTTTCCAAACAAAGAGTTCAGTTTGACTTGGACTTCAGAGTGAAGTTGCCAACCCAAGACAAAAGGAATTTACCGGACATCTTGTACTACTTTGAGAACGATATGGGTTTCCTGTTTACCGGCAAATCTGATCCTCACTGGGTTCTTGAATCTAATAGCACTGACGAATCGATTTGGTCACTGCACACTAGCTACTCACGAAATTGGACGGTTTACGACTGGGATCCATGCTTCCAATATCCTTGCGAAGCGATCAAGTTCATATTTTATTTGGCCACAAATTGCACTAACGTCAACAATTATGTTATCGTCGTTCAAAGCCCTGCCACCAACTTCGAAGTAACGAGATCTCGGCAAGAAATAGACCCCAACGACATAGGAAACCCGAAAGTGCGAGATGCCTTCAAACCTTATCTAACCTACAAGATAATGGTCGCACTGTATCATTCATTTGATTACAAGGTACTAATTGGAATGATGTACATAGTGATGGCTCTATTCCTAGTCGCTTGGTTCATTATGCTTGGCCAGAGAAGAGCTGACGAGCCTCAATTTGTGCAGACATGCTTGGGGGTGCTTGTTTTCCTACCCATCTTTCTATTTATTTTCAGAACTGCTTTGGCACCGCCTTGGATCACTCTTGTCGATTTGGCTTTGATAATACTCACCATAGTTTGGGGAGTCTTACTCGTATTCGGTCTGCTCAAAAAAGGCTTCATACCCTTTCTCAAGAACATTGCGAAGCAAGTCAAGACCAGAAAGGTTTGACTGTCCTATAAAGAAAAATCTATCATAGTTCGTTGTACCTTGACGTGATGGTTGCTCTATCACCTACTTAAGGTGAGCTACTGGTAGGCTGGTTTCGTAGAATGCTTGCAGATCTTCGAGATATCGCTTTGCAGCGCTTTCGAGATATCGCTTTCCAGCAAGCGCCGACCTTTAAATGAGTGGTATAATGATAGACATCGATCTCTTCTGCTTTTACTTGCCCTTGATTCCAAAGCTTCTCGTGGTTTCCAAGAATTATTTTCTTTTCTTTTACAAGATACCTTGTGGCTGGGTCTTCTAAATAGCCTGTGAGCAAACTCATCGGCTTTACCTACATAGAAGAACAGCGTGCTTCCCAAAGATAACCTGCTCGATCTAGCGGTCGCTTTCCAAAAGCCCTAGTAAACCCATCTGTAAGACTGGCCTGATTTCGTGCCAACAAGACGACAGAAGATATATAAGAAACTGGATATCTACATATCCAGGTGCTTATGCCGAAGCTCATAGTATCCGTGCCCGATGATATCGAGAAACGTGTCAGACCGTTCACGCGTAGGAGAGGGGATCTCTCAAGACTTGTAACGCAAGCCTTGGATCGATATGTAACGGAGCTAGAAAAGCAGCGGCTCAAAGCGCTCAAGTCCACGCAGAAGAGTGTTGGGGAATATTACAAAGAAAGACGGTTTGCCAATCTAGTGAAGGTTGAGGGCAGATTCACGCTTGACGGTGCAGACCTTCAACTTGTGATCGAGGACGTAGCGAGAACTCAGAAGCTTGGCGGATTCCTTAAAGAGGAAGAGGAGGCGGACCACAAAGCTGGCCGGGCAGGTGCGATTGAGCACGGAAAGACTGTCCAAGAAGTTAGATATGTGCCTCCAGAAGAGAGAGCCGAGAGGGATTTCTACGCATTTCTCAAGGAGAAAATTGAGGACATCCGTGAGTGGGCCCTGAGCGAACTCAAGGAAAACGGTGTGAACGTCAATAGAGTGAGAATAAGCTTTGACCCCGAAGAGGGGCTGAGACTCTGTACGGAGTGCGGCTATCCTACTAAAGAGTTCAATGAATGCTGGAATTGCGGCTGCCTATACTAGCTCGTTGTCTGAGAGCCAATGCGGTGTAATGTGATGCCTATGAGCATAAAGAAAAAACTGTTTCCGTTGATCTCTCTTTTCGGCAACTTCGACAACAAAGATGATGTTGTCATCGAACCTTACTTGAGAAATGTGTGGATGGCCAAAATATCAAAGCGCGAGTACGCAAAACTGAGAAAACTCATTGGAAGCGAAGGTGATTCAGACTGAGCGTCAGAGAAGAAAACCTAAACGTAACTCTGGCCGCGCTTCTTGCAGAAAGGGGTCTCAAGGCTCTGGGTGAAGTCATTCTAAAGCAAAGGGGCGAACGGGATGAACCTGATGTTCTGATGGTTCTGAATGGTGTACGTATCATTCTGGAGGGCAGAAAACCAAGCCAGTGGGAGCGATTGACGGAGCGCGGCTTCGAAAGGCTTGACAACAACTTATGCGACCTCTGTATCATAGTGGAATATACAGATGTTAAGATCGAAAGCCTAGCTCCTACACAACTTGACATTAGAAAGGGGTTGCTAAATGGACAGTACAAAGTGGGATTTCTGTCCTACGTCAACCGGATTGGATTGGAAAAGTGGGTAGGAATAAAACCTCCGCCGGAAGTTTACGAGAACATCTCCTTCGATGAACTTCTAACCCAGATCATGACTGCCTATACGCGTGTCGTAAGGGAGGATCTTCTTGAACCAGTTATTCAAAAGATGAGCGATGTGGTCATGGACTTTGGCAGAAACATCTCAGCAACCGTGAACATTGATCGTTTGAGGACTGTTCTTGAGTTCAAACAAAAAGAGGAAGAAGAAAATGACTGAAGATGCCCAGTCACAAACAGTCAGTGCAACAGACGCTCAGAAGTTAGTTGCGACGTCTGCTCTATTGCTCATGGATGCAATGGTGTTTCAGGAAGTTGCAGCATCACTTCATCCAGAGATTCCGACGCTTTCAACCATCGTAACCGAGACAAACCTCAAGCGGCACCTGGAAGAAACTTGGGCCAATATCACGAAGAATATTGACTATGACACAATTTTCGACATCGCTCTGCAAATATTAAGAAGCTTGCCAAACACACCGCTGCTTCAGACGCACCTTAGGTCTCTTGTAAACGTTGCTAGTGATATCGCATCGTCACGAGTATTACTTAGACATGACCTCTTCGGCAGAATATACCATGTATTACTCCTAGGAAAGCTTGCTAAGTATCATGCTACTTTCTACACTTCGCTAGCCGCAGCTAGAATACTCGCAAGGCTGGCTGTTAACCTTTCATCGAACATCGATGCTTCCAGCATACCTCCGACCTATGATGGAAAGCCACTTAAAGCTGTAGACTATGCCTGTGGGTCAGGAACGCTTCTCTCGGCTCTCTACAAGGAAATCGATGCAAAACACAGAATCGAAGCTGAGAAGGTCAATATTCCTCAGCTTCATCGATACTTGATAGAAGAAGGGATATGGGGATTCGATGTTCTTTATCACGCAATACATCTGGCCGGAACAGCGCTTTCTCTCCACAATATCGCACCGGTAAAAGACTCGCAACTTCATGTGCTGCCTCTTGGTGAGGATGCACGGCACAAATACCTTGGCAGTATAGATTTCCTTTCTGGGCCAGAGGTCTATTCAATGGCGCGATTGCATGGGGAAATGCCTTCTCAAGGCGTTCAAAGGGTTGGAGTTACAGGGTCTTCGTTGGTTACTGTCAAATTGCCTCCTGAAAACTTTCATTTGTGCCTAATGAACCCACCCTTCACAAGGAGTGTTGGGGGTAACCTTCTCTTCGGATCGCTTCCAAAGGCTGAAAGGGATAAGTTGAGAGAACGACATAGCGAACTTCTGCATGAAATGGGGCTCACAGGAATTGGACAAGCCGGACTCGGTGCTGTCTTCGTCTTCATCGCTGACAAGTACCTAAATAGCGGAGGTAGGGTAGCATTCGTCCTACCGAGGGCGGTAATTTCTGGGATTTCGTGGGAAGCGATTAGGCGGCTTCTGCTCGAATCATATCACATTGAGTACGTAATCACGAGCTATGAAGGACCGAAGAGCTGGAACTTCAGTGAGAACGTAGACTATAGCGAGATTCTTCTTGTAGGACGCAAACTGGACAAGAAAGAAAGGAAAGGTCAAACTCTTTTCGTCAATCTCTGGCGGAAACCGACGCCGACAAACGAAGAGGAGGCAATATTCCTTGCATCACAACTTCTCGAACTCTATCCAAGCGAGTTCGCCAAGCTGTATGATGTTGAGAACTCTAATGCCTCACCGTATCACCTAAAGCTACACGGACGAAAAATCGGAGAAGCCTATTCTGCGAATCTAGGAAACATCAGTATTCCCAACAATAACCTTGGACCGTACAATTTCTTTGCCCAGATGGAATTGAATAGAGTCGCAACCCTGCTCTCCCAAGGTACGATATATCTGCCCGATCAAGGCATTGTTGGACGGATTCCTTTGGTTAGACTGGCACAGATTCCAGTCGAGATCGGCCCTGACAGGAGACAAGTACACGATACATACACAGTTGAGACTTACAGTGACAGACATCTCTACAAGGCGTTCTGGGGTCACGATTCTACACAAGTCAGAATGATAAGACAAGAACCGAACAAAGGGCTCGAACCCAAGGTCGAGGACAAAGCGAGAGAGCTCTGGAAGAAAGCGGGGAAGCTTCTCATTGTTGAGCGAATTAGACTAAATACGTATCGTGCGTTTTCAATCTGCCTGACTGATCCAGTACTGTCAAACACTTGGTGGCCCGCAAAATGCAAGGACGATGATACGGCCAAGGTCTTGAACCTATGGTTCAACTCCACATTAGGCCAACTGTTGGCATTCTCAAATGCAGAAGTCACAGAGGGTCCATGGATTTCTCTCAAGAAAGAACATCTCGAAAACCTGAGCGTCCTAAATGTGAAAGCTCTAGATGCCGACCAAATGAGGCGCTTCACTACTCTCTACGAGACTGTTCAAGGAATGGAATTGAAACCGCTTCCAGAGGAATTGGCCGAGCCTCAATGCAAGAAAGTTATAGATGAAGGAATAGCAGAAATTCTCGGAAAGCAGCTGAAACTTGAAGCGCTCTACAAGCTTCTTGCTGTCGAACCAATGATAACCAACAACAAGCTTGCATAATAGAACCTAAGCAATGCTGGTTGCGTATTTTATTGGAGCATAAGCCAAGCGCTTGGGAAGTGCATTACCGCCGTCTACAACTGAGCAAAGGATTACTGCAAGACCTTCATTCGCTATGCGGAAAGCGGTTCACTCTTATCTTTGATGGGCTAGCAATTCCAGGACGAATGATTAGCAAGAATGGAAGAATACCAATTGGCGCGGTCGCAAAGAGGCTTCAAGTGGGAAAAGTGTATCGTTTAGAAGTAGTCGGGAAAATGAATCCCATGCTACGACTCTCGGAGAAAATCTAGTGACATGGGGATTATGATTCAAGTCGTTCTGTATTGATACCTAATAAACGTGCTTTAACATCACCCACCGAAAGCACATTTGTTCTTGCGCTTTCCAGAAAAAGTGCTAGGAGCGCTCTACATCTATGATTGGCTGATTCTACGCTGTTCCTAGTCTCTTCCATGTGTACACGAACCAAAGGAAAAAGGTTCCCTTGACTTACTCGTCATGCTAAACCTAAACGTCGGTCTTCGGAATCCAACCATTTAGTCTAGACGCATCAATTTTGATATCAGTGGCCTTCCAAAGAACCTTCGATGTTACGGGGTCTTGAACGCATTTCAAGTCTCCTTCATCCTCCATTCTTCTGACCCACATCGGGCTCGGCGTCCGTTGTTGCAGTCCAGCTCTGAGTTTGAGATCAGACCAAGTACATCCATTCAGTCCTGGAGCGTTGTCGTAGACAGCTATCTGCGTGATGGAGTTGCCTTGTGCAGCCACATGAGGATTTGTTCTGACCAGATCAAGCGGAGATAAAGCTGTTACACATAAAGCGCTGGGATCCTTCTTGTATTCAGAAATCAAATCTGGTATTATGTAGGATGGAAACAGGATATTTCCGTGAATCATGAACAGAGGTTTATCGACACTACTTCGCAATGCTTCCAGCGAGTGTGTAACACATTCTCTGGCTTTCAAATATCTCGCTTGAAATCCCCAGCGTTTGCCGTCACCGAAAAAGCGCAGGATTTGATCTCCCTCGTACCCTAATGTAAAATAGATCTCTCTTACGCCAACTTGGCGAGGTATCGAATGGCCAGGTACTTCGCCCCTATGATCAGGAAAGGCGCAATCTTGTACCAAAACGTTAACATCTTTTGCGAGTTCAACTAGGCTGTCACAGGGAGATGTATCACCACTTATTACAATTGAGCCTGCATCTGAATCGATTCTGTATGCAAGCGTTGAGATGGGGCCGTGACTTACAGGCGAGGCTTTTATTGTGAATTGGTCAGTCTTCAGAACCACGCCAGCTGCTACTTCTTTCGTTTCAACCTCTACCTCAGTTCGCATGACGGCTCGAACGAGTGATTGGACATAGGGAAACGCGTCTTGGAACATAAGAGAATTCAGGTGTGTCAATCCTTGGGGGCCACGATGATAGTCTCAAATACGCACATATTCGATTTTGAAAGCGATGAATATGTTCCAAAGTTCTTAAACCAGTGAGCCCTAATTCAAAATGTGGTCAATCTGAGATTGGAACATGACATCAGGGAATTAACTGCAATACTGAGTTTATTGCGTGTCAAAGGTTTGGGGCCTGTCAAGTTTAGATCAATTTATGAACAGCTCAATTCTTTTTCTCGGATATTTGATCTCTCCAAGGGCGATATAGAAAGTAGATTCAAATTTCATGAAAAGATTGTTAATGGAATTCTCACTCAGAAAAATGATCTTGAAAGGTTTGAAGAGACAGCTAAGGATCAGTTAGAAAAAGCCAATAAGCTGAATGCCCATCTTATTACTTATTTTGACAAAGAGTATCCGCGCAATCTATATAACTCAAACCATTCAGTCCCATTGATTTACGTCTTGGGCAATTTATCTGTACTGAAAGACGAAAAATGTTGCGCTGTGGTCGGGACTAGGAAGCCCATAGACTGGACTCAAAAACAAATCAAAATTGCTGTCAAAAAGCTGGTAAATGAAAACTTTACCATAGTAAGTGGCCTAGCCTTAGGCGTAGACGAGGTAGCTCATTCTGCAGCTGTAGAAAATAATGGAAAGACCATAGCGGTTGTAGGTTGCGGAGTGGACTTTCCCTATCCGGCACAGAATACTCTTCTCAGAAACAAAATAATTGAAAATGGAGCGATTATCTCAGAATACTCATTCGGAACTAAAGTTCTGGTTTTCGGACTTAAGAAAAGGAATAAGATAATTGTCGGGCTATCAAAGTATGCCCTGATAACCCAAACTTCTGAAAAAGGAGGAACAATGAATGCCTACAGGGCTGCACTTGAACAAAAAAAGCCCGTGGGGGTATTTTACCCTCCCCCGCTTTTGAGAAAGCAATTTGACGGAAATCTGAAAATTCTCAAAGAGAGAAGGATTCCTGTACTGAAATTCTCAAACGGTGGGGAAGTAAATTTCTCTAGTGATAGCTATGATCAAAGGCTTATTATTTGATCTGGACGGAACAATATGGGACTCAGAAGGCACCATTTTCAGAACAATCTTAGAGGCAATATCAGAGGCAGGGATAAATGCCAAAGATGAGGAGATTCTGAAGAAATTTGAACAATATCGATTTCCTGCTAAAGTTTTGAGAGTTTATGGAGTTTCCGAAGATCTATTTTGGAGAAATTATAGGAAAAACTACATGAACATTCCTTTATTTTTTGACAATACTTCTGATGTCTTCGACAAATTATTAAAATCCCAAAGATGCATCGGTTTTATTACGTCGCTGAGAAAGAAATTCGCTCTCGGCCTTCTCAAAAAGTTTGACCTAGGTAAATATTGCCAAGTATTGATTACACCTTCTGAGTGCAGGACAACAAAACCAAGCCCAAGACCGATAATTATGGCGCTAAGCAAACTGGCAATCGAAAATAATCAAGCAATATACATTGGAGATCAAGATTCGGATGTTATTGCAGCTAGAAGGGCAGGTTGCAAGTCTGGTTTAGCCGCTTGGAACAGATCAGTTTCAATTTCTGAAAAACCAGATTACATTTTCACAAGTTTTGATGACCTTCTTCTAATCAAAAGGTGATTAAGATGTATTATGTTTATAGAATAAGTTCTTCGTATGACGGATTCACACCGAAGAAGATAGAGAGTAGACTGGTGGATGCGCGTTATCTTGAATACAATTGGAACCAATACTACGATCAGTTAGAGAAAGGGGATATTGTTTTCACATTCTTTACTGGCGGCGAGGTTTTACCAGCCGTTTATCTGATCTCCAAAATTGTAGAAATAAAAGGGGATAAAAAAGCGAAGGGAAAAGTCCTTAGATATGATATGGAAAATCCACTCATACCCGTTGAAGAGTTCCTGCAAATTGAAGACCTGGTTTTCACAAGGCTTAGAGGCAGTGTTTTCGTAGTTCCTCCCTCGCTTGATCGCTTCTTTGATAAAGTTTTGTCTAGGGAAGTTCTTTCAGATATAGAAATTTTCGAAAAAGTTGATTGCAGACATTGCGGATACAAAGATCTCCGTAAATGTGCTATATTTAGCCCCGAGTATATGATCAATTGGAACAAGGAGGTAGATTTGAGAATCCCCGGCTTCTCTAATATTATCTCACCATTTTGGATTTTGCCAAGACAGTCTTGGTGGATGAAACTTAGCTATAGTCAACACATCATTTCAAGAATATTTTATGCTTTCAAATCTGGTTATGATCTCTATGCGCGTCTCTTCGCAGAAGGAATTCTTATCGCTATGGAAAGGGATGAAACGTTCAGCAAGGTCAAGTTTGATCTAATTACGAACATTCCTCTATCACCAGAGAAGAAGACGGCAGGGGAATTGGACAGAGTTGATTTGGTTTGCTCAATTTTGAGCTCGATTCTCGGCTCGCTCTATCTCAAAAATGTTTTGGTGTTATCCAAACCTATTTCGAGAAGAGAATACAAATTTCTTGGTAAATCATCTTTAGAATTTGCAAACGATTATTTTCGGTTCCTTGAATGGAATTCGAAACAATCTCTTGATGACAAAAAAATACTCGTTGCAGACGATGTTATCACCGATGGAAAGACATTAACAACATTTGCGAAAAAGATACATGAAAAGTATCCAAAAGCTCAACTTTATGTTGCGACTTGTGGTATCATGGCTAAAATGCGCAATATGACGCCACTCGCCATAAGAGGATATGCGAGGTAGTGTTGAACAACATAAAAAAGCGGTTTTTCAAGGTGTTTTGTTCAAATGCTTCAAAATCCTCATACGTATATAGAAAGCTCCTATTAATCGGTTGAAAATTATGAACGCAGAATTTAAGTCGCAGATTCGGAAATTCGAAGATTACGTCGATCAGATACTGTTTTCACAAGAAATCTTCCAATATGATCCTTTTGAATGTATTGAGCTGGTTGGAGGAATCGTCGAAGATACGTGGTTGAGACATGTCCCCGAATGGTTCGGCGGCTTGAACATTTTGATTCCGTTACTGTTAGTGAACAAGTCTGGTTCGCTTAAAGACCCTCCAATAGAGGTTGTCTCAAAAGCACTCGATCTTGCCCAAGACTACTATCATCTCCGAGACTATTTCTACTACACTTATAACATTCCTGAAGCCATCGAATGGAATTTTGATTCAGAAAATTACGTCCGAATAGAAATCGAGGATAAATCTCTTCCGTGTCAATTATTTTTGGAATTAAATAACGATATTTTGGAATCCATCGAACTTTTTCGTGACTTTGGACTTAGAAAAGAGATAGAAGCTCTAGTTGAGGATGTTCAGAACGAGTTTTCACCATCAACTAAGGTGTTTAAAGCCTACGAAAAGTGTATCAAAGAGGCCGAAGTAAAGCTCACGAACTATTCTTTTCATAGTTTTCTTCCTGACGACCTGGTCTTTGACTCCTATTCAGTGGGACAATTTCGCGAGGTATATACTCATGTTGTCGCACGAAGCTTACTTCGCCGGTATTTTCTAAGAAAACATGTTAAGAGAGGCTTGTCTGGCTTTCCTAATTACCTTCGCATTAATAGAAAGGAATTTGTTGAATCTATAAGTGAAGCCGCGCATCTGGATCAAAATATTGTAGGAAGGGTATTGAATGATATAACGTTGGATGACTTTAAGATAGCGAAGAAGCAGAGCATAAGTTCATTTCCACTCATCTACAATCCACAAGGAGATTTCTACTATCTTTTCCCGAATATTGTTTGTTTTTCGAACTGTTTTAACAGTCTAAGAAAGCTTTGGGCACTTAAGAGCCCCGCCAAATATGGCGAAAGAGTGGCGCCTATAGTAGCTGCAAAATTCGTTCAGCATGTATCAAAGATGTTCGAAGACGCTGGTTTCAATTATGTAATAAGTGATGTCTCATTAAAAACAAATTCCGTTAAGCTGTCCGACATCGATATTTTGGCATTTTGGAAAGAGAAGAATTTTGGATATGTGGTCTTTGCCTGTGAATTGAAGAATCCTATCTGGGAGAGCTTCGGAAAGGACTATGTATCAAGTGTAGGTCCCAAAGGATATTTAACTAAGTCACTCGATCAGGTACGCAAGATTCACAGTTTTTTGAATGGAAACCAATTCTTAGAGCTTTTGAAGAAGTGGCTTCCGCGAGAATTATTCGAGTATGGTCTATACGCACTCAATTTTCTTGTAATCACATCTCATAACGTTGGAGTCTTCGTTGCTCAGAATGAAGCAAAAATTATCGATCACCAGACGCTTAGGTATATTTTGCGGTCATCAAACGGTGACATACTTCATCTATTAGAATTACTCAACAAGGAGAAGTTTTACGAGATTTGTAGTCGTTATTACAAAATTCTACGCAGAGAAACTCAATTCGGGAGACTCAAGATTAATATGCCTTTGGTGGGGCTTACTAAAGTCTTGAAGTTATAGAAGGATTTACTCTTTTGGGGTGTTTTACTGGTAAACTTGTGCCGAAATCCCACCCCCGCACTTTAGCATGAACCCCCCTCCTGTTTCAGGGTTCATTTGCGCTTTCTGAAGACCATGGACCTCCGTATAACATCATGCAACAATGCCATGATCACTTTATTCGACAACTCAACCGTGGTCTCAATCAATTCTTGGCAGAAGCCATAATATTAACAGATAGGCCAGTAACTCAAGTCTTGCGAAACGCTAGTCAACAGCTTGAATAACTGCTTTGATAGCTCTGGGATACGCTATCTCTTCTCGATCCAGTAATGACCGCAGTCTTTGCATTGAAACTTCCGGTGAATCCGGCCATACTTGGTCTTCTTCGGCTTGGTGACTTGACGAACATTCATACCATGACACTTAGGACAGATAATGGGCATAGACAGAACAGGCCCTCTGATGGCGTATTCCTCTTCTGGAACTTGTATTCAACTCATATCGTATCCAACTTCGGAAAGCTTGATCAAACACTCCCGGTCCTGCTCTGCAAGTAATTCGTTGTTAACTCGGCGCCGAACTTTTCCAGAATCTCCATCGTTATTTTATCCTGTATTACTACGGGGGATATCTGCGGAAATCGATTCAGAACTAGAAGATAGACGACATCCATTACCTTGTGTGTTAAATTCTCGCATTGCGCAAGAAGTTCGTCATCAAAGGTTGGAGTTACCCTAAAATCTACCTTGCCTCGTCTGATTGAGATCTCTAACTCTTTGTATGAGCTATGTGAATATTTTGAGAGTATAGAGTATAATTGTTTGATCTTGTCTTTATGCTGTATGGGAAGTCTTTCGATCAGCCTTGTTCCGAAAGCTTCTTTTTCAATCTCTTTTACAATCTCCAATTTGCAGTAGATGTCTACTTCCGGGTGCTCCATGTCGAGATAGTATGCTTGCATCATTGAATCGAGAATGAAACGGAGTTCGCGGATCACTTGATGATATGCCGCGTTATAGATGACATTGGTCAATATCCAAAAGAGCTGATTATTCAGCTCTAAGAGACGAACTATCACCATGGAATTCAGCTGCTCTTCCTTGGACGTGCTCCTTAGAACTGGTTGAATAATATCTATCCAATTGTTGTAGTGCTCTGACCATGTGTAAATTCTCTTACCGACCTTCGCTCGCGTTTCTTTACCAACTTCATCTTGCATATCTCTTATGAACTTGAATACATCTTCACTCAAATTTCGCACCTGGCTTGACATCAAAAAGTTGAGTCCACTTCATTATCCTACCGTTCTGTTTGACCATACGGACAGATCCGGATAATCGATCTTCCTCATGATAAGAAGCCTTAAGTTCTTATTAATAGGCTCAAGCGTCTTGAGATGCCTTTCTTCAAACGCTTGTAAGGGCTCCTCCCTTCCTCCAAGTCCTTCTCTTATCTTTCTCCATATACTGATATATTAGCCTCGGGAAGGTAAAGAGGTGCGGTCGTAGGAGCCGAATTAGACTATGCGCTTATTTTCCTTTTCAGACGACTTCACTGGAATACAAACCGATTTTGGAACTAGGGTTGAAAGAACTCGAGCGAACTTCCCATCACTGGTAAAGGCATGTAGTGAGGTTATCGCATTTCAATGGAAAATAAGAAATCTGTTCAGCATGCAGGTCAAAGAGCCTGGAAGTGGCGAATCGCCCCCGCATCAACAATTCATCAGGATATATTTTGCCAGAAACGCAATTTACCTAAGAGCCGCCTTTACTCTTGCACAAGAAGGATCGACGAGCCCATGTTACGACTTGCAGCGAACAGTTTTTGAAACCATACTCAGAGGCTATCTATTTGCCCTCGCACCAGATGAAGCAAAACTAATGTATGGCTACATCAAGAATACACTAACTTCCGAGCAGCAAAAAGACCTAAAACGAAAAGCTTTCTTTGATTTTGATTACAATCTCAAACGGCTTTGGGATGACAAGAACAGAGATAAAATCAACCAAATTTATCGAGAACTATGCAAATTCTCTCACCCTAGCATCCAGGGAGCCGAGCTAGACTGGAGGTATTCAGACGGTAACGTCGAAGACTGTCTAAGAATGACAAGTTCCCTATCCTTTGGAAACATCCAAGTTCTAATGGAAGGTTTCCCCGAGTATATTAAAGGTGAAGCGCGAGACATATGTAGAGACGCGCTGGTAATGGTGAGAAATGAGCTACGCTTTTCACCTCTGTTCACTCCTTCTTCTTCAGAATTTCAACCAAGGATGGAAATCCAACCATCTGACATAATATTTGACGGGAAGAGTTTGCTCAAAAACAATATATGATACTGGACGAAGGGCTACCATGACTTTTCCACTAGTGACTCTGCTATCCATTTATGATGTTATGCGACCCACAAAATTTGCAATATATCGTTTCCTTATACCACACCATGCGACCCACATTTATTCGAAATTGATGTAGCTTAGGAGCAGCAACCCAAACAGCAACCCTGGACCCAAATGATACGGCGCAAAGGGCATAAGTATCACACGCTAGTTCTTGGCGTCATGGTATTCTTCTTGTATCTAACTACATGGATATTTCCATGAGAATCCACACCGATCAAACCAAACCCAAACCTCTTGAACACCGAATCATCAATTGTTCCGGTCTTTTTAAGCGTGGTGACTAAGACTGCCTTACGGTAGCCGAATGCTAAAGCTTCAGCTAGTTGTCCTATTCCTCTTGCCAGATCGTCTCTTGGTGTTTTGATTTCAATCGCTATTCTCTCGGCTTCTGGCCCTATCGCTTCTCCATCGATCTCAGTGTTGCCTAGTCTTATTCTTCGCATGGAGACCTTGTAGCCCAAAGCCTTGTAGTGCTGCTTGAGAGCCCACCTCAGAAATCGCTCGCTCAATTCGGGATACACTTTGCTACCGCACGTTGTTCGCAGGTACTTGAATGCGTATTTCGGAGACTCGTGTCGCGCCAGCCCTAAGGCATTTGTCGGAGGCTTATAATTGCCCAAATTCAATATAAAAGGAAGGATAACCATGGCTAAGATCATGCATAATCATTCGAGGTCTACTTCCTCGCTATCTGACGAATGCCTCGTGAGTGAACTGGAAAAGTTAAACGAAGATTTCATGAAGAGATGGCACAAGTATGGTCAGAAGAGAATAAGGATCTTCAGCAAAATCCGAAAGTTATGCGGAGACGTTAAAGCTGCACCTGGGCAGAACCCCTACTATGAATTTGAGGCGCAGCTCAAACAGAAGTGGCATCATACTTGGCTGAATATAAGAGGCCATAAATGGAATCAAGTCGCACCTAAGAAACGTCAACTGATCGAACAGCTGAACACCCTCCTAGATGAACTTGAAAGTTTGGGCCCTGCTCCCACGTATGCTTCGGAGTACCTAGCGCATGCTCCGCTAGGATACGATCACAAGAAAATCGTTAGTTGGGCCAGAGGCTGGAACCTACTAAAGGGATTCGATGGGAGGGTCTCCTCGCTCTTGGGAAGGCTTGAAGGCATCATAAAGAACTACTTTGACGCAAAAAACTATCGCGAATGTATAAACTTCCTAAGAGAGTATCATAAATCCAAAAGCCCAGATGTCACTTTCCCTCTAGTCTCTTACTTGACCATATACGAACCGTACTTACTCTTCACTAGAGGAAAGCCGCCATATGATATGTTGGACTTTTCTTCTCTTGAGAGGAAAGGCTCTGGCAAGAGTCTCTCCTATGCGTTGCTGTTCGCTGACAAGATAATCAGGTCGCTGGATGCTTTTGAGCAATACCATCCGTTCCTCTACTTGACGGGAAAATTCTACAGAGACCATGTCTTTCATGCCTTGCGAACTGCTTGGCTAATTAAACGGCTTGCAGGAAAATGGCAGTGGATCTATCGCGATTCTGTAAAGAAGACGCTCATGGGTATCGTTGAAGGATGCACAAGCCGGTATTTTTCAGCAGATGATGTTAAGGCGGCCGTAACGCGTATGGAAATTGGGCCTCCATTCATCGAAGCCATGCAAGCGGCGTTATTCCATGATATCTACTACCCCCTAAGCGGTCTCCTCGGGGGCACGCGGGCGTCCGCAAGCTTGATGGATTCGCTGGACAGCCTCAATCGTTTGACAAGTCAACTACTGGAGAATGGGCACATGAGAGGTAAACTAGCCCTTGAACTCAGACAATTGGGCAGAGGCGTATCGTGCAGCATAGACCGTGTTGTCAGTAGTTACCTGAGAACTGTGGATGACCTCATGGGAAAGGAAAAGGTAATCCCTCGGAAGCGTCTCGTCAAGGACTGGCATGACCATGGGGTCCTTGCAGGGTTGCTCTTAAATCATTTCAGTACAGAGGTACGACAGGCCATGGCGCTGCATAACCTCACAGATCTCAAAATTGATATTTTGAAGTCGCCTTTAGCTTTCTTTCTAGTGGTTTGCGACGTAATGCAAGAATGGGGAAGACTGCTCCAAGACGACCAAGGAAAATACTTCATACCGCTCAGCCGAATCGATTGGCACTTGAACGAAAAGGAGCTAGGCGTCATAATAGATTTCACCAAGAGCAAGGTAGACATACAAAGCCGCAAGCAAGATTTCGACCGACAAAAGATTGCCCAAGACAAATGGAAAAATCTGAGGCGTCTTCATATCCCCAAGGAACTAGGTCTTCACATTGAATTCGACGTTACTGGACTCGACGGCTCGGATTCGATAGTGTTCGATGGTCAAAAATGGTGTCACGAGAGGACTTCTTGCTTAATATAACAAGACCAGATGAAAAAGAGGGGATTTGCGGGGGACATCGCCACTTCGCGTCGTTATAGCCTTAACTACTCACCAAAAGTTTTGCTGCATTATTGATTCCTAGTTGATTCCTAGGCCGAAGCGTGCTACTAATTCTTTTATATCTTCAGAGTTTTCTATTAGACTGCCGCGTTTATGGTGAACCATTATGGCGGTGAAGGAGCTACTGGTATACATCGATGGCGCTTTCTACCCTAAGTCGGAAGCGAAGATCTCGGTCTACGACCATGGCTTACTTTATGGTGACGGTGTCTTTGAAGGGATAAGAGCATATGGCGGATATGTGTTCAAGCTTAAGGAGCATATGGATCGACTCTTCAGGTCTGCTCATGCGATCAAATTGACGATGCCCTTGACCAAGCAAGGGGTGATAGATGCTGTTCTAGAGACTCTTCGTAGAAACAATCTGCGTGACGCGTACATCCGACTTCTTGTAACTAGAGGCTTCGGCGATATTGGAGTCGACCCTCGAAAATGCCCGAAAGCGAGCATAATCATAATCACGGAACCTCTTCTCCCAGCTTTTGGAGTTGAAGCTCAAGAGAAAGGGATAAGCGCGGTCATCACTTGGATAAGAAGAGATCGCGTAGATGCTACATCTCATGAAGTCAAGTCACTGAACTATTTGAATAGTATGCTGGCGAAATTGGAGGCTTTCGACGCAGGCGCAGATGAAGCCATAATGTTAGATACAAGAGGGCTCGTTTCGGAAGCGCCCACATCCAATCTATTCATCGTTAAGAATGATGAGGTGGCGACGCCCCCTCCGACTGCTGGAGTCCTCTGCGGCATAACTAGAGGCATAGTTATGGAGATCGCGTCTAAGCTGGGTTTCCGTGTAACAGAGAGGGATATCACACCCTCGGAATTGATAAGTGCTGATGAAGTCTTTCTGACTGGAACGCACGCCGAAATCGTGCCGGTAACGAAGATAGCTGAGAGAATCATAGGCGATGGAAGAGTCGGATCTGTTACTCGGAGAATCATTAATGAATTTAAGGTGGTGACGCGAGACCCGAAGCAAGGGGTCCAAATATATCCGTAGAATACTTTTCTTCGTGAAGCTCAGATAATGTTGCGTTGACGTAGATTGGCATTCGCAATTTCTCGTAGTGACAGCTGTCGGGTTATTAACGTCTATTCCACTAATAGCGATAAAGGAAAGGATGCCTATTGAGAAGGATACAAGCAGCCGCCTTGAAGCCTATACTTGAGAGGAGAAGCATACGAAAGTTTGAGAGAAAACCCGTTTCGAAGAGAATTCTTGAGAAACTGGTTGAAGCAGGACAAAGAGCTCCGTCGAACTGTGGAGTGCAACCGTACAGCCTTATAATTGTAGACGATGATGAAAAGCGTGAACGTATCTTTGATGCAATAGGTCGACAAGGATTCATGGAAGAAGCGCCGGTCTGGATCATCGTCTGCTGCGACTGGGCACGCCCACTCAAATTATTCGAAATGTTAAAAGTCGATACAGATCTCGGTCAGACCTATAAATTGGTTCTCGGACTTATCGATGCCACATTAGTCGCAGAGAACATCGTGACCGCCGCCGAAATAATGGGTTTAGGTTCTGTATTCGTCGGATCTGTCTGGAGGTCGCTGCGGAGAATAGCTCAAATCCTTCAGCTTCCAGCTAATGTGCTACCGATTCTACTTCTTTGCATCGGATATCCATCTGAGAATCCTCCAAAGAGACCGCGATGGCCTCTCAAGGCTGTCATGCATGAAAACAGTTACATTATGCCTGATGAAAGAATGATGCGCAGCTACTATAGAGAGGCGAATAGGACTCTGCTCAAAATGAAATATTTCAGAAAAGGCGTACACAGTTGGGCAGAGCATTGGAGTAAGAAGTTCAAGAAGAAAGACCTGACGCTATGGGAGAAGAACATCAGAGAAGAACTGAAGAAAATTGGGTTTCTACAATAGGGAGCTTGTTGTAGCTATGTCTTCTAGAGAAGTCAAGGCTGTGATCTTCGACCTCGATGAGACCTTAATCGACACTCAGAAAGGCTTTCGTGAAGCCCACGAGAAGATAACTCAAATGATCGATAAGCACCTCAAACAAGAGAAGTTGAATTTGAAGAGATCTCAAATACTCAGAGAAGTCCGAAGTTTTGATGACAGAATGAATCGTGAAGTCAAATATGATAGGGATAAATGGTGGCAGACGATCGTAAACAGCCTTGGCGTGAATGTGGCTCTCTCGAAGGCTTTCATAAGGAAGTTGACCACGGCATATTGGCATGCATGCATGAGATCAAGCAGGCCGTATAGAGATGCTTTGAGTACGCTACATCATTTGAAGAAGAAAGACTACTTTCTAGGGTTGCTCACAGACACTGATGGTCTAAAAGGTATGAAAACGCGGAGAATCAGCAAACTGCCATTCAAACATCTCTTTGATGCGATCGTAATCGCAGGGGAAGATACAGCGAACACGAAGCCCAGTCCGGAACCCTACGAGTTGATCGCTAAGAAACTCGGAGTAATGACTAGTGAATGCGTCTTCGTTGGAGACAGACCCTTCACGGATATCAAAGGCGCCAAGATAGCTGGAATGAAAACAGCCCTTGTCTATAGAAGGGATTGGAAAGTAGATGCGAAAGCAGACTGGACTGTCAAGTCGCTGTCTGAACTTCGTAGAATACCCTAGCTATGTTAGGATGCTACGGCTGCTTCTTTCTCTTCCTCTAGACGTCTCTTGATCCTCTTCAATCTGAAGAAGTCTTCTCTTTCTCTTTCTTGGAGATGCATCTCGATGTACCGGATAGTGTCGAGCATCCTAGGTATTATTATGAATTCCAGACAGTTTACCCTACGCTTCGTAGAGGCTATCGCTTCCGCCAATTTAATTATGGCTGCTTGTGAGCTTGACAGTTCAGCTACAGCTTTCACAGCGTCGACCATCTTCGCAGTTGCTTCATCGAGTTTCGCTGAGGTTTCGAGCATATTGTACGGAAATCCGTCGATCGCTTCCACGTTGATCTGGACGAATGGGATCGCGACGCCTATAACGTTTCTAGACTTTGTGTCGAGTAGAAAACGGTCGTCTACTCCTAGAGATGCTTCCTCCAGCTTCGTGAATCCTAGCGACACTTGAGACTCTGAGAATTGCAAGTATGCGTCTGAGAGAAGTTGTTGAGAGCGCATTCGTAGAGCAGAGATCTCGCGGACGAACTGGAAGAACTCTATCATTAGGGCGTCCAGTTTCTCTCTGAGCAGGTCTCCACCCCTTTCAGCTATCTGCTTCCTCTTCCTTAAAGCGAGCAGCTCCATCCGTGTAGGATGGATCCCGGTCAGAATCTGAGACATTACGCTGTAGCCTTCAACCTGTACTTAGGATGATATTTCTTGATCGTCGATGGATCTATACGTTTCAACTCGGTTTCAGGAAGCATCGATAAGAGCTCCCAGCCTAGGTCTAGTGTTTGATCGATATCCCTATTCTCATAGACCCCTTGATTGACGAAACGCCTCTCAAAAACGTCCGCAAACTTCAGGTAGAGCTTGTCTCTAGATGAAAGAGCTTCTTCACCTACCACTGCGACTAGATCTCTGAAGCTCCGACCTTCAGCATAAGCATAATACAATTGGTCTGAAACTTCCCGGTGATCTTCCCTCGTTCTCCCCTTTCCGATTCCTTCCCTCATCAATCGTGAGAGCGATGGTGAAACATCGAGAGGCGGGTATACGCCTTTCCTGTGCAACCCTCTATCGACGATTATCTGGCCTTCAGTAATGTAACCAGTCAAGTCTGGAATAGGATGAGTTATGTCATCATGCGGCATAGTGAGAATAGGCATCTGTGTTATAGATCCCTTCCCGCCGTGAGTGCGGCCAGCTCTCTCGTAGATCGTAGCCAAATCGGTATACATGTAGCCTGGATATCCTCTTCTCCCAGGAACCTCTTCTCTTGCTGCGGAGATCTCTCTCAGCGCCTCCGCGTAGTTAGTCATATCTGTCAGGATTACTAGGACATGCATACCCAACTTGATCGCGAAGAATTCTGCAGCGGTCAATGCGAGTCGTGGGGTTAGAATGCGTTCTATAGCCGGGTCATCCGCTAGATTGACGAACATCGTAACATGTTCGAATGCCCCTTGCTTCTCAAAGTCCTCTCTGAAGAACCGTGCCTCATCCGCGGTTATGCCCATCGCCGCGAAGACCGTCGTGAAAGGTTCTTCTGTACCCCTGACTTTAGCTTGTCTAGCGATTTGGGCTGCTGTAACATTGTGAGGCAGGCCCGATCCTGAGAAGAGAGGAAGCTTCTGCCCTCTAACGAGCGTATTCATTCCATCTATAGCTGATATTCCTGTTTGAATGAACTCTCGAGGGTAGGCTCTAGCGTAAGGATTCAGTGGAGCCCCATGCACATCCCAGTAGTCTTCAGGTATTATCCTAGGGCCACCATCGATAGGTCTCCCACTACCGTCCAGTATCCTACCTAATATATCTGAGGAAACTGGCAGTTTGATTGTTTCACCGCTGAATTTCACCGTTGTGCGAGAAACATCAAGTCCGGAGGTCCCCTCGAAGACTTGTACAACTGCTACATTTTCGCTTACTTCCAAGACTTGTCCACGCCTCTCTTCTCCTCTTGGTGTCGAGACTCTCACAAGTTCCCCGTATCCGACCCCTCTTATAGATTCAACGAAGAGAAGAGGACCTGAGATCTCGCGGATTGTTGAGTACTCTCTTCCTATAGTTGACATCTCATTCGGCACCTGCCCCAAGAAATTCTGTGACAAGCTGGTTGAATTGAGAGTCGATCTTCGCAGCCGTGTCTTCAGTGATCTTATCGAATTCCTTTGGCGAGTGAATCTTCATTCTGGCTATGTCTTCTTTCACAGGCAGTTCCAATATCCGTGGGAGAGGCACTCCACGTTCCACTGCAGTTTTCATTCGATCATGAAACTTCATTATGAGTTTGATCATATTGAAGGTCTTCATTGTCGAGCAGTAGCTGTCGACCGGGTGTACTGCGCTTTGCATTAGGAAGTCTTCTTTGATCATTCGAGCGGCCTCAAGGATGACCCTCTGGCTTTCTGAGAGAGCATCAGGACCGACGAGCATAACTATCTCTCTCAACTCTTCATCCCTTTGGAGAATGTACATAGCTTCACGCCTCAGATCGATCCACTCGCTTCCACCCTCCTTCTTGAACCAGTCTTCAAGAGAATCGAGGTAGAGAGAGTAGCTTGTCAACCAGCTTATCGCAGGGAAATGCCTCCTTTGGGCTAGCGCTGTCTCAAGCGCCCAGAAGACCTTCACTATTCGAAGCGTGTTCTGTGTAACAGGCTCAGAGAAGTCAGCGCCTGGCGGTGAGACTGCCCCGCAGACCGATATTGATCCAAGTTTAGACTCACTTCCTAGGATTTCGACTCTTCCCGCTCTCTCATAGAATTCCGCCAGTTTCGACGCTAAGTAGGCTGGATACCCCTCCTCCCCAGGCATCTCTTCAAGTCTACCGGATATCTCCCGTAATGCTTCTGCCCATCTTGATGTTGAGTCAGCCATCAAGGCCACGTCGTAGCCCATATCTCTGAAATACTCAGCCATCGTTATGCCCGTGTAAACACTTGCCTCACGAGCTGCAATAGGCATATTCGAAGTATTCGCAACAAGCGTAGTACGCGACATCAACGGCTGTCCAGTTCTAGGATCTTGAAGCTTCGGAAAGGCCTCGAGAACCTCAGCCATCTCATTCCCCCTCTCCCCACAACCCACGTAAACAATAACTTCGGCATCAGCCCACTTGGCTAGCTGATGCTGCATCACAGTTTTACCTGTGCCGAAGCCTCCTGGGATTGCTGCTGTTCCTCCTTTGGAGACTGGGAAGAAGAAGTCCATTATCCTTTGGCCCGTGATCAGGGGTGTGTCTGCTGGAACTTTCCTTTTGAACGGTCTAGCTCTTCTTACAGGCCATGTATGCATTAATTGGAGTTTGACTGTTTCTCTCCCTGTTTCGAGTTCAGCTATGTCTTCTGTGACTGTGTACTCTCCTTCATCGACTATCGATTTGATCCTGCCTGAGAGTTCTGGAGGGACCAGTACTCTATGGGTCACCAGCACTGTTTCCGGTACGGTGCCCAGTACGTCTCCTCCCGTGACCTTCTCGCCTTGTTTGACTTTCGGCGTGAAGCGCCATTTCTTCTTCCTGTCTATCGCCGGTGCTGTGACCCCTCTTCTAACGAACGCTCCAACTGTCTCTCTGAGGATAGGTAGCGGCCGCTGTATTCCGTCGTATATCTGGCTGATAACCCCTGGACCAAGATCGACTGAGAGAGGTTTTCCAGTTCGCTCAACTTTCTCCCCAGGTTTGATTCCTATAGTTTCTTCGTAGACTTGTATTGTAGCCCTATCTGCTTCAACTCGTATTATCTCTCCTATAAGACCTGTTTCACCCACTCTTACAAGTTCATACATTTGTGCGCCTAGCATATTCTTGGCTACAACTACGGGACCCGCTATCCTTTCAACCGCTCCTTGCTTATACATGATTGAGTTTCACCATTACTGAGTGATTCGTTCGCGATTTCTGTTGAGAGGGCTCTAGATTAAGAATATGATTTGAAATTAAAAGTTTCCCCGTTTAGATTGTGCTTCCGCGCGCCATCCTTCTTGCAAGCGGTATCACGCATGCTAAAGCTACAATAGCGGTTATTATGTACGGTGCAGTTGGACCTACGGTTTCAGCTGCTATCCCCCCCATCAGAGGACCCAGCGCCCATCCTATGCCGATGAAGGACTCTGTCGCTCCTATAGCCGCACCCGTCTTCTCTTTCGTTGCCATTTTGCTGGTGACCGAGATTGAGAGCAGCCCTAGTATCCCCATGCCTACACCTAGGAACACTACCACTATGATGATCTCAGTAAACCTTGTTGCTGTTGATGTCGCGAATAGCGATACAGCTAGGATTACGAGCCCTATCATCATCGATAGGTTCTCTCCGATCTTGGTTGCATAGGATGTTTGCGAGAAAGTAATAGCTCTCGTCAAGCCTAGCGCCGCGAATATAACTCCTATTTGGAACGGGTCTATTCCTAGGTTGTTTAGATGAGCTGGAAATATGTTGAAGACTACGGCTAAAGCTGCGCTTAGAGCTACAGCCACTAAAAAGACTGGCATGAGTATCGTCATGCTATTGGATCTGCTTCTCAATAGATCTCCCTGTATTTTTGCCTCTCTCACAGTCCTAAGCCCGTGGACCGCAAAGATAGTAGCGGCGATGCCTACCACTAGCGAGGTCAAGAATAATATTGTGAAGCTCGCTGTTTGCACTATCCACCCACCTATGGGAGGAGCAGCCAGCATCCCTAACGCCCATGAGAACGTGAAGTACCCGAGGCTTCTGGTTCTCTCCGTTAAGGTCGTTAGATCTGAGATTAACGCTTCTGCAGATGGCCATATGAACGAGTAGGCTATGCCGCTGAAGGCTCTCACTAAAATTACTTGTTGCACATTGTTCGTGACTGTGAAGAGCGCTGATGTTGCAGCAATTAACGCTAGCCCTGTATAGTAGAATCTTTTTCTGCCGTATCTATCCGAAAGGCTTCCCGTTATGAATGGCAGGATCATGTACGGCGCCCCGCCCGCCGCTCCAATTATACCGATATCTAGGTATGTGGCGCCCAGTTTCTGCGCGTAAACCGGAAGCAAGGGGGTCCATAAGCTAATGCTTAAGGCGGCTGTGAGGATTGAGAGGTTGATGTACAGCAGCTGTTTCTTAAGATACGGTTCCAATAGATGTTCCTTCTTCAGGTTTTCGCCAGGGTTTTTCTCGACATTGATGTGGGGTCTATTAGCTATTCAGTCTCCATATATGAGCCTTCAAAGATTCATCTCTTCTAGGCTTGCCATACTGATTTGGAAACGCTTAACCTAGCATTAATCAATAAAAGTTCTTCGGGATGCGCAATGGCTGGCTTATACGACTTGATTATCGTCGGCGCTGGGCCTGCTGGGATTACTGCTGGAATTTATGCTGCACGCAAGAAGTTGAGGACGCTTGTAGTCTCTAAGGATGTTGGCGGTCAGACTGCGTTGAGTGGCGCTGTTGAGAACTACACTGGCTACCAGTATATTTCCGGTTTTGAGTTAGCCCAGAAGTTTGAGGAACACGTAAAAGAGTTTGACTTGGAGTTTCATGAGAGGGAGGAAGTGACTGGAATAAGGAAGATCGATGATACATTCAGCGTTTCAACGGATCAAGGGGCATACGAGGGAAAAACCGTCATCATTGCTTCTGGCGCGAAGCCTAAGGAGCTTAGGATACCTGGAGAGAAGGAGTTCAAGAATAGAGGAGTTACTTACTGTGCCACTTGCGATGCCCCACTCTTCGCTGGAAAGGATGCCGCTGTGATCGGCGGAGGAAACTCCGCTATGGACGCTACTCTCCAACTGCTCAGTATAGCGCGCAAGATCTACATGATCACGATTAACCCTGAACTCGAAGGAGATCAGATAATGAAGGAGAAGGTTCTGCAAGCGAAGAACGTTGAGGTGTGGATGAACACTAAGACGCTTGAGATTCTGGGAGACAACATGGTCACAGCCATACGTGTAATGAGGCTGGATGAAGCGACGTTGAATGTGCAAGGCGTCTTTATCGAAATAGGTTATACACCCAACTCAGACTTCATAGATATCGTTGAGAAGAACAAGCTTAACGAGATCAAGGTTAATGCTCGATGCGAAACGAACTTTCCCGGCATATTCGCAGCTGGAGACGTAACTGACATCCCTGAGAAACAGATAATTATCGCGGCAGGCGAAGGGGCTAAAGCTGCACTCTCGGCCTTCAGTTATCTTTCAAGAAAGAGATAGTAGCCGAATCAACACTTTCACTTGGCTCTCCTCGTTAAATATCCAGCGGCAAGTATAGTCTCACAAGTGTTCATTATGTCCTTGTCGCTTGAAGAGATCGATAGGAATATGGAAGACTTGGCGAAATGCAAGGCGCGAGTTGAGAAGCTGCTCGAAGAAATCTATTCTCAACGTGAAACTCTTCGCCGTAAGCTGACCACTTAGCACGATTGCGTCATAGCGTAGGCCCTATCCTGTTTATAGCGAATTCATGATACCCGAGGCTCTCGGCTTTCGTCCGTTTGCCTGAAGCTACCCTTATGATTTCATTAAAGATTCTTTTTCCGACTTGCTCGATCGTCTCTTTGCTGTCGATTATGGTTCCAGCATTAATGTCGATGTTTTCTCTCATCGTTCGGTAGGTTCTTGGGTTTCCAGTTATCTTAACGACTGGCGCGATCGCTGACCCTACAGGGGTTCCCTGCCCTGTGGTGAACGCGATCAGTTGGGCTCCTCCAGCAATCATTCCTGTTATCGACTCTACGTCATGTCCTGGAGTATCCATGATCACTAAGCCTTTCTCGCTGGGCTTCTCCCCGTATTCCAAAACCTCTTTGATTTGGGCTGTTCCAGCCTTCAAGACGCATCCTAGTGACTTCTCCTCGATCGTCGTTAGCCCTCCCTTTATGTTGCCTGGTGACGGCTGTCCACCGATGAAATCTACGCCCATCGCTTTGATCCTCTGCTCCACCCCCTTGACAATCTCATAGATCCTCTCTCCGACATGCGGGGTTGATGCTCTCTTCGCGATTATATGTTCCGCTCCAATCAGTTCGGTTGTCTCTGAAAGAATCGTTGTTCCGCCTTCCTTGATTATCATGTCTGAAGCTACTCCGAGAGCTGGATTCGCAGCAATCCCTGATGTTACGTCTGATCCTCCGCATTCTAGGCCTACTATAAGTTCACTCACGTTGCCCGGTTCTCTCTTCATCTTGATTGCGGTCTTCGCCATTCTCTTTGCGATAGCTGCTCCTTTCTCTATAGTCCTCCGTGTGCCACGTTCGTCTTGTATATTCAGCATCTCGGTTGGCTTTCCTTCGCGTTCGATTACTTTGAGAATCTTCTCAGCGCCTATCGTTTCGCATCCAAGCCCGATGATAAGCGTGGCCGCTACATTCGGGTTGCATCCTATGCCTGCCAGTGTCTTGAAGGTTTGTTCCATGTCTTGGCCTATCTGTGCGCATCCGTGCTGATGAGCGAGCGTAACCGTTCCCTTAACCCGGGCTGCTATTCTTGAAGCGGTTTCACACGCGCAGATTACCGTCGGAAGGATGAGCGTATGATTCCTGATTCCGACAGATCCTTCCGGTCTTCTATAGCCTTGGAAATTCAACCGTTTTCCGCCTCCTATTGTTGCTGGCCTGCTTTGCCTCGTATGCTTTCTAGATTGTGGGTGTGAACATGCTGCCCCGCCCTAATTGGTTTGATGGCTTCCCCTATGATTTCCCCGTACTTGTAAACTGGTCGACCTTTCTCTATGTTCTCTATTGCAAACTTGTGGCCGAATGGAATTGCTTGTCTTACGATCAGCTCTACAGTCTGATCGCCGACTTTCACTCTCACTAGCGTGCCTGCCTCAATGTCAATCAAGGCTGTTGCAACATTGTCTAGACTGCGTAAAACCAGAACTTTCCTTGTAGACCGCATTCCTCACCATCTATCTCTGGCATCTTGAGCATTCCGGACAGAAAAGTGTGTCTTCAGGAATCCTTGCTGCGCAGAACTTGCAGTGGTGAAGCTTTGACTTCTGTATCTTCTGCACTATCTTCGCGTATTCTTTCGTCTTCGCGAATTCTTCAAGTTGCTGTATCCTCTTCGCTGTGAATGGATGCAACGTCCAAAGTTGAGCGAACTGCGAAACAGCTGTATCCTCAAGCTTCTTTTGTTCTTCTAGGATTTCTACAATCGAGATGTCTTCCGGTAGATCGCGAATACCTAGAGAAAGTTTAACTTGAACTCTTCCTACCAGACTAGAGTTGCCTGTGACGATTAGGCTAGCTCTATCCGCCGTTATCTCAGAGTATCTATACCATGAACGTAGCATGAGGTCTATCGGAAGTGAAAATATTGAGAGAGAGCCTAGCATCGTTATCCCTCTCGAGATTAGGTAGGCCAATGTATGGTATGGTTGATGCTCATTCTTCACGTGGCCCATCTCGTGTCCTAGTACAGCCACAAGCTCTCCGTCAGTGGAGTGTTCCACGAGCGTCGAGAAGAGGACGATTATCGGTTTGTCTCTTCTCCCAATCGTGAATGCGTTCATCTTCGGCGATTCGAGGATAAACATTTCCGGCAAGTAGTCCAAAGCCAAGACTTTGGCGCATGCCTTCGCCAGATGGTGGACCCTCGGATGGTTGTGCTGGTTCACCCATGTTCCTCTAGCCAGAAGTTTCGCTCTCATAATCGGTTGCTGGACAAAATCTACTACCAGATTGATTATTGATGAGAGAGGCTCTGTCTCCTTCAAGTTGTCCAAGGCTTCTTTGTCTTCAGGATACACGAACTCCGTTGCTTCGAGCGTATACGGCAAGCTGGTGTTGAGATTTATTCTACAATTCGTGCAGAAATCTTCCCAGTTCGGGTTTCCGTACCCGCACCTTCTGCATTTCACAAGCATGCTCCTGTTTCCCGGCTGTCTATCTCGTTTCTAAAGTTGAATCGTCACTTAATTAGGACGTTTGTCTGTTAAATGGGTTGCTCGCTTGTGCTCGACGGCTCTTGCAAAACTAAGTCTTAACAGACAGCATTGACGGAGCAACGGAGTTTTTCCATGAAAATAGAAGCTAATGCCAAACGCTACTCCAAGATTTCAATCGGTCTGTAGCAGAATTGGAGGATGCTATGTTGGCGTCTTGAAGTCATCCTCGGGATCGCCCCCACCCCCCTGTTTTGATGTAAATTGACGCATAGGTTCCGATTCCAATAGGAATATTTTAGGCCTGAAAATATGATTGAAGATTCTTCGCTGGTCAGAAAGATGCTTGTCAACGTCTTCTTCAAAATGGCGAGTCGGAGGCGAAGAAGAAGGTATTACACTCGTATTAAGAATTTACATAAAAGAGGGGGTGGGGGGGGTCTTAAGGGCTAGAGATTCCCTACTTTTCTTGATGGCTTATCCGCTTCCGCAAGTTCGCGCTTGTTTCAATCGGTCTATGGTAGAATTGAGAGAGAAGATTGAAGCCAATGTTAAACGCTGCTGTAAGACCGTCTCAAGGATTGTGATATATGATGGCTTGAAGATTATCTTCATGGTCGAGCGCTATGCGAGTTGCTGTGGGCTCTAGGAATCGGGTGAAGATCGAGGCAGTTAGACATACCTTTTCGCAAATCTACGGGCAAGGTAAAGTAGAAGTTCTTGGTGTTGAGGTCACTTCTGGAATCCCTATTCAGCCTGTCGGCGATGAAACGATTGACGGAGCTGTAAACCGGGCGAAGGAGGCTATCGATAAAGGAGATGCTGATCTCGGTGTTGGGATCGAGGCTGGTTTGTTTAAGTTTCCTCGAACGATAACTGGGTACGTAGACATTCAGTGGTGCGCTATTGTTGATCGCGAAGGGAGAGTGACCGTCGGCTGCAATTCTGGATTCGAGTATCCTCCGAAGGTTGTCTCCAAGGTCTTGGATGAGAATCGTGAAGTCGGCGAGGTTATGGACGAATTGACCGGCATCAAGGATCTGGGAGAAAGTGTAGGCGCAATCGGAGTCCTATCGAAAGGGCTCTTAGACAGAGTGAGATTGAGTGAACAAGCTGTTTTGATGGCGATGATACCTAGAATGAATCTTGACTTCTACTTTGAATCTAAGTAGTATGCTTCATTTCTTTAAGCTGCTTCAAAACTCGAATGTCTTGAAGCATCTTCTCCGTAACTTTCTCCCAAAATATTCCCTTCGGCCTCGGGTATCTCGTCTTCGTCTCAATAATCCTTTCCTGTGTGATTATGATGTCCATTGGTATGTCATGCTCCTCTGTCGGAATCTCCTCTAGGACTTGGATCTCATGGACGGTCGTTGCTATAGGCGTCTTCTCGTCGATTAGGTTCAATTCTCTCAATATGCCG
>Ga0315309_1000237_pt1 | contig 33479 bp, 35 predicted proteins | sample TDP4_MG_FD_203080 | JGI IMG/M metagenome (GOLD analysis project Ga0315309, IMG submission 203080) | Freshwater sediment microbial communities from Lake Towuti, South Sulawesi, Indonesia - TDP4 | ecosystem: Environmental > Aquatic > Freshwater > Lake > Sediment | place: Indonesia: South Sulawesi...
CTTCTGTGAACAAACAACCTCAGCCAACATACCGAGGCAGGTTTCTCATTCTAGGTCCTCTCAATGAGTTCGAGGCAGACCCAGATGTGGTTCTGTTCTTTGTGAACCCTGCACAGGCAGACAGAATTCTTGGGTTGGCATCGTATAGAGGAGCTGAGCCTTTCATGCATTATCCAGTTACAAGCATGTGCTCCACTATTACGTATGCTTTAGCAAAGGGAAAGCCTGACGTGAACTTCATATCTGTCTTTGAGAGGCGAAGAGGCAAATGGTCGCCAAACGAACTCATAGTAACCTTGCCTTTCAAGGACTTCTTGAGTGTCGCAGAAAGCATCCCTCACTCTGGCTACGGAAGCCCGCCTGCATCTGGATAGTTATTTATGTGAAGAAGCTCATGGTTTTCTACAGTGGTATGATATTATGGTCTCAAAGGAACCGATTCAAGCAATAGTTGGTCATGTCGGAATCGAGGTTTCCGATTTAAGCGCTTCAAAGAAGTTCTACAAGACATTGCTGAAAGGTCTTGGCTTCAAAGTCATAATTGAAGGTGAAGATGCAACAGGATTCTCCAATCAGAATTTTCAGGTCTGGGTAGCCGAATCAAGGGAACCAAGGGTTAAGCGTGATGCGCCTACGGGAGAAGAGTTCGTCGTGGCGGATCACTTGGCAATCCTCGTTCAAAACAAGGGAGCTGTGGATGCAATTGAGAGAGAAATGAAGAAGAAAGGATTTGAAGCCCTATTCCCATGCGAAGAGCATCCTCAATTTGAACCGGGATATTACGCTGTGTCATTCTGTGACCCAGATAATTACGTGATTGAGATCTACACCAGACCAGAACCAAAGCGAACCTAGGACGCCCAGACTGCATTCCTTTTATGAGGCTGGTTGAAGCGCAGTTTTCAGTCCACTGCCTGTTAGGATTACTACAGTTTTGTCTTTGCCTGATGCTCTCTTGCTTTCGAGCTGTTTCTGGTGTGCGGCGTAGGCCACAGCAGAGCTTGGTTCGACATAGAAGCCTTTGTGAGCCAGTTCGGTGAAGGCGTTCAGGATTTCGTGCTCGTCGACTACTTCAACGTCTCCGTGGATTTCTTGCAGTTCTTTGATCATCAAGTCAAGTAGCGGTGGGTTTGTGCTGACGAGGGCGTCGGCTATTGATGTCACCTTTTTGGGAGGTTTATAGTCGAGTTTCTTTATGCTGTGGTAGAATGGCGATACTTGTCGTGTTTGGCACGCCACTATTGTGGGCACTGTGTCGATGATGCCTGAGTTGGCAAGGTGTTTGAAGCCATTGATGACTCCGAGCAATATGGTACCAGCAGAAACTGGAAGATAAACTCGCTCTGGGCTTTTCCAGTTGAGTTGTTCAGCGATTTCGTAGGCTAAGGTTCGGATGCCGTCTCTGAATAAGGGATGAAATATATGCCCGACGTAGAATTTTCCTTTTTCAGGTTGCTGGGCTTCTTGCGCGACTTGGCTTCTAGAGCCTTCGACTTTCATGACTGGCATACCGTAGGATTTGATTTGGTTGATTTTCGGTCCTGACACGTTTTCTGGCACGTAGATTTTGGCTTCCAATCCTGCTCTGGCAGCGTATGCAGCTATGGATGCACCTGCATTGCCGGAAGAGTCTTCAGCGATGTATCCGCCCTGTTTCTTGACTTGTCTGTGTATGGCTGAGATGAGCGTGGTTGAGCCTCTATCTTTGAAGGAGCCCGTTGGGTTCTGGTTCTCAAGTTTAAAGTAGAGGTTAGTAGTGAACTTGACTAAGGGCGTCCAGCCTTCGCCAAGGGTCACGATGTCATTTTCATTGATGTATGGAAAGAACTTGGCATAGCGCCACGAAGAGTAGTCTTTTGACCGTATTTCTGACTGGTTGAAGCCAAGGTCGACTTTAATGTCTAATGGGCTGCCGCAGTGAGGACATCTGAAGTTCAGCATGTCACTGGAGGAATGGTTGCATGTTGAACATCTGATTTCATGGCTCAGGGTGAATCCCACACCAAAGCGCTTCTTACTGTGTAATGCGTACTGAAAAGGCTTGTTCACAAGGAAAGATTTAATGACTGGTAACTAGTCAAAAGGGGCTATGTCCGATGAATCTGAAGGACCGATAGAGCGGCTTGGAATAAGCAAATACCGAGACAAAATCGTCAATGGACCGATCATTCGCACAATCTTTTGGCTCGGCTTGCCTCCCCTCATAAATCAACTTGTAATCGTGGCTTACAACATTGCAGACACCTACTGGCTAAGTAGCTACAGCGAACTCACTGTGGCGGTTCCTAGGCAGATGTGGCCTGTCATAATACTTTTTCAGGCGCTCGTAATGGCTTTGACAGCTGCCTGCTTAGGCATAGTTTCCCAGTACATCGGGGGCAGAGCATACAAGGAGGCTAGTTTGGAAGCCTCACGCTTCTTCACGACTTCTTTTGTTGCAGGAGCGACACTAAGCCTCTCGCTTTTCACGCTTAGAGGTCTAATCTTCACGTCGGTTGTTTCCACTCCGCCCGAGATATTTGAGGACGTAATGAAATACTCAGGTATAATCGCTCTCGACATATTCTTCAACTATTTAGCCCTCACATACACCACGCTACTGCAAAGCGTCGGCGACACCAAACGGCCCGCTATAGTTAACGTCATATCTGTCAGCATCAACATTGCGTTAGACCCTTTTTTCGTGCTGGGCATAGGGCCCTTCCCGCGTTTGGGCGTGGTAGGCGCCGCCCTCACCGACGTTATTGGGAAGATGATATCAATAAGCGCCTTAACCTACATTGTTAGGAAAGGCTATCCGGAGCTTAAGATAGCGTTTACTAAGAAATTTGATGTGGAATGGGCTCGGCTGGTTCTGCGCATAGGCTTGCCGATTCTGACGCTGGGCTTGATGAACGGTCTAGCTTTTCTTATGCAGCTTAGACTCGTTAATGCGTTAGGCATCATCGTAGCCACCTCTTTCTCCATAGGCTTTGTGATAATGGACATCGTAGATGCAGCGCTCTGGGGGTTGATGGGAGCGCCGGCTATAATGATAGGGCAGAGCCTTGGAGCGGGGAACCGAAAAAGGGCCAGAGAGGTAGCCTTCAAAGCAGCTCTCTTAATATCCGGTCTTATGGTGTTAGGAGTCTGCATAATCTATCCAGCTAGGATAGCTATAATCGACGTATTCGCTGACAACCCAGATATTCTGAGTGAGACTGAATTGTTTCTGGCAACATTGCTTCCAACGCTTCCGATCTTTGGATTGTTCGTAAGCGGCATGTCTACTGGCAGGGGCTCTGGTCACACGCTGTTTCCCACATCTTTGGGCATAGTGAGGCTTTGGGGGGTAAGGTTGGCTGCAGGGTATCTCATGGCCTTCACTTTTGGACTGGGCTCGTTAGGAGTATGGCTAGCAATTTCACTAAGCAATATCGTAGGAGGGCTCATTTCCATTACTTGGATAAAGTATGGAAACTGGGCTAAAGCTGTAGTTAAGAAAACCCCTACATAAGAAACCGCACGCGCGATTTGAAAGCATGGATAATGAAAGCTTAGCCAAGAAGTCACGTTCAAAGTTCGGCGTACTTTTCTCTCAGCTTTCTGTGTAATATTTTTCCTGTTGTTGTCCTTGGCATTTCTTCAGGTTTGATGAAGTCTACCGATTTTGGTTTCTTGTATCCTGCGATCTTTCCTTTGCACCAGTCGATGATCTCGTTCTGTTTTGCTCTTTCTCCCTGCTTCAGAATAACTACTGCCTTGACTGCTTCACCCCACACATTGTCGGGCACACCGATCACAGCGACGTCAAAAACCTTAGGATGCCTGCAAAGAAGCTCTTCCACTTCGCTTGGATACACGTGTTCGCCCCCCGTAATGATCATGTTATCCTTTCGGTCCACTAGGTAATAGTAGCCTTTCTCATCTCTTCGAGCCATGTCACGAGCAGTGAAATAGCTGCCTCTGAACGATGCTTTCGTTTTGTCAGGCAACTTGTAGTACTCGTCAAACATCATGGGTCCACGCGAATACAACTCGCCCACTTCGCCAACAGGTACTTCCTTCCCATCCTGACCCAACAGCTTCAACGTATCTGTTCCCAGACATTCCTTGCCGATTGAGCCTATCTTACTGAGTTGATCTTCGGGACGAAGCAGTGTGACTAAGCCTGCCTCAGTTGAGCCATACGCCTCAAACAACTCCACATTCGGAAAACACTTCAAAATGCCCTTCTTAACCTCGCCACGAGCAGGCGCAGACGAACACAACAACTTGCGCACACTGCTAACATCAAATTGCTTGCGCACATCCTCAGGCACATTCAAGATTAGATTATAATGCGTCGGAATCAACGAAGTGAACGTAATCTTCTCTTCGCTAAAAGCGCGCAATAGCTCCAAAGGGTCAAAGCCTTTGTCACGCCCCACATACAAAGACCCACCAATATACAAGAACAACGGTCCATAAAACGTCGAATTCACATGGTACAATGGCATTACAATCATGCCCTTGTCCTTCTCAGAAAAACCAAACTCAACCGCATTAATCAAGAAAAAAGCAATGTACGACTCATGTGACCGCACCACACCCTTCGGAATACCAGTCGTGCCAGAAGTGTAAATCTGAAACCACGTGTCCTTGCCCTTAACCTGCACATCAGGCGTCGTGTCAGGGGACCCTGCGACTAAGCTTTCATAGTCAACGTATCCCTCAAACCTACGAGAACCAACAGAAACGTACCGGTTGGCATGCCTCTGCGTGAACGTTTCACGAATACTCTCAATGCAGTCAATGAAGTCTTCGCCAGCGATCACCGCCTTCGCGTCAGAATTATCCACAACGTAGGCAACTTCCTTCGGAACGTAACGCCAACAAATAGGCACTACAACGAGCCCAGCCTTGGCGAAAGCGCAGTCGATCTCCATAAACTCGGCGCAATTGTAAAGCATAACAGCCACACGATCGCCTTTACGCAAACCCATCTTCAACAAACCATTAGCCAAACAGTTCGTCCTTGACTCCAACTCACCATAAGTCAGAACCTTACCAGACCTATCCTTCAAAGCAATCTTACTTGGATAATTCTTAGCGTGCACACGAAGAACCTGACCCAGATTCAACCAAGCCATACGCCTTGATGCTCCCTTCCAGCTTTCACGACGTCCTTTTCATCTGCAATCTTCCAAGCGGGATTTAAAAGCTTCTCGTAATAGTCAGCTGAACTGCATCGAAGTCAAACCTTATATCGAAGACTAATCTGTTCGTGCCTCAAAACGTGAGAAAGGAAAGATGGGATTAGGAAGCATTCTAAGACAAGAATTCTCCTTCATCACCGGCAACTACCAAGTCCTCGTGGTAAGCTGGATGATAATGGACCTAGCCATGGAAATGCCTGTGCCAAACTTCCAATACTACGTCACTGCGCTTCAAGGAACAGGCTTAGCATTAGGCATCATCGGCTTAGCCAACTGGGTAGGCATGGCAGCCGTAGCGTTTCCAGGCGGCTACTTAGCCGACAAATACGGCAGACGCTGGCTCATAACAACCATGACCTTCATAATGGCACTATCCAACCTTTTCTTCGTATTCGCGCCAACGTGGCACTTCATCCTGGTAGGCACGGTTGTACACAGCCTCTGCCTGATTTATCAGCCCGCCTTGTTCGCCATGGTTCAAGACTCGCTGCCTGCTGAGAGGAGAGGCATGGGCTCTTCCTTGATAATGCTGATTCACGGCACTTTCAACACGCCTGGACCAATAGTCGCAGGTTTGTTGCTTATTCAGTTCGGTTTGGTCGACAGCATGAGAATCATCTACGTGCTCGTTACAGTTCTCTACTTGATCGCAGCAATCTGGCGACTGAGACTTAAAGAGACAGTGGCAAACGGAGACCCTGAGCCGATCAAAGTCAGATACTTCATCTCGTCTTATCCCAAAGCGGTTAAAGAAAGCCTCCACGTGTGGAAAGTCCTGCCACCAACCGTGTTCTGGCTGTTCATAGTGCAAACACTGGTAATGTTCGGCATGTCAATGACCGGTGTCATGAACGCCATCTACGCAAGAGAAGTGTTAGGTATTCCAGAGGAGCAATGGTGGCTCACCTTCATACCACTGCTGCTAAGTATGATAGTTATGTCAATTCCAATAGGCAAAATGGTGGACACAATCGGCAGAAAAATCCCAATGGCTCTAGGTCTCATAGTCTTTGCCTCAGCAACTCTCATTTTCTCAGTGGGCAACCTCATTATCGTCATGATCGCAATGTCAATGTTCGCAATGGGGCAACTATTAGTTATGTCTTCGGCAATGGCGCTGTCAACAGATTTGATCGACCCTTCAAACAGAGGTAAAGTCGTTGGATTCAGAAACTTCGTGGGCTACATATTCAACGGACTTGGAATGCTGCTGGGCAATTACCTGTACATCACCTTTTTCCCGCAGCTGCCATTCTACGTAACACTGGCAATGATTATTCCAGCGCTATTCATAGTTGCAGCTCTCATCCACGAACTCGAGAAGTAAACGCCAAACCGATTGTCGGAAATTATATATGCGGTTCGCAAGCTTAACACTAAGCTCTCATCTAGGAGACTCAAAATCATGGAAATCAAGACTGTAGCGGTTTTAGGCGCCGGACTCATGGGACACGGTATCACCCAAGTTGCAGCTCAAACAGCCAAATACGAAGTGTACATGCGCGACATCAAACAAGAATTCATCGACAACGGCATGAAAATGATAAACGACAGCCTACAACGCTTCGTTAAGAAAGGAGAAATAACCGAAACTCAGATGAACGAAGTGCTCAGCCGAATCCACCCCACACTTGACTTGAAAGAAGCTCTGTCAAACGCTGACCTAGTAATTGAAGCTGTAACCGAAAACCCCGACCTCAAAAAGAAAGTCTTAGCTGAAGCCGACTCACTTGCCAAGCCCGACGCCATAATAGCTTCAAACACATCGTCCATCAGCATAAGCGAACTAGCCTCAGCCACAAAGAGACCTGAAAGATTCGCAGGCATGCACTTCTTCAATCCGCCTCAACTCATGAAACTAATTGAAATCGTCCGAGGCTCCAAGACAAGCGACGAAACCCTAAACACCATCGTCGAAGTTACGAAAAAGATGGGTAAAGAACCAGTCGTAGTTAAGAAAGATGTGGCAGGCTTCGTGGTCAACCGTATACTTATCCCCGCCCTAAACGAGGCAGTCAACCTAGTTAACGAGGACGTAGCCACGCCCGAAGACATAGACAAAGCCATAAAACTGGGCTTAAACTGGCCTATGGGACCCTTAACCCTCCTAGACTACGTAGGCTTAGACACAACCCTAGCCATTACCGAAGTCATGGTAAAAGAGGTAGACCCGAAATATCAAGCCAGCCCGCTCTTGAGACAGATGGTGAGAGCAGGGCTGTTGGGCAGAAAGACTGGAAAAGGCTTTTACGACTGGAAGAAGTAACACGAAGGCGATTAGCATGATGGAATTTAGGAATACGCTTTATGAGAAAAGTGAAGGCATAGCCACAATAACGCTGAATCGTCCAGACACGTTGAACGCACTCAACCAAGAAACCATAGCAGAAATCTCAGCCCGAATAGAAGACGCCGAAAAAGACGAAAACATACGAGTCATAATCATCACAGGAGCAGGAGACCGAGCCTTCTCCGCGGGCGCAGACCTAAGAATGATGAAAGGCGCCGGCGCAGTGAAAGGAGCAGAACTCTCAAGAATGGGGCAACGGCTTACAACCCAAGTCGAAGCCTGCAGCAAACCTGTTATCGCAGCCATAAACGGTTACGCGTTGGGTGGCGGCATCGAACTAGCCATGGCGTGCGATATCAGAATTGCCTCCGAAAACGCTCAAATCGGGCAGCCCGAAATAAATGTGGGTCTTGTACCAGGCTGGGGTGGAACACAACGGTTAGCCAGACTTGTGGGCAAGGGCTTAGCCAAAGAAATGATTTTCACAGGTAAACGCATCGACGCAAGAACTGCTGAACATTACGGCTTAGTAAACCTAGTTGTTCCCCCAGATCAACTGCAGGCTAAGGTCAAAGAACTCGCCGTTGACCTCGCCAGCAAACCACCTATTGCTATCAAATTCTGCAAGAAGCTCATCAACGACAGCACTGAGACACACCCGGAAGCCGGCCTAATGGAAGAAGCAGAAGCCTTCGGACTAGTCGCATCCACAGAAGATTTCAACGAAGGAGTCACAGCATTTCTAGAGAAACGCAAACCACAATACAAAGGAAAATAGCCCGACACCACACTCACCAACCCCTGTGCAGCACAGCTAACAATACGCAAAGACGACAAACTCGCCCTAGAGGCTGAGTGCTAACCAATACACCGACCACCATACTCAGATTCTTCCAGCTTGTGAACACTCTTAACTTTATGATACGCGCCCAGACTCAGGACACTCTCCAAAGACATTGTTCCTTTAATGGAACCGTTGTGTTCTTCAAGCAGAGCTATTAGGACGACAGTTCAAGAGCATTGTTCGGTGAACAGATTGAGACTACGCATCAAACTGATGTTGGGCGGCGCTCTGTCCCTACTGCTAGGTCTTGCCGCGGCTTCACCCATACTCGTTCCCACCCTAGAGTTAGGAATACAGACGCAAATCCAAGTCGAAGTTGTTTACGCATATTTGGGTCTTCAAGACTTCAACCAGTCAGCTACAGGTCTATGGAGAAACCAAGCCGACTATCAACTGGACACTCATCTCATATTGTACCTGATTGTCTTCAACGTGACGAACCGTTCTGACAGACTTGTTGTGGTTGATCAGTTCCAAGTTCTAGCAGCTCAAGAAATCTCGGTTACCTACGATGGCAGAACAATGGGCAGTGAAAGCTTGGCAAGAACCCACAGCGCTACCGTTTTGGTCAACGGTCAGCCCGTGCTTGAAGGATTCTCGGTGGCTGCTGTGAACACAATAGTCCATGACACGCGAGACATGCGCAAAGGTGGTGTTGGCTGGGACTCATACTGGTCCCCAAACCAAACCAGACTAATTGGATTGTCGGGAATAACTGACATTGGAGGCAACGCTTATCTTCCGCTCACCCAGCGACAGATATACGTGTATGCAGAAGCTGAAGGGAGACCCATAAGTGGCGGCTCGTCTCACGGGTTCAGTTTGAAGTTTGTTCAGCTACAGATGGCTGGAAGAGACCTTCTGTACAATACTGTCTTCTCCGAAAACCAAATCTTACGTATAGCAAATGGAATAGACGTCTACGTTGTGGCGAGGCGCTGAAACCTGTCAGCCACCGAGGAACTCGAAGGCACCACATTCCGAGTCTACCTGTATGTAGCTAAGGCAGGAAAACCAGTGGGTCCGAGAGACGTGACCAGAGGCCTAAGCTTAAGCAGTCCAAGCGTAGCTTACCGACATCTTCAAAAACTCGAAAATCTGGAATTGCTGCAACGAGACACATACGGCGAGTATATCTTGAGGGAGAAGGTCGCCGTAAAAGGGCACCTATGGATTGGTCGGAACCTCGTGCCCAGGCTCGTGTTCTATTCATTTTTCTTCATAGGTGTGTTCAGCGTCGAAGTCGCTGTCATTGTCATTCGCTCATGGTTTCGAGAACCCCTCGGGATGGAGTTTATGTTTCTGACGCTCATAACAGGCCTATCAATGATCTTGTTTCTACTTGAAGGAATAATATTGCTGCTAAAAACTAGAACAAGTTAGCACACGTAAAGGCTTACATTTAGTTAATATAGCCTTCTCTGCATTATCAATAGTTCTCCAAATCACAGATTCATGCCACTTAGAATAACTGGAATGGTGTGTTGCATGCGCAAGGTTGCGATTGTTGGCGGCGGAGCAACTCGTTGCGGCAGGCGCGAGGCCACATGGCGAGACTTGGTTCAAGAAGCGGGAAGAGCCATGTTCGCAAACGTCCCAAACTTGTCGCCTAAAGAAGTGGATAGCCTATTTGTTGGAGCCGCTGATCCTGGACGATTCGCCTTTCTAAACCACGTGGCTCCAATGGTTGCCGAATGCTTGGGCATCCAGCCAAGAAAAGTGCTTGCTCGAACCGAACTCATGTGCGCCTCTGGTCAAGCCGCAATCCGTTACGCTTGGGCTTGCATCGCTACAGGCTTGTCTGACGTAGCTGTGGCTTTTGGCGCCGAGAAAATGTACATGCCTGACATGGCTGAGGCTCAGACAAACATGAGTTGCGTTCTTGACCGTGAATGGGATGGCGTTAATGCTTTATCGGCGCCGCCTTTCTTCGCTATGACAGCTCAAAGGCACATGTACGAGTTTGGCACAACTGAAGAGCAGATGGCTCAGGTCTGCGTCAAAAACCACAAATACTCTGCGCTGAACCCGTTGGCACAGTTTCCCAAAGAAGTAACAGTTGAAGACGTGTTGAAGTCTCTAGTAGTGGCGCCACCTTTGAAATTGCTTGACTGCAGCGGCATAACCGACGGTGCAGCAGGCGTTGTCCTAGTGCCAGCTGAAGACGCGAAGAAATACACGGACACTCCTATGTATTTGATTGGTAGTGGACAAGCCAGCATAGGAAACAACGTGAACAATTTGGCAAGTCTCACTGAATGGGTTCCCCTTAAAATCGCTGCAAAGGAGGCGTTCCGATCCGCGGGCATAACTCTCGAAGACGTTGACATCGCTGAACTACATGACTGCTTCACAATAAGCGAAATCATGGAGTACGAGGCAATGGGCTGGTGCGAGAAAGGCAAGGGAGGCAAATTCATCGAAGAAGGACAAAGCTACATAGGCGGAAAAATAGCCGTCAACCCAAGAGGCGGCTTAATCGGATGCGGACACCCGCTTGGAGCCACAGCTATTCTACAAGCCATCGATGTCATGCAGCAGTTCAGAGGAGAAGTGCCCAAAGGAAGACACGTGCCAGACGCTGACGTAGCCGTTACACATAACCTGAGCGGACCAGCCAACGTACACAGCGTTCTCGTCTACTCGAGGTCGACGAGGTGACACAAAAAATGGACCAAGCACAATTCGACAAAGTGAATCGACCTGAAACAGTGAAACTGCCATTTATGCTTGACTTCTATCCACTTGAAGACGCCAAAACGACCGAAATCAGCCAATTCTTCCAAAACTTGAAGCAAGGGCGCCTAACCACCACCAAATGTAAGAAATGTAGTCAGCTTCTATGGCCTCCCAGAATCGTTTGCCCCAACTGCTTCTCAAACGAGTTCGAATGGATTGACTTAGGCACAGAGGGCGAACTCTACGCATTCACAGAAGTGCGAATTGGAGCACCCCTTGGCTATGTTCAAGACGCGCCTTTCTGCGTAGGCTTGGTGAAAATCGCGGGCTTGACCATATCAAGTCGCATAGACAACGCCAAATACGACCAACTGACAATAGGCGACAAACTGCACCTCAAACTAGTTGAACTGCCAGACGGAAGAGTCTTTTTCAGATTCGCCAGAACCTAATAGAGAACTGACTCTGCCCATAGGCTCGATTAGAAGTTGTTGTTACGAAAGGCTCTGAGGCAACAACAACCTCTGCGATCGTCTCCCAAAACCGTGTTCACCATGCCATTTTCGCTCATGCAATCTTCTCGAAATGAATGATGTGCACCAGCTCCTCTTCATTCCATTCTCCATGCTTTTTCTTCCAAGCAAGCTTGAACTCAGAGAGGCTCGAATATCCTTCCTTCTTAGCGTCCTCTGCATCGAAAAATCGTAACCGTTTTCTTTCAACAGAAACAACACGGAGGTCAGCGAAGTGCGGTACGTAGATGCTGGCGTGAACTGTTGCGCCAGTCTTTATCTTAGGGTCTGGTGCACTGCGACTAACAATCTGGGTCTTCGCTCCTTTCATGATGGGCTCCATTTCGCTGGGTTGAAAGAAGAATTCTGAAGGCTCAGCCTTTATCTCAGCCAATATCTCTTCCACTCGTCTGTCCGGTGCTTTAGCGGCTTCCTCTATCACTCTTCTAGCAAGCTTCTGGGACATGCCCTCGCTGGCGAGCCTCTGGCCCAATTCAACTTGTCTTTCCTGCTCAGGTATTCGCCTTATGATCGTTCTAGCCGTGGTGTAGTCTATCTTGCCCTCAGGCGTGCCTCTCCTTTCCACCTGTGCAGGAGCAACCATCTTCTGAATTTCCCCAGGTGCTTTAGTCAACTGCAGCCAAGTCTTAACTGTGGCAGCTGACAATCCAAGCCGCTTGGCTAACGCTTGAATGTTGCCGAATTTCTGCGGATACTTCTCCAACAGGAGTTTGCAGCAGTTGCCTTTTTCAACCGCGCTCAAATCTTCTCTCTGTATGTTCTCAACCAAGTTCAGTTCGATGACTTCTTCATCCGTGTACTGCCTGACTACAACTGGCACAGTCTTTAAACCGACCTGTTGCGAGGCTCGATACCGTCGTTCGCCCACAACAACCTCATATCCGTCGCCTGCAGGGCGAACAATCAAGGGTTCAAGCAAGCCAACATGCTTGATGCTGTCAGCCAAATCATTCAACCTTATTATGTTGATTTCCAGCCTTGGGTTGAGGCGGTTTGGACGGATCTTTTTAAGCTCCACTTCCATCAACTGACCATTCATCGCAAATACCTCATGTTGAGTAGATGAGTTAGACAACCGAAAACTCTAGCTTTTGTTATAAAGAGTTTTCTTCTTGCTGATTTCCAGAACGTAAGATTATTATGACAGCGTCACTTCTCTTCTGAAAACTAAAGCAGACAAGACAGCGACATAGGTCAAGTAGCAGATGAAGCAGCTTATCCATTCAGGCGTTCTCATACCCAAACGCTACGAAGCTAAGGGCTTCCACATCAAAATCAGAGGCGAAACAACAGCTCTTACGCCACATCAAGAGGAGATGGCTGTCGCGTGGGTCAAGAAGCTAGGAACTGACTATGTGAAAGACCCAGTTTTCATCAAAAACTTTTTCCAAGACTTTTCAGAAGCCATGGGAATGGGCGAAAAGCCTCTGTCTCCCGATCAAGTGGACTTCTCAGAAATCATAGGCTTTGTTGAAAAGGAGAAATTGATCAAAGCCAACATGTCCAAAGAAGAAAAGAAGAAGCAGGCTCAAGAGCGTAAAGTGCTGAGAGAAGCAAACAGAGAGAAGTACGGTTACGCGGTTATTGACGGTCTCAAGACTGAAGTAGGTAATTACACTGTTGAGCCACCCTCAATTTTTATGGGGCGTGGCGAGCATCCGATGCGAGGACGATGGAAGCCCTACGTAGGCGAAAGCGACATAATCCTGAACTTGTCGCCTGATGCACCCCGTCCCCAAGGCAATTGGAAACAGATTGTCTGGGAACCCGAGTACATGTGGATAGCTAAATGGGACGACAAACTTGTAGGCAAAGAGAAGTACATTTGGCTCTCCGACTCATCGCATGTCAAACAACAGAAAGAGATTGAAAAGTTCGACAAGGCAAAACAACTTGCTAAGAAAATCGATAGGCTCAGAAGGCACATTTGGGAAGGTCTGGAATCCAAAGACCTCAAAAAAAGAAAGGTCGCCACTGTAGCCTACCTGATCGACGAATTAAAACTTCGTGTTGGAGACGAGAAGGATCCTGATGAAGCAGACACGGTCGGTGCAACAACGCTGCGCCCCAGCCACGTCAAGATAAACTCGAAGAACAAGGTCGCCTTTGATTTCCTAGGCAAAGACTCTGTCAGATGGCAAAAAGAAGTGGAACTGCCAGAGGCTGTGGTGCGAAACATCGAAGAATTCAAGACTGAAGCTGAGTCTGGAAGCCACTCCGAGTCAACAATCTTCGAAGGCATACGGTCTGAGCATGTTAACAGTTTTCTCAGCCAAGTCACGCCCGGCCTAACGGCCAAGGTTTTCAGAACATATTACGCCTCAGATGTCGTGAACAAATCTCTTGAGAAAGCAAACGTGTCACGGTCTGAGCCGATTATGCTGAAGAAACACGCGGCAACTACGGCAAATCTTGAAGCCGCAATTATGCTGAACCATAAGCGGAAGCCCCCTAAGAACTGGGAAGAATCACTAGCGAAGAAGAGCGACAGGCTGCAAACATTAGAAAGCTCGCCCAAGAAGACCCCGAAAATGGAAGAGAGAATTCGGGCGCTTAGGCTCAAGATCCGAGAAGTCGAGGCTACTCGTGACTACAATCTGCGCACTTCGTTGAAGAGTTACATTGATCCGAGAATCTATTATTCGTGGGGCAAGAGCGTCGACTTTGATTGGAAACTCTACTATCCTAAGACATTGCAGAAGAAGTTCTCATGGGTTGAAAGATAAACGCTTAGGGTGAAGCTCAGCCACAACTTGAGCTTCGGTTGATTTTCGCGCTTTCTTCTCCAAGCGGTTTTATGATGCTGGTCAGCTAGAGAAGTTTATAAGAGAATTATGACTTATGTCATATTTGAGGCGATACACGAAGCTCACCAACGGGGAAGCAATGCTATATGGCCAAATCTGTAGAGTTCGTGTTCCAGTTTCCCCCGATTCAGGGAGTATTCGACACGGGATTCGGAGTGGTCTACATTTTCGGTGAGCTGCATGAAGATGAAATCGAAGACATAATTGTTCATGAAACTCTACATTACGTGGTGCAGAAGACAGCGGGCACAAGAGCTAGCCTCAAACTGGATAGAATTGACGCCAAAATAAAAGCTGATTAAGCGCACGTTGACCTATGCTTTTTGCCTTATGTAAATGATCTTGTACTTGTTACAGTCGCCTGGAAGGCAGTTCACGCATATTTGGTTGACTTCGTCCATTGTGGCGTCTTCCAAATGAACCTCATAACCCAGTTCTCTGTAGAGTTCAACAGCCTCGCTGAGACGCGGTTCATCAGTAACAAACTGTCTACTCCAACCCTTTTTCTTCAGCTCTTCCTCTTTCTCCTTGCCGCCGCCGCACCGCAGACTCAAGTCTGGTTCCTCACGATATATGTATGAAAATCGCGTATAAATCTTAGACGCCAAATTTGTGTTGTCTCGCTTGCCTGCATCGAAAATGATCTTATCAAATTCACTACTGTGCAGATGTCTAGGTTTCTTTGGAAGCAGAAGAGACTAAACGTTCAATGGCTTAAGGGTGCTTTTCACTAAGCTTCGTAAATTCTCAATATGCTTTTCATGGTCGTAATCCCAAGACTCATCTATGAAATGCTCAAACGGGATGGTTTGCCGCGACCATTTTCCTGATTTCAAATCCTGGAAAACGTAATCGTAACTCTCCAGGTAACCATCTCTGGCGAGTTTTGACAAGCTTTCAACAAAATTTCTGAATTCTTGACGAGGAAGATATACCTGCGACACAATGGCGTTCTGGCCTAATATTTTGCCCACGATGTACACGAAAGGTTTGTCCAGCAATGATTGTGCAAACTTCGCCATATTCTCTTTAGTCTGAAACTTGAAAACGAAGAATAGCATATCTGACAAGGTTCTATCGAAAGGCATGATGCCTACTTGAAAGGTTTCAATCAGCCCTCTTTTGAGAACATGCATTTCATAATGATGGCGAACATTCTGTGGGGTCATTCTAAGCTTTCTTGCAATGTCTGTCAAATCGATTGTAGCATCTTTCTCCATTTCCTTCAAAATGAATACGTCTGTTGAGTCGGCCTTTATTGGAAAATCTTCGGGATCAACAAGCGTGTAGGGCAGCCAGCTTGTTTCAGCCGGAACCTCTTGGATCCATTTATTCCAAGGAAAAATCCATTCTTCCGATGCAGTATCAAACCAGTTGGTCGTCGGGTTGACTGCGTGAAAGCAGGTTGACCAGAAAAGCTGAGTCTTCTCGGCGACTCCTAGCCTTTTGATTTCCTGAATGAACTGCTCGAATTCACTGCATTGATTCTTGGGAGTAACGTAGATTCCAACGCATCCTTCATACATTCCGAAGCAGCGGCTCAGGTAAATGTAGAAATCGTTAGCCTTCATGCAGTTGAAAAGCAATTCCTCATTGCCAGGAGTTGCTTTCGCAAAAACTACCGACTTCTTCAATCCTATGTTTGTGTGATAGACAGTTGCGTGCATCCTCAAATTAAAGAGGGGAGACATGCGCTTAATTCTTGAAACCACAGTCCCCCTAGGCACTCTCAGCCTATGTGCCACTTCTGCAGTGTTTCTGGGTCCGTACTGTCCTAAGCCTTCTACAATTCTTGCGTCAAGGAGGTCAAGCTTGTCTCGCATTTGGCTCTACCCGCATGTCTCTATGTCTTTCTCACAGGTCCGTTGTATATTTTTTGCTACTCTAAGCCCGGGCCGATGGGATCGTCGATGGGATCTCCTAAAGGTGTTACGATCCCTATCACTAGTATGCTTAGCTGAACTACTAGGAGGATGATTTTCCAATTCGAAAGGACCGCCATTTTCCAGTTCATAGGTTTCACCACCTTTTATGTTTGTCGCAAAAAGACCCTTTATCTCGACAAAAATAAAACTTATATGCATTAATCTTCTAGAACTATGTTCTGTGACCCCACTTGCAGACTGAGATACTGAACAGAATGCACGATAGGATTGTTCACAATTTCCTAGACTTAGCCATCTTGCTGGAGTTAAGAAAGCGTTCATTGAGCAATCACGACATCATCGATTTCACTCACAAAAAATTCCGGATATTGTTAACATCAGATACAGTTTCTTCTCACCTTACCACTCTCGAAAAGGATGGTTTGATTGAAGCTGAAGACTCGCAAGGAAAGACTGTCTACAAATTGACTGCGCGTGGCACAGAAACCATTGTCGAGCTTTCAAGCATGAAAGACAAAATCTTGGGATTGTTCTTGAACCTTTTTGTTGGGTGAATGGCTGTTCAGTAAAGGTCTTCTTCCAACCCAACGTTTTGCTTGGGCATTTTGCCATGTTTCTTCATGAACTGCTGTAGCAGTTCGCTCTCACGCATTGTAAACATCTTTGCCTCTTCATACAGGAAGTATCTTGCCTCTTTGTTGGTCGACACCTGTTCCATCAATTCCCTGCGTAAATTGATGGCGCCCTTTATGTAGATTACGATCTTATTTTCATCGAGAAGTCGAAATACACCTTCAACCTCTGGAACCTTAGACACGTATTCAATGTCAAGTTTCAACCATTTTTCAGGCGGTAACATAGGCTGTCTTATGCGCAACCGCAAGTCACACCGCAGGCATCGCTTAGCTTCGGCAACTGCTGCTTTCTCGCCTAATCCTAAGGCCACTTCGGCGAAATTGCCTTGACGCCTTTCAATGGGAAGATGAGGCATCTCAGCCCGACGTTTGAACGCGAAACCTTCTTCTCGTCCGATCCAGCCGTTTGGTTTCTCTGCTTGCTCTAATGTTTCGTCAATGCTTCCATTCCCGCCCAAGTACTTGTCTATGGCTGCAGCCGCTCGTCTGCCAAGTGCCACAGCGTCCACAATGGAGCCGGGTCCCTTAATAATGTCGCCGCATGCAAACACGCCCTCAATACTTGTCTCTAAAGTGGAACTGTTCACGTCGAGAACCCCGGATTTTGTCAATCTGAGCGAGTCAGCATCGCTCAAACCCTTTAGATCGGGTGCCTGTCCAATCGCGAAAACTATCATGTCAGCGGGCATTACTTTGGTGGTTGACTCATCATAGGATGGGTTAAACCTGCCGTCTCTGTCAAAGACTGACGGGCAGCAGATGAGTTCGATACCGGTGACGTTTTGGCTCTCGTTGACCAGAATTCGTTTGACTCCCCACGAGTTGTGGATGCTCACGCCTTCTTCAACGGCTTGTTGAATCTCCCATAGAAAGGCAGGCATCTCCTCCGGTTTCTCCAAGCACACTAGGTCTACTTGTTTAGCGCCGAGCCTTAATGTTGTCAGGGCAACGTCTACTGCTACGCTGCCGCCGCCTACCACCAAAACGTGGTCTTTCACTTTGACTTCCTTTCCAAGTCGCGCATCGCGTAAGATGTCCAAGCCTCCAAGCACATCTGGACTGGTCGAGCCTTCAACTTTCAGGATTCGGCTCTTCTGCAATCCGATTGCTATAAGAACAGCGTCGTAGCCCTGTGCTTTCAATTCCTTTAGCCGCAACGACTCATTAATCGGCGTGCCGACTTTCACGTCGATGCCTAAATGCAGTATTCTCTGCAGGTCTCTTTCCAGAACGCTTGCTGGCAAACGATATTCCTGAACACCGTAGCGCATCATGCCGCCAAGTTTCGGCATAGCCTCGAAAACGGTTAGGGAATGCCCTAGCCCAGCCAGATAATACGCTGCAGTGAGTCCTGCCGGACCTGAACCGATTACGGCGACTCGTTTGCCAGTTGGTTGAGCTTTTCTTGGCATGGAAGCTGATAGTCCATCAGTAGTATCAACAGCAAATCGCTTCAATGCACAGATCGCAATAGCCTCGTTGACTTCTCGGCTTCGGCACGTCTTTTCACAAGGTCGAGCGCAAGAATGTCCCAATGCTGCAGCAAGGGGCACTTTCTCCCTCACAACCGCAGCGGCTTCCATATAACGTCCTTGGGCTATTAGATCGATGTACCGTGGCACGTCGATATTGGCAGGGCAAGCAAACTTGCATGGCACCAAGCTGATTTCCCGTTCGCCAGCCTTGATCTCCTTGTCCATTAACGCGCCTGTGGGGCACACTTCAACGCATGCTCCGCAGAACCTGCAGTCGGATTCCTTTAACGTTGGCGCAACTGAACCCACAAAAGCTTCACCGTTGCGGTAGACGAAGTTGAGAGCCTTGACGCCGCGTAGTTCTTGGCAGGCTCTTACACACCGCGTGCAACTGATGCAGAGGTTTGGATCTCGAATATACAAGGGTTCATCTTTGACCATTGGAAGGCTAGCAGGCACGTAACGAGGTGTATCCGCTCTGATGCCAATGTACTCTGCAATCTTTTCCAGTTCGCAGTTGCCAAACTTGCTGCAACATCGTTCAGCTACGGGCACGTTCGTTGAACACGGCTCACGAGTACAGCCTTCCTTCTGAGCGCAAATGAGGCAGGCGTGGGGATGCTTGGCTAGAATGCGCATCAGTTTCTCTTGTCTAGCTTCACGAACACGCGCAGTGTCAGTTTGAACTCGCATCCCCTCAGTAACCAGTGTGTCGCAAGAAGGAACTAGGTCAGGCTGGCCTTCAATTTCAATGAGGCAGAGGTTACAGCCCTCAAACTCTTTTTCGGGCGCGTCGCCAACAATCTGTTCACCGCCTCGAAAAACTGTCGTGCCTGCTTTTGTTCTTCGAGAAGGATGCAAATCAGGATGGTAGCATAATGAGGGGATGTAAATTTCGGCGTTCCGGGCTGCTTCTAGGATAGTTGAGTCCTTGGGCACTTTAACCTCGGTGCTGTTGACGAAGAAACTGACAGTTTCCATGTTGATGAGCCGGCTAGCAGAAGCTGTTCCTTACCAAGAGTGCTCTATGGCTTTCGGCTGACACGCCAGAACGCAGGGTAGTTCTCTCACTCCAGCCACTGGCTTGCACGGTGCGCAGCTGTACTTGATTTTCTTGCGGTGTTCCTCTTTCACAGCAGCCATAGGGTTACTTTCAATATCGAATTCGTTGGGCACCATTTCCAAGACCCTGAAAGGACAGGCTTCGACGCATTTGCCGCAGCCGTTGCATTTGTCAGTGTCCACTATGATGAAGTAGTCGCCTGAGCCGTTCTTGTATCCGTAGTGCGCTCTCACTTAGCGCAGCCCCTGCTCCTTTTCGTACAAAGCCCTTGCGAACAAACCTGCGCCTAGAGCTCCAGCCAGAATCGGATCCATCTTGGGTTCAAGAGGCTTGGTCTTCAATATCTTTTCTAGTCGCGTGACGATGCCCGTGTTTTTGGCAACACCACCCGTGATGACGAAATCTTTCTCGATGCCCACTCGATTGAGCAGGTCAACGATTCTGTCCGCCATTGCTGCGTGATAAGCAGCTGCTACCTTCTCCTTAGTCCAGCCTTGCCGCAGCAATGCAAGAGACTCAGCTTTAGCGAATATGACGCAGGTATTGCTGACCGGAGGCGGCTCCTGGTCAACGTTAAGTGAAACCTTGCCTAACTCTTGAATGAGCACGCTGATTAAGTCAGCGAACACCTCTAAGCCTCGTCCCGTTCCAGCTGCGCACTTATCGTTCATGAGGAAGGATACGACTTTGCCCTTGTCGTCGCACCGAATCGCTTTGCAGTCTTGTCCACCTATGTCAAGAACTGTGCGCACAGTTGGACCGTAAATGTAGTGTGCGCCTCTTGCGTGGCAGGCGATTTCAGTGATAGTCTTTTTGGCGAAGGGAACGTTGACTCGACCGTATCCTGTTCCTACAACGTAATGGAGCTTTCCCATTTCGAGACCTGTTCCTTCAAGAGCCCAGCTGGTTACTTTGACTGCTGTAGCCTCGCTTACACCACCAGTTCTCATTGCCGCAAACGCATAGAGCTCACCATCAACTAGGACAGCTGCTTTGCTGCCAACAGACCCGATGTCAACTCCAGCTGTAATCGCTTTAGCATTGCTCCAATCCACGTTTGAGACTGTTTGCCTGTACTCTGGCCAACGCCAATATTCCTGTGTTTTTACTTCAGTCTGAGCCATGTTCCATTTTCACCTCGCTAAGCCAGCCGCCATTACAGCTGCTCCCAAAGAACTCACGTATTCTGGGTATTCAGGTACAATTATGTTGGCTTTAAGCTCCTTCTCTAAGGGCGGTTTGAAACCAGGGTCTAGGGCTACGCCGCCAATGAGGACGACATCTTTCTCCACTCCTACACGCAACACCATAGAGCTTATTCGTCCAGCGATGGCGTCGTGAATAGCCTTGGAAATGTCTTCCTTGGAAATCTTTGAATGAATAAGCGACACTACCTCAGACTCGGCGAACACACAGCATTGAGCATTCATGGGTATAGTGTTCATTGACTTGAGCGACAAAGGTCCCATGTCTTCAACCTTGACCTCTAAAGCTCGAGCCATAGCCTCAATAAAGGTTCCAGCGCCAGCAGCGCAACGTTCGTTGATTACGAAGTCCTTGACCTTGCCAGCTTCTACTTTTATGCCTCTACCTTCTTCAGCGCCCACGTCGATCACTGTCTTAACTGTGGGAACAACATTGTAGGCACCTGCAGCTGCAGACACCACTTCTGAAACTGCTTCCTCAGCGCTGATTGGCGGCTTCTGCACAACAGCGTTTCTTCCCATGCCTGTGGACACGACTCTCTGGATGTCGCCTCGAGAAAGGCCAGCGTCTTTCAGAGCAACCTCGAATACTTCGGCAGCAGACTTTAGCAGATCGAATCCAACAAGAGCTTTAGCTCTCGCCACCACTTGCCCATCTCTGAGGACGACAACTTTAGCGTATTTGGCTCCGACATCAACTCCAGCAGTTATCATTTAGCCAATTCACTCCTTGAGTTTCCTCAGTCCCGTGCTTTCAAAGAACGCTGTCAGCCGCGCCATTGTGCCTGTCAGGTCGAAGTCTCGTTCATCACCCATGTTGCCCTCAAACGGAAACACTGGAACACCTGCTTGCATCAAGCCCAAACGGTTCTCAGCTATGTGCACACTCAAGCCCTCACAGCCACGATTGTAATGGAGCAGTACCGCGTCGACCTTCCACTGTTTAACTATGCTCTCCATCATCTTAGTCTTCAATTCAGGCTGGTAAAAATGCGCCCACTCAGGCTTGTGCAGCGTCCAACGCACAATGGCTTGCAGGGCTTCGTCTCGTGTCTGCGGCTTCTTCGGTGGCATTGGTTTGGGTACCCATGTGCCATCGGGCAGGTATTGCCACATGCCTATCAAGCCGAAGGAGTAGAGAGAGCCAACTGACACGGCGCCGTATTTTTCCATTTCCCTGAATATTCGCAAGAAGCCCCAAGGTGGCTGAGTATCCGTTATTACTCTGAATCGTTCTGTGGGAACCGCTGCGATGCCACGTTTAACTCGGTCCTTAACCTCGTCGCGTAACGTTTGGTAGAAGGCTACACATTCTGGTCTATGCTTCATCAACGTTCCCATAACGTACAGTGAATACATGCTTTTCTCGTCCAAAGGCGCAGGCACAGCCTGATTCAGAGCACAGACTTCTGCCCACAACGATGTGGCATTCATCTCGTTCCAGACGGCGTCGCAGAGCAAGCGGTCGTCGTATTTGCGTCCAGTTACCCTTTCAAGCCATTCTATGCCATCATCGAGCTGTCCAACAACGTAGTCCACCTTATAGTCTTCTTCAGGCGCGAAATCTGCTGGATAGCCCACTGACACATCCACAGAGTACATGGGCACGTCTTTGCCACGTTTCTTCTCCAGCCACTTCACCAATTGATACCATTTACTGTGACTGCAGCAGATATGATCCTGCCAGATGAAGTCAGGCGCTGGGTAGCCGTCGACAACTGTGCCATCGGTTAAAACGTATTTGTCGAGCAGAATTGAACCCCAATAGTTGCGCATATAAGCGCATAATGTACGTGGGAAGCCAGCAGCCTCAGTAGCATCGTGACACATGGCTGCGAAGTCTTTGAAGAAAGCTATTGTGGCGCCGTAGGGCTCGCCTGTTACGCAGTAAACGTCTTCCCCTAAGCCAGCGGGTATGCTGCTGAACGACCATGCGCCTCCAGCCCACCGCAACCCACCCTTATCATGTGCGTGCAAGTAATCTTCGTAGTAGTTCTTGCGTAGGTTCTTGGCTTGGTCCCAGCATTTCAACGGCTCGCTTGGATACTCTTTCACTTCAACTGTTGACGCCATCTTAGAACAACTCCTCAAGTCCAGTTAACGTTTCAAGAAACGCTTCCACTCTGGTTCGGAACTGACCCCAGGGCACGGTGACATCGAATTCCAACGGGTAAGTCTGCACTCCAACCTGACTCAACGCTTCCTTTAAAGGTGGAATCTCAATGCCATGCGGGTCGCAGAACTTGTTCTGAATGATCAACGCGCCGTTCACATTGTATTCTTTCGCAAGGTTCACAGCATGTTGAACTCGAGTCAGTTCAGGCCAATCTTTGCTCGGACATGGGACACGGTTAACGTAGCGAGCTGCAATTGCTTGAAGCCTGTCTTCCAATGGCATTACGTTATCCCAGTAATAGCGCGTGCCTGTGCAGTGCTCGTCGACTACAAATGTGGCGCCCAGGTCTTCAACGTTCTTCATGAAAACTCGGTCGTCATCTTCGCTGCCAATTATCATTAGGCGTATGTCGGATTTGCGGTTGAGTTGACGGCTAGGCAACTCCTCCAGCAGTTGCTCCAGAAGCTTGTTGTGTTCTCGTTTGTCCACCATTTGGCTTGCAAGCGTCATTTCCATTGCTTCCAAGCCTGTGATTTTCGGCGGGTTCAGTTTTCTATACTCGGTTACTTTCCTCATCAGCTCTCTGTTGCGATTAAGTATCTGTATTCCTCTGTCCAAGTCTTCAATCGTGATAGCCCTGCCAGTCCATTTTTCTAGGCTTTCCTTGAACTTGCCCAGTTCTTTCGTGAAGTATGGTATTGCTCGACGTGTTTGGATTCCATGAGGCACGTAAATATAGTAGGAGTAGTCGACGGGTATGTGCAATCGCCAAGCGTTGAAGGTCTGCCTCAAATGAAGGCATGATTGTCCCTCAACTATGCCGTCCAGATACTCAAATCTGCCCTTGAGACCTTGAGCCAAACAGTCGCGACAGAAGTGACAGTACATAGCAAATATGTACGGTTCAGTCACTGTCGGAGGCTCGTGACTGCCCAAAACTCTAACGGGCAGAACTTCTGCGGCGTACATGATTTCCTCGGGCACATAAGTGCAGAAATAGCCAACAACCTTGCTTTGATTCTTCTCTTTCCATGATTTCGCGTATTCATGCCTATTGTCAATCCATTCTCGAAACTGCTGAAAGACGTTATCTATCAAGTTGAGGTTTTCTCTCCCCATGTATATTATGTATATAACTTTGGGGCTTCAAATATAAAAGATTTCTGACTTATATTTGGGCTCCCATGCCCAGTATCTTTTCAACGTAATATTTGGATAGCTGATCCATTGTAAGCCCTGTTTCTTCTTCGATCTTAGCCAGTGTATTGTGCCATATTTTTCGTATAGCCTTTAACCTGAGGTTGAAATCCTTTGTTGAAAAACTCTTAATTTTCATTGCGTCTTTGATGAGCTTCTGGTAGCCTTCAGGCTGCCATTTAAGCTTGTAGGAATAGAATAATCGCCACTTTGGAGCGGGCAAATGCTCCTTGTTGAGGGCAAACATCATCTTGACCATCAAGTCCACGCTGTAGTTCAGACAGTAGTGTGCAGACAGCAGATCGCCCCTTTCGACCCATGATTCGGCAATGGTTCCAATATCGTCTCGAGGCGGGCAGCAATACCATTTCAAGTGTTCAGCGCATGCAGCGACACGCTTTGTCCAAAAGCCTTCAGACAACCTTAACTTCTCTTCGAAGACTCTTTTGACTACTCCTTCAGGATCGTAGAAGATTTCAGCCCTTGAAAACTCCCACCTGTCAAACTCGTCCCATTTCTGCTTCTTGAAATCTTCGAGGAAATGGGCTTCTAGGTCGATGTCAATGCGGAGTCTCTTTTGTGTGGATGCACTCAGATCGTAGAGTTGCTTCCGCAAGTGTTCATCTCTTCCAGTCAAGAGGACTATAACGTCTACGTCTGAGAACTTGTCAGCAAACCCTCTCACTAAGCCGCCGATGAAGACGATTCCGGCGACGCCTTTATGAGATGATATCTTTGAAGCAAGGTTTCGGGCAGTCCGCCTGAAGGTTTTGATTTGATTTTCTCCTTTGAGTTTTGCTGCCATTTTCATTCACTTTCCTCTGAGGCGAATTGTGATCCGCGATTGCAGTATTTCTCAAGTCTTTGAAGCGACTTCAATCTATCCTTATCACTGATTCTGCAGTTTCTTATGGTGTCTCTTAAGATTTTTATTGATTGATCCATGGCTTTTCGATCAACTGGGTAGGGTACGCCGTCTTTTCCGCCGTATGCAAAAGCGTATTTGACTGGGTCTTTCCAGCTTGGAGCAGCGCCGTAAATCAGTTCAGCAACAAGCGCTAAGCCACGAACTGTGGCTGGTCCAACTCCTCTTAGACCTAGAAGTTGCTCGAAGTTCTCGGGCTGAAACTCATGAAGCCTTTTTGCGAGTTTCCAGTTGAGCGTTCTTGGCATAGAAAACCATTCCACAGTGTGTTCCTTCATCTTCGGTTCGGGCATCCACTTGTGCAGCGATGCTTGACGAGAGGGTCGAACCGATGCCAGCAGACGGATGAGTTTTTCAGGTCTTTCTCTAGCAAGATCAGCTGAGACTTTTCTGCAGTTATCGCTCTCTTTGGCAGTCATGTCTAGGGCGATGTCTCTTCTTGCGTTGCCTACAATGGCATCATGCGGTTCAACAACAAAGCTTTGAACGTGTTCGCTAAGCCAATGGTAGCGCCGCGCTGTTCTGTCTTGGTCGCTCATTCCCTGCTGCACAACCGCCCACTCGCCTTTCTCTGTGACGAAAAACGCGTGATGATACAATTGGTAGCCAGCTTGAATAGCAGTGTTGTCCACTTTTGCACTCATGCGGCTAGCATACGTTAAAGTTTCGATCTCGCTTGTGGACAAACCGAACTTGTCGCCTATTTGACTGATTTCCTCTGGCGCCTTTCGTGCCGTTTTGCCCTTGCCGCCACACACAGCCAAACCGTGCAGGTCGGGCTTGACTGCGTTTTTCAGCACGCCTGTCAATACGGTTGTGACGCCTGAGGAATGCCAGTCGTAGCCTAAGACGCAGCCTAATGCTTGAAACCAGTATGGGTCGGAGATTCGCCGAAGGAACTCGTCTCTGCCGTATTCGTCGACGATTATGGTTGTTATTTCATGGGCAAGTTTGATCATTCGCGTAACAAGCCAGCTTGGCGCATGCCCATGGTGTAGCGGAAGCTCTGCGACGCCTGTTCTCTGCACTAATCTGCACCTATAATACAGGGAATAATATGACGTGTGAAACTGTATTAAGCCTGTTCTTTATGCGGAGTCAGATGCCCTTCTCGATCGATTTCTCCACGTCGAATCCGTGTTGAGGATATTGGAACGCGGTCTTCAGCGGGAATCATGTCGATAACTACGAGCTTTAATGGTTTGAGTCCGCTTGCCTTTCGCTTCTTGTTGATGTCCTTGCCAACAGGCTCTGTTTCTTTGCTCACCACTAACGCATCAGCTACAGTTGTAGACAGAGTTACGCCGTAGGGCGTGTCCAAAGGAACAATCTTGGCTCGTTCAAGCACACTCTGCCTCTTCAAAAAAGCTCTCAAATCCTTAAGCCGTTCCTCGTACGTTGCGACATCGTGGTTTTTCCGCAGTTCTCTCGCCAATTGATCAGAAGACAAACCGAGCATGACACGTTCGCCGACGTCAAATGCTTTCATAATGAGCGCCTTGTGTCCTTTATGAAACACGTCGAAGGTTCCGCCCACGAGCACTGTGCTGAGTTTTTTAGCCATGAAGCATTCACGTTACTAGCTGAGCGCCGCTGATACTGACTTCCGCCACAACGATTTTGTTGCGTGGAAGAATCCTTTCAAAAGCTGCAAGAACACTTTTAACCTTATCCCTGTCCACTAAAGCGTGCACCGCTTCGCCCAGCATATTCTGCGCAGCGCCAACAGCGCCTGCCTTTTCAGCTGCATCCATGAGCTTGATCACACGGCTTGTTGCCAACCCAGTTTTTTCGGCGAACTCTCTGCTAGAGTGCAAGAAATTTTCAACCGAAGGCTCAGCTAGGATACGCTCCAAGGTTGTTTTTCCCATTTTGTTGATTATCTCGCGCTTGGTTGTGGATTTGAGAAACTCGCTGGTTAGACGCGGCTCAAAAACCCCTGCAATTACATAATAGTCTGGTGTAATGGGTATAGAATCCACTGACCCATGATTAGGTGCGCCTGGCTCCAGGACAACGACGCATCCTCCGCCGTACAGGATACCGCTTACCGTGCCCAAGCCTGTTTTGCACTTTACCTCAGCCACATGAGCTATGCGCCCGATTTCTCGATGCGTGAGATTCAAGTCCAATGCTTTGCACAATGCTAATCCAGTGGTTAGGGCGCCGCCTGCACTCGCGCCAAAGCCCGCTCCAATCGGCACCTCAACCCGATGCCTGACTTCGACGCTGTAAGGGCTGTCAACTCTTTCGAGCATCATCTCAACAACAGTCCGCGTTGTCTGTGCTTCTGGCGCCAGCTTCTCGTTGATGAAAACCCTGATGGCTTGCTTTTTTGATCTGGTGACAGCGATTTGAGTCAACACGCCTTTTCTTAAGCCGAAGCCGCCACCGCGAGCCCCGACTCGTGTAAGGTCTTTGATGGGTTTTCCATCAGGTTCGGTGTCGCAAATCTGGAAAAAACTGGAAATGCCCGCCGGGCTGAAGGCACGGGCTTTCTGCAAGTAAGCGTTGCCTCATTTTTCTTTGGGTTTAAGAGATGGCAGAGCTCGGTAGCATGCCTGCAATATTGGTGGGCCTAGCACTATTAGAAATGGAATTTCGGTGGCGAATGTCCAGACCAGCCATATGAAAGAGACGTAAAGAGGAAGCTGAAATCCTCCTCCCACAGCTGCAGGCAACACAAACACTTGGCTGTACCCCCAAACAACGAAACCGATAATTGTGCTTCCTACACCTAGACCGATCACTGAACCCATTGCATAGCTTCTCCACTTAGGCAAAAGAGCTCCCACCGTCACTGCAATGATGTAGCTTGCAATTGTGAGACCTATAAAAAGATAAACCGCGTTCATAGACACGTAAACGTATAGAACGTATCCAAGACCCACACTGGCGATTATAACAACCGCTGTAAGGGCAACTAGCATTTTTCTCCAGTTAAAATTCAGCCTTGCAATGTACCCAAGCAGATAGAAGCCGATGAAATTCGATGTGACACCGGCGGCTAGACTCAAGAGTGGATCGCCATGAATCAAGACATCACTGATGAATATGCCTATGGCGGCGCCTACTCCGCCCACAAGTGGTCCAAAGAGAACTGCAAAGGCTGCAGGAATGACAACATTTGGCCAGAATCTTACTATACCGATGCCGGGCGTTGTGATGGGGAGGAATAGATAGATCAAGTATCCTACAACGGCGTATAAAGCGCCGCATATGGCGCTTTCTGCGATGTCTAATGGCTTCATTAATGATTCCTCTTAGGGGAGGATTGCAGTCATGTCCGTCGTAAAATAAGCATTTTGTATGTATTGTATAGACGCCTATAAATCTCGAATAGCCAGCTGGGAAGTCATGTTTAGGCTCGCTTTCACGCAGAACGCACGTTACGTTTAAATGTCTATGGTATGCTTCTATCCCGAAAGCGCTGTAGGTGTGTTTGAGATGGTGGATAAGAGAATAATCGATGTAGCGAAACTTCTCATCGACTACTCAACTAAGACCAAGAGCGGCGATCGTGTTTTGATTCGGGCTGATGCCTCTGCGAAGGACTTGGCGCTGGAAGTATACAAGCATGCTCTGCTACGGGGTGCTCATCCTTGGATACGAACCGATTTGCCTGGTTCTAGGTATGTTTTCTTTAAGCATGCGAGCGATGAGCAGTTAGGCTTCGTCCCGGAGCATGAGATGACTGAAATCAAGAACACAGACGTCTACATATCCTTGGGTGCGCCATCCAACGTCAAGGAGCTTTCCAGCATTGACCCAGCTAGAATAAGCGCACGTATGAAAGCCTTGAAGGAAGTAAACGAATGGAGAGTAGAAAAGACGCGTTGGGTTATTTTCGCGTATCCAACTGAAGCCTATGCTCAGGAGGCTGAAATGTCGTTGCAGGAGTTCGAAGACTTTGTTTTCAACGCGTGCCTAGTCGACTGGGCTGAAGTGTCAAAGAAGCTGGAAGTCCTTAAACAGAAAGTGGATGCTGCTGACAAGGTCAAAATCGTAAGCCGCGACACTCATCTGGAATTCAGCGTCAAAGGCAGAATAGGCGTTGCTGCGAGTGGAGATAAGAACATGCCTGACGGAGAATTCTACACAAGCGTTGTTGAAGACAGTGCTAATGGCAAAATTCATTTTGACGTGCCAGCTGTATGGTCCGGCAACGTGGTCGAAGGTATAACGCTAACGCTTGAGAAAGGAAAGGTGGTAAGCGCCAAGGCAGCTAAGAATCAAGCGTTCTTAGAGAAGATTCTGTCAACTGATGAGGGTGCAAAGAGAATCGGCGAGTTCGGCATAGGCTTCAACTACGGCATCACAAAACCTGTTAAGCTCATATTGTTCGATGAAAAAATAGGTGGAACGGTGCACTTCGCGTTAGGAAGCGGCTACAAGGAAACATTGAGTCACAACGATTCCGCAATTCATTGGGACATGATAAAAGATCTGCGCAAAGACGGCGAAATATACTTCGACGGCAAACTAGTCATGAAAAAAGGAAAGTGGCTGAACATCTAGTAAGACTGTATAAGGCTTTTATAATCTCACATATCCTAACATCAAGGCTTTCGAAGTTTTTCCATGATCATAGACAGACAAGATGCTTTCTTCAGACTCCAATCGGAAACCTGATTGGCTCATGGCGTTCTTCACAATCTCCATCGGCGTCACCCCTTCTTGATCAATTATGTAGACAGAACCCATTTTGCATACAATCCTGTGTAACTCCTTGAGCAGTTTGCGGATTCTGTCATGGGGAATCTCGTGCAAAGTCCAGATGCATAACGCCGCCTCAAAATAGGCGCTCGGAAACGGAAGTTCGTCTAGTTCAGCCAAGCGAAATGTGGGTTTGCATTTCAGCTTGCACGCTAGCTTTTCTGCAATCTTGAGGGCGCCCTCAGAGATGTCAACGCCATGAACCTCGAAGCCTTTCAAAGCTAACGAACATGTGACTAGCCCGCGACCGCACCCTACATCTAGGATTCTACTGCTTGGCTTGAGGACTTTCGACAAGCTTTCAGTAATAGTCGTGTGACGGTTGAGCAAGAAAACCAGGGATTTTTCCAACTCGCCAACACTCAGCTTGCTTCTTGAAAGCATTGAAAGAAGATCATAGATTCCAAGAGACAGGGCATAAGTCTCGAGGAAGTCACCTACTTCCTTCCTAGCGTAGCCGTGCTCAGCTAAGTGTTCGACTTCAGCCTCGTATAAAGCCGCTCTTTCCTTTCCAAACGTATGTCTGATGAGCCTCGTGAACCTCACAAATGATTTCCTCCTAATCCGTGTCGTCTTCTAAGGCTTTTTCTTGGCGACTAGATGCAGGTGTCCACCATAGCCTACAATGCTTGGCTCTTCGCAGAATTTGAGTTCAATGTCCAATACTTTCTGGATTTTGGCTGGGTCTTTGAATACTGCCTCTGTTTCTGGTCTGTTCATGAACATTATTGGTTTACCTGCGATTTTGACAACTTTGAATCCATGTTTAGTGAACAGTTTCTTAAGATCCTTAGGTGCATAAAGCCAGCAGTTGAAGCCCCAGTCTTTGGCATAAAATCGCTTTTCTCTGTAAACTTTGTGAAATCTGTCGAAGTCAACATCTGGTTGGTTAATCATTCGCCGTAAGATACCGTAGAGGCTGTCCACTCCAGCGGATAAATAGCAGTTTGGTTTAAGGACTCTACCCAGTTCTTTGACTGCCAAATCCGGATTACTGCAGTATGACAAAGGGTCACCTTCAGCCAGCACAAAGTCGAAAGTATTGTCAGCAAATGGCAAGCTGCATATGTCGCCTTGACGAAACGATACGTTGTTCTCGAAACCGCTTTCCTTCACCTTGACCGATGCGACGTTCAACATGTCCTGTGAAATATCGAGGAGGGTCACCTTCAACCCCTTCTTGGCAATTGGAATAGACCATTTACCGGTGCCGCCGCCCGCGTCTAGAACAACTCCAGTCTGTGGCAAGTAGGACTCAATGTAACGCCAAGTCACTTTGTCGTAGATTTCTTCCCAAAAAGGCACATGGTATTGTTTATCGTAATCTGACGCAGTCCTTCGGTAATAGGCAATTACTCCTTCCGACTGCTCATCAATCAAACAATCTCGCCAGATAGAAATATACTAATAGGTAAATCTAGTTTGCGCCAAAATTGTTGCGTGTAATAAGAGATGAAGATCAACAACCCACACTATTCCTAGGCAGCTGGAATATTCATAATTCTTTAAAGCACAAGCAGAATACTACTACCCATCACGATACATCTGCCGCAAAGGACGGTATGCATGTTCAGCCAAAAAGAGTTAAAACACATTAAAGCCCAAGAAGAAAGTTGGAAACGGGACATTCTCGCCAAGACGCGTGAAAGGTTTCCGGAGCGCAAAAAACAGTTTACAACGGATTATGCTTTGCCCTTAGAAAGAGTCTTTAATCCTTCACATGTTAAACGTCTTGACTACCCGCGAGACCTTGCTTTTCCTGGCGAATACCCGTTCACGCGTGGCATTTATTCAACCATGTATCGCGGTCGCCTTTGGACCATGCGCCAATACGCTGGCTTCGGAACAGCCCAGCAAACCAATAAACGCTTCAAGTATCTGCTTCAACACGGGCAAACCGGTCTCAGCGTGGCTTTCGACATGCCCACGCAGATGGGTCTTGATTGCGATCAGGTTCTCGCTGAAGGCGAGGTTGGGAAGGTCGGAGTCAGCATAAGTAGCCTCAGAGATATGGAAACCTTGTTCAACGGCATTCCTCTGGATAAAGTCACAACTTCAATGACCATTAATGCACCCGCCACTGTTCTGCTAGCCATGTATGAAGCTGTGGGTGAAAAACAAGGTGTGCCTCAAGCCAAATTGGACGGCACGATTCAAAACGACACCCTCAAGGAATATGTCGCCCGAGGGTTGTACATTTTTCCGCCCAAGCCATCAATGAAACTAGTCACTGACATTTTTGAATACTGCGCCAAGAACATGCCAAAGTGGAACACCATAAGCATAAGCGGCTACCACATACGCGAAGCTGGGGCCACAGCCCCGCAGGAGATAGGGTTCACTTTAGCCAACGGCATAGCCTACGTGGATGCAGCCATGAAACGTGGACTCAATCTCGACGAGTTTGCCAGCCGCTTGTCATTCTTCTTCGCAGCTCAAAACAATTTTCTGGAAGAAATAGCCAAGTTTCGGGCAGCGCGCCGTCTATGGGCAAAAATCATGCGTGAACGATTCAAAGCGAAGAACCCAGCCTCATGGCAACTGCGCTTTCACACTCAAACTTCGGGAGTAGCTTTGACTGCGCAGCAACCGCTTAACAATGTGGTCCGAGTTACGTTACAGGCGCTAGCCGCTGTTATTGGTGGGACCCAGTCTTTGCATACGAACTCGTATGATGAGGCTTATGCTCCGCCCACTGAAGAAGCCGTTACAATAGCGTTGCGAACCCAGCAGATCATAGCTCACGAAAGCGGCGTAGCTGACACTATCGATCCCCTAGCCGGCGCCTACTGTATCGAAGCTTTAACAAATCAGATCGAGGAAGAGGCAGCCAAATACATCGACAAGATTGACCAGATGGGTGGCGCGGTTGCAGCCATCGAGAAGGGATACATGCAACGGGAAATTGTTGAAAGCGCCTACAGACACCAACGGGAAGTTGAGAACAAAGATAGAATAGTTGTGGGCTTGAACCAGTTCGTGACGGAAGAGGACACGCGCATTAAGATATTGCGAGTAAATCCAGCAGTGGAGAAGAAGCAGGTGGAGCAAGTGCGGTCTCTTCGCCGAAAGAGAGACAAACCAAAGGTGAACGCTGTTCTGAATCGACTGCGCACTGCTACAGAGAAAGACGAGAATCTACTGCCAATTATGATCGAAGCTGTTAGAGAATACATCACACTTGGCGAAATCTGCGGCGTGCTCCGAGAGATATACGGGGAATACAGAGCACCCACGATTTTCTGACAGCCTAGTTGTCACGGAAGCGTTATAAAGAATAGGCGTCTTCATTTTGGGTTATGCCAGACAAAGTGCATTGCGCCCACATACTTGTGAAGACGGAGACAGAAGCCAAGAAAGCAGTAGAACGCTTGGGCAAAGGCGAGAAGTTCTCCAACATAGCGCGAGAAGTCTCCCTATGCCCATCTGGAAAACGGGGCGGAGATCTCGGCACTTTTGGCAGAGGGCAAATGGTCAAAGAATTTGAAACTGCTGCCTTCAGCCTCCAGAAAGGACAGATTTCACCCATCGTGAAGACCAAGTTTGGATACCACATAATAAAACGGCTGGAATAGTCAACAGGAGGCTCATTTAATGGGAACTAGCAAATTAGAGACAGTGAAGGTGTCTGGCGCAAACAAGAAACACAGGGTTCTCCTCTACGCCTTGAGCACATGCGCATGGTGCAAACTCACAAAGAAATACTTAAGCGAAAACAAGATCGAATACGAATACATTGACGTTGACCTTTGCAGCGATAAGGACCGCGAAGCCATCAGAAACGACATTATTAAGAGAGGCAGCGAACCAAGCTATCCCACCATCATCATAGACAACAAGATACTGATCACTGGCTTTCGCAAAGACAAGCTTCACGAGGCGCTCAGTCTTTGATAACCTTAGAGCAAGCACGAGTACGCGCTGAAGCCGA
>Ga0315309_1000239_pt1 | contig 32980 bp, 40 predicted proteins | sample TDP4_MG_FD_203080 | JGI IMG/M metagenome (GOLD analysis project Ga0315309, IMG submission 203080) | Freshwater sediment microbial communities from Lake Towuti, South Sulawesi, Indonesia - TDP4 | ecosystem: Environmental > Aquatic > Freshwater > Lake > Sediment | place: Indonesia: South Sulawesi...
GAACGCCAAATTATCAGTCTCGCTGATGCATTCACTGCGATTGCAAGAACAAAAAGTATTAGCCCCACTTCCATCAATGCGGAAATGTAGACTGGAGGAGAACTGGCTTCTGTGAACTCGTTTGCCACAATCGAAGCCAATGTGGAGCCGGGTTCAAAAAGAGATGTAAACATATTAAAGGAGTTCCCAATGACCATCGTGATAGCCATTGTTTCTCCAACAGCCCTGCCTAATCCAAGCATTATCGCTCCTATCACGCCTGAGCGTCCATAACTCATGACAATTCTTGCCTTTTCCCATCTAGTGGCGCCTAGCGCAATTATAGCCTCTCTTTGACTGTTTGGAACAGCGGCAAAGACATCTCTCGATATGGCTGATATTGTTGGAATAATCATTACCGCAAGAATAATGCCTCCTGTTAACACTGATGAACCACGTATTGTACCTTGGAAGAATGGCAAGAAGCCTAACAATGCTTGCAGATTTGGATATACGTTATTTTGAAGAAACGGCATCAGGACGAGTATTCCCCACAAGCCATATATTACGCTGGGGATTGCGGCAAGTAGTTCTACAAAAAAGGAAATTACATAGTTAAAACGTTTTGGCGCAAACTCGGAAAGGGCAAGACTTATGCCTAAGCTAATTGGAACACCCAAGAAAAGGGCAATTGCTGATGTGATTAGAGTGCCCCAGATAAGCGGTAATGCTCCAAAAGAAGGTGGAGTACTCGGGTTTGGAGGGAACGGTTGCCAGATTGTTCCCCATAGAAAGTTCATGCCATAGGTTTGAATTGACAGCCATGAACTTTGGCCAATCTTGAAAATCATCAAGCCTAAAATTAGGAAGATGTTACATGCAATCAACGTAACGATTATTCTAAATGCTGAATCACCTGATACTCTCTGTTTAGAAGTATTCTTAATTTTTAAAAGAAAATTTGGGCGTTTCTGGCGTAGGTTCATTGTCTTCTCTTCTATGTCCAGTTGTTGACTTGCTGACCGTTGAAAGTTATCATTCGCAGGGTAGCTTCATTATGCGTTACAACTGCTTGAGGCAGAGGAACGTATGAAAGTCCAGAAGCGTAGTGTTGTCCGCCATGAATTGCCCACCATAAGAACCATGTCAAGGCCTTAGCTTTGTCCAAAGTCATTCCAGACCTGACATTGAGTTCTTTATAGACCAATACGTAGGAAAAGCTCGCAATCGGGTAGGCGTTGTCAGCTTCTTCTACATTGTGAAGGTTGAAATAGCTCCCTACTGATGCCCAATTTGCGTCTCCAGGTGGAAGAATCAACGATACTGCGGATGCTGCAGCTGCTAGTGTTTCTAATGTGGGTTCAACGAATTTGCCAGCTGCGTTCTGCACTTTTCCGTAGGAAATATTGCTTTCTAGAGCATAGGAAAGCTCTACGTAACCGATCGAATTCTGGTTTTGCTGAACTGCCGCTGCTACGCCTGGGTTGCCTTTTCCGCCTACGGTTTGTGAGGGCCAATTGATGACGTTGGACGCTCCATACGTAGCATTCCATGCTGTGCTCTCATCTGAGAGAAAGTTTGTGAAGACTTTGGTTGTTCCGCTAGAATCTGATCTATGGCAGACAACTATTTCGACGTCTGGCAGAGTTACACCTAGATTAAGAATTGCAAGTTTCTGGTCGTTCCATCTAGTGATGCTAATACTGAATATGTCTGCGAGCACTTGGCCTGAAAAATTAAGTCCTTTTGATATTCCTTGGATGTTATAGATAGGCACAACCCCTCCAATTGTGATTGGAATGTGCAATGTTCCTGGTGCTGCAGAAAACTCTGAATCTTTCATCGGTGGGTCACTTGCGCCGAAGTCGATGGTCTTATCGGTGAATTGTTTTACGCCCCCGCCGCTTCCTATTCCTTCGTAGTCTATTTGTGTTCCCGTCATATCTGTGAATTCTGCGCTCCATTTCTGAATTAGTGGAGCTGGGAATGTCGCCCCTGCGCCGCTCAATCTGATTGGTTGATTAGTGAAATACATGCCATAAACTGCAAAGCCTGTTATTGCTGCGATGAGGATTACCGCTTCTGCGTAAGCAAATATTTTGTAGTTCACTTTTAATACATCTCCTTTTCATGTTTGCCTTTTCAAGCTGCAAAACGTTGTCAGCAATTATATATGTTCTCCCAATAATATATTGAGTCTATATAGGCACAACATTTATCAATAGATTCATTGCATTAATACATAGGCGTTTAAGATGGTAAGCACTTCGATAACAAAGGACGGAGAAGCCAGAAAACTGCAGATGACTGGAGGGTCAACATATATAATTTCACTGCCGAAAAAATGGGTGGCATACAATCAGCTACGAAAAGGAAGTCCGCTGATTCTCCGCGAAGAAAGAGATGGTTCGCTATCATTGACACCTTCCGGCTTAGCAAAGCAAGAGAAGAAAGAAGATGCCTTCATAAAAGTTTCCAAAAAAGACGAGTCTGACGCGATAATAAGAAAGGTAGTCGCTGCTTATCTGGTTGGGTACAACTTGATACATGTAAGAGCACAAAGCCGAGAACAGCTCTCTTCGCAACAACGGAACGCGTTGAAAGATTTTGCCAGGCGTTACTTGGTTGGCACTGAGATCGTAACAGACACACCTAATGAGCTGACCTTGCAGATTCTGCTCAGTTATCCTGAACTTACTGTTGAAAGCGCATTGAGAAGGATGTCCATCATAACCTCTTCTATGCATAAAGACTCAATGACAGCTCTCAGAGAGATAGACCATCAATTGGCTAAAGCTGTGATCGACACAGACACTGAAGTAGATAGATTCAACCTTTACATGATACGCCAACTCAAGCTAGCCATAGCTAACCCACGAATCATTACAGAAATCGGTCTCACAGGTGCAAGAGACTGTCTTGGTTACAGGCTCATAACTAAGTCCGTGGAGAGAACAGCGGACCATGCGGTTAGCATTGCAGAGAATGTTTTGTTGTTGAAAAAACGTATAGATGATGAGACTCTGAGAAAAATCGAGAACATGAGTGCCCTAGCTATTTCTGCGTTTGAAGATGCGATAGATTCACTATTCAAACACGATTTCAATCTAGCTGAGGGCGTCATTGAAAAGACAAAGGAAATTGCCAAATTAGAAAAAGAAGCGGTTCTTTCATCTCAGAAAATCGGAATCGAAGAAATCGCCAGTCTAAGGTTGCTTATCGAAAGTGTAAGAAGAACAGCAGAATACGCCAGCGACATCGCGGAAATAGTGCTCAATCTAAATATAGAATCTGTGCTGGATTAACACACATCAAGGAGAAAAACATGTTTGGGCTCAAATAGAGGGGCCTACAACCGTTGCACGCACACATAAATAGCGCATCTCTTACTGGTAAATTGGTGCTGAAATCCCTTCCCCGGCGCCACCAAAACATGTTTGAGAGTTAGAGTGTATGAAAGCGACGGCGATTGCGCATCCAATCCAAGGCATGATTAAGTATCACGGGCTAAGAGATGCAGCGCTTAGAATTCCATTTCATGATAGCATATCCGTCTGCGTAGACGCCCTATACACTACTACAACAGTTGAAGTAACAGAATCGTTAAAGAGAGATTTAATTGTAGTCAGTGGAAGAAATGCAGTTGGTAAAGACCTAGAAAGAGTTGAAGTTGTTCTTAATAATTTAAGAAGAATAAGTGGATATTCAGGCTGGTTTAAAGTTGTCTCCCAAAACAGCATAACTGGTGGAAAAGGTCTCGGCTTTTCCGCCTCTGGCTTTGCAGCCCTTGGCACCGCGGCATGCGCTGCCTTAGGCTTTGGCATGGATTACATATCCCTTTCCAGAGTGGTTAGGCTGGGTGCTGGTTCTGCTACAAGAAGTCTTGCAGGAAGCTTCGCGATATGGTATGCTGACAAAAATGGGAAGTCATACGCAGAACAGATAGTGAAGCCAGATGCTGTAGACTTAGGCATGGTTATCGTGCCAATTCCCTCCGCAATTAAAACAGATGAAGCTCATAGTGAGGTTCTCAGTTCACCACTGTTTAAGGCTAGGCTGAAGTACGTGGCAAAGATTGTCAAAGCGATGGAAGAAGCCATAAAAGCGGGAGATGTTGCCACGATAGGAAGACTCACCGAAGAGGACAGTCTAAATCTGCATGCAAGCACAATGACTGGAAAAGCGCACATGATTCTCTGGGAGCCAGAAACGGTTTGCATAATAAAAGAGGTTCAAAGAATGCGCCGCGAAGGCGTACTAGCATGGTATTCCGTAGATACTGGGCCATCAGTTTTCGTTAACACGTATACCGATTACATGGAGACAGTAGCTGATAGACTACGCGAACTAGGCTGCTCAAACGTTATAAAAAGCAAGGTCGGTGGCAAACCTCTCTTAAAAAGTGAGCATCTATTCTAAAAGTGCAATAAAACTTTTGCTTTAGAATTAAATTATCTTTTTATTCTTGGAACAATGGTGTGCTTAAGTATTTTTCTACTCAATCAGGCAGAACCGCAAGTATTGTTTTACCCCTGCCTAGCTCCTTTGCTTTTTTCACTGCAACATGTTCTTCGTTAAGAATGACATTTGTGTTTTTATCAACGATTATTGCGAACTTTAGGATTTTGTCTGATTTTATTTCCTCTTTTAAATCAAAAGGCTTTACTCTTAGCGCGTAGTTTTTGCTGTTGCTAATGCCTTCACGCGCAGTTTTCTTGGTATTTTAACTATTTTCATTTTTACGCTCTTTAGAGTTTCCTTTGTTGCTTTTTTTGCTGCAATTCGGGTTTGGTACTCTCCTTTTAGCTCAATCCATGGTAGCGTTTCATCAATCTTTATCCATACTGCATACAAGTTTTTCACCATTTTTAAGGCGTGAAGAAAGGGTTAGAGTTTGAGTAATTAAAACGGTTATGAATTTTGAATATAGATTATTGTTAAGTATTTGCTTGGAAAATTATTTAAGGAGTTCTGCCTCATTTTTTAGGGTTTAGGAGCGAATATGAAAGTGGAGCTTGGGAGCTCGCATAGAAAAGCTCTGGTGAAGGGGTGCCTATGGATGGGCGAAAACGATGGAAGTTCAAAAGGTGTAGAACATGAAGGTGAACAGCAGCCTAGACTACCACATCAATGGCATCCTATCGCCAAAACTTATGGTGAAAAGGTGCTCTCTAGATTCTATTACTTATGAATTAAAGTTCTCAGCTTGCTCCACATACTCTTTTCGTTTCATTTTTTCTTCATTTAATGCACTTCGGAGGAAGGCGATAAGCCGATGACCCAAGCTATAAATTCAGAGGCATTCATTAAAACATTCAAAGAAGCTTTAATCGCATATTCCTTTGACTTCGGCGGACTAATTGCAGGCTTCATAGTTGCTTCTCAACTTGACGTTTTTCAGCTTTACCCTTGGGCTATTGCAGTATATCCTGCCGTCTTAAGTGCGCGAGGCATGATTAGCGGTTTGTTTAGCGGGCGCTTAGGCACGGCACTACATATCGGTACAATTTACCCAAGACTTTTCGGGAACACAAAAAACTTCAGACTATTTCAAGCAATAATTGTTATAACCTTGGAGACAAGCATTGCAATGAGTTTGATTTCTGTAATCTTTGGTAGTCTATTCTGGGGATTAACTTCTACAGATTTTTCTGATATTTTAATAGTTGTAGTCGCGACTATGACTTTTGGATTAATTCTTTCCGTGTTTACAATAGGTGTGTCATTTGTCACCTTTAAGAAGGGGTTGGACCCTGATGTTATTGAGTATCCTGTAATGTCTACCGTTGCCGACGTATTCATTACAATCTGTTATGTTCTTACACTCACTCTTTGTTTGCATTTCAAATATATAGCCATTTTTGTTGGATTTTTTCATGTAATTTTAGTACTCTATATTTTGTCGCGTAGTATCCGTGAGGAAGAATTCGTTAAGACCATAAAGGAGTCCTTAGTTACCCTGATTTGTGTAGCCTTTATTGTCAATATTACTGGAACAGTCCTTAAAAGGATAAGCTTAGAGGGGAAAAGGGAAACCTATACTGTTTACCCTGCTTTGATTGACATGGTTGGAGATGTTGGTTCAGTAGTTGGTTCTACGGCTACAACAAAACTTGCTTTAGGTTTGCTTAAGCCTTCTCTTTCTTCCATGCGAAATCACACTGCGCAGATCCTTAGTGCGTGGGCGGCATCAATTACAATGTTTCTTTTTTTCTCTGTTTTTTCATTAGCCATAAATGGCGTGTTAATGCCGTACTCATTTATAGTTTTCACCACTCTTTTGCTGACAACAAACATAATCTCAGTAACAGCAATTATCCTAATATCTTATGCTGTCTCGATTCTGACTTTTAAGAGAGGTTTAGATCCAGACAACTTCGTTATTCCCATCGAAAGTTCCCTTGCGGATAGTATAACAACCATTGCTTTGCTCACTGCTTTGTTTTTGATAGGCTATTTTTAAAAATAAAGGTAGAATTAAAATATTTCTTGCTTTATATTCTCCTCGGAGCGACTTTAACAGTATGCCGCGTTTCGAAAAAATAGAATATAAACCTATACCCGTCAGGGAACTACTTCTAGAGATGAAAAACCTCTCCGAGTTGATGATTGATTTAGCTTATTCCTCCGCCTTGTTTAATGATAAAGAGTTGGCAGAGGATGTTTTGGAACTTGAAGGTCGTGTTGACACACTGGCTTATCTTCTGGAAATGGAAACCATGATTGCAGCGAGGGATGCTGAAGATGCTGAAGCGTTAATCGGAGTCTCCGAGGTGGCATCAGCCGTCGATAAAATCTCAGACGCAGCTGCAGACATCGCAGCAATAGTTACTCAAAACATTGGTGTACATCCAATTGTAGGCGAAATCTTTGAAAAGGTTGAAGAACGCTTAACGCGAGCCAAAGTCGACGAGGGTTCAATACTCGTTGGCAACTATATAGGCGAACTTGGTTTAGCAGCAAGAATGGGCGTCGACATAATTGCTATTCGCCGAAATAAAGATTGGGTGATAAACCCAAAAGAAACTGAACAGATTCAATCAAGCGACATTCTTATCGCTCGTGGGGCTCCATCCGGTATTAAGGAATTTAAAGAACTTGCTGAGGGAAAACGGCAGAAGCTGGAGGATTAAAATGTCACAACGCCAGAAACAGTTTGAAGAAATTGTTGAACGATTTGTTGAGTTAAAAGATACTTCTGAGTTGATGATTGACTTGGCTTATTCTTCACTGTTGTTGAATAATAGAGAATTAGCTGAGGAAGTACAAAGACTTGAGGAATACATGGATAAATTGCACACGGATTTTGAGTTGCTAGTCTTATCAAGCAAGTTTAAGAAAGAAGAAGCTAAAGGTTTCCTTGGGTTAATAAGGTTAGGAGTTGTGACTGAAAAAATAGCTGACTCAGCAGCCGAGATAGCTGAAGTCGTTTTAAGGGAAATAAAACCACACCCAATATTGAAACTTACCATCGAAGAAGCCGAAGAAACCGTTACCTACGTACGCGTGTCTGAGAATTCTTCGCTAATAAATAAAACCTTGCGTGAGGCGCGTATTCCTGGAGAAACTGGCATGTGGGTTCTTGCTATAAGAAGAGGTGATAAGTGTATAAGGCCTAAACCCGACTCTAAAATCGAAGTAGGCGACGTTCTAATTGCTTCTGGCTACGCCGAGGGAGAAGAAGACCTGAAAAAATTAGCGTCTCCATAGGTTTATTTTTGCAGTTTAAGTAGCTAGGATACTTATTTTGGCTTCATTAATACTATAAACTCGGAATCCGATTGTATCCTAGGAGGTAGCTAATCACGAAAAAGAAAGAAGCAATGATGGAAAATCAGAGTTACACATGCCCAAACCCCTTATGTGGAAGGGTTTTCACTAGTCCAGTAAAAGCTGAAAATTTATGTTCTAAAAATGTGGAAGTTTACGATGCATGCCCCTTTTGCTTGACAGAGATAATCTTGGAAAAAGATTCTACAACTATTGAAGAAAAGAAAAACATAGAGACAAAGAAAATCGGAAGCGAACAACCAAGTATTTATTCTAAGAAGACGCCAGCTGAATCTCCTCCTAAAGTACAGGGATGTGCACATCATTTTGGGTATTTGAGCAAACGTTCATCAAAGGAGAAAATACCTGAAGAATGCATGGTCTGCGAAAATATAGTGCAATGTATGCTTAAGAACGTAACTGGTTAAGTTGTTGTCTATGATACACACATGCTCTTTTAAACCTTTGAGGGTTTTCCTAAAAAGTGGATAGGAGACAATCTAGTTGTCAGCGACTTTACAGAGAAGGACTTCGGGCGCCGTTACTTCGGCTACTCCTCAGACAAAAACGTTAAACGCTGAAACAGTTACAGCCATTGCTACTGGCTTCCTTAAGAGAATTGGACACAAAGGAGGTTTAAAGCCGAAGAGGGTATCATTGGAAGAAGGAGTCTATACCGTTGAAGTAGAAATGAAAAAACTTGCAGCCATCGTTCGGGTTGACGCGGAAACTCACGAAATTAAGGAATACGAAATCCAACCCAAAGGTGAAGAAGTTCCTTTCATTTCGATTTCCCCGAAAGTTATCATGATAATGTTTGGTGTTTCCGCAATTGTTTATGTTGCATTGTATTTTGCGTTTAAAATGCTCGGGTTATAAGATTTATTGTTTTTCATGTAAATGGCGATGCACGTAAATTAGGTAGAAACGCCGTTAAAATATGAATGAAAATAGGTCTTTGTTTGAAGAAAACTTTCAGAAATCTCTGCTACTTTTCGCCTTTCTTTTTCCGTTCGGGTTTTTCCGCTTCTTTGACCTCTGTGATGGCTTCTTCTGCTGGTTTTTCTTCCGCTTTCTCTTCTATTTCGCTTGTGATTTCTTCTATCGGTTTGGGTGGTGGTGTCGTAGCCATAGTCCACCCTATCCATGCGCCTATAGCCATTATGGCAATAAACGCTAAGAATACTGGAATTGCTATGAGCCAGAATTCTACTCCCCACGCTGCTTTGCCAGATGCCCCAAGCGGTTCCCCGAAGTAAAGTAATCCAATAGTATATAGTATGCCTACTATTATGCAGACTGTGAATATTATTCCGCCGATTGCTTGATCTTTACCAACCATTTATGCATCACCACATGTAAGCCATGTTTACCTCTTTGACTTTAAAAAGTTTACCGTGACTTTTGGCTTACTGCTATATTGTTCCCATTTCCCATGTTGCCAAATAATTTTTCTGTTCATCCGTCAGTTCGTCTATTTTTATTTTCATTACATTAAGTTTTAGTCTTGCTACAGTTTCATCTATTTCTCTGGGCACCGAGTAAACTTTCGGCGGCATTCTCTCGTTGTTAGTTATATATTCTGCGCAAAGGGCTTGGTTTGCAAATGACATGTCCATAACCTCAGCAGGGTGCCCTTCTGCTGACGCCAGATTTACAAGTCTTCCTTCTGCCAAAAGGTATAGCTTCCTTCCAACCTTAAGTTTGTACTCGTCTAGATTCGGCCTGATGTTTCTCTTTGAAGTCGCGAGTTCTTCTAAATCTTTTATATTTATCTCCACGTTGAAGTGGCCGCTGTTAGCCAGTATCACGCCATCCTTCATTTTCTGCATATGCTCTTTCCTTATGACGCTTATGTCTCCTGTTGTTGTTACGAATATATCACCTATTGCTGCTGCTTCAGTTATTGGCATTACGCGGAAACCGTTCATGGCGGCTTCAAGTGCCTTAAGTGGGTTCACTTCGGTGATTATTACGTTGGCTCCCATCCCTTGGGCTCTCATGGCTATTCCTCTTCCGCACCATCCGTAGCCGCAGACTACGAAGTTTTTGCCCGCCAAAAGAATGCTTGTGGCTCTTAGAATTCCATCTATTGTGCTTTGTCCTGTTCCATATCGGTTGTCAAACAAGTATTTCGTGTAAGCATCATTTACGGCTATTATTGCGTATTTAAGGGCTTCAGTTTTTTCCATAGCCCGAAGCCTTAAGACACCTGTTGTTGTCTCTTCTGTTCCTCCCTTGATGTTTGATAGTGCTTCTGTCCTTTTGCTGTGGACTGTACCGACAAGGTCTGCTCCATCATCAAGCGTTATTACGGGCTTGTAGTCTATCACCCTTTCAACGCACCAGTAGTATTCTTCTGTTGTTTGTCCTCTCCACGCAAAGACGTTAACGCCTCTTTCCGCTAGGGCTGCCGCCACGTCGTCTTGTGTGGAAAGTGGATTAGAACCGCATAATGCAACTTTCGCTCCACCGGAGAGGAAAGCCTCAACAAGAACAGCGGTTTCTTTTGTTACATGCAAGCAAGCGCCTAGGGTTAGACCTTTAAGAGGTTTTTCTTCGCTGAATCTTTTTTTGATTTGATTTAGAACTTGCATGTGTTCTGAAGCCCATTCCATCTGTAAACTACCCTTAGAAGCTAGCGAAGTATCTTTAACTTTGAAGTCTTCCATTCTAATTCTCCTTCATTTATGCTCATTCAAAACCTAACTATTTAACGTTGGCTTCTAGCTTGCTAAGAAGGTTGGTAGACGAAAGTATTTGGGCAGGTCTGTAATGTCAATGGTAGAGTTAAGCCTTTATTTATGGAAAGATGTTGTTATGTAGGTGCGGATGAATGGTGACAAAAAAGGGTAGTAGTGGTTTTTTGAAGCCTTCTGAAAATGCTCTTTGTCAATATCTTTCCTCCGTGTATAAGGCGAAAGTGGAAATCTGTGAACTTTGGAAGCTTGGGTCCGAGAAATCTGGAACGAAGGATTTGAAAGGCTTTGGTTATGGTGTTCCTTATGTTATTGAATTTCGTGTTAATGGTGAGGTTAAAAAAGTTGTTTTGGAGACTATGCGTTCGGAAGGTTTTGGACATGACCATTTCTCTGACCGGGCGCAGATTCTACTTTGGCAACATTCAACTTTTAACAATCTGCCTCGGCATGTAGGTTCTATTGATATAGGAGCGTTTACCACAGATGGCAAAAGTATGAAGTCCTTAGGTGACTGTGGCGAATTTTTTATTTTGACTGAACTTGTGGACGGCATGCTTTATCATTTTGATTTAGACCGCATTAAGGAAACTGAGCAGTTAAGCAAACTGGACGAAAAGCGCTGTTTGACTCTGTCCGACTACCTCGTTGAAATTCACAACGTTAAGCGTGATGCACCATGGCTTTATGTTAGACGTGGACGAGAACTTATTGGACATGGTGAATGTATTATGGGTTTGTTAGATAGTTACCCGCCCGACCTCGATTTTGTTAATGAGTCATACTTGATTGATGTTGAACGGGACTGTGTTGTTTGGCGGTGGCGACTTAAGCGTAAAGCTCATAGGCTTAGTCGAGTGCATGGCGACTTTCACCCTTGGAATGTGATGTTTCGCGAAGACACGGACTTCACAGTTTTGGATCGTAGCAGAGGCGAATGGGGTGAACCTGCGGATGATGTCACTGCAATGACTGTTAACTATATTTTCTATTCCCTGCAGAAATATGGTGAGTTAACAGGAGTTTTTGAGCGTTTGTTTAAGCTTTTCTGGGAGAATTACCTAAGGAAGACTGGTGACTGGGAAATTTTGGAGGTTGTTCAGCCCTTTTACGCTTGGCGCGGCCTGGTTGTAGCTTCACCTATTTGGTATCCTAGCCTCAGCAAGGATGTTCGCGTAAAACTTCTTAACTTCGTGAAGAATGTTTTTCAGTTTGAACGATTTGATTTAAATAAGGTTAATTCGTACATTGTAGAAGCTTAGGTTTTCCATGGATAGCGTATGTCCGCGTATACTACGCTACGTTTGGCTCTTTCCTCTTGTTCCTTAACCCATTTTTCTAAGCCGATTTTTTGTAGGCGTTTTCCGTCTTGGATTAGTGTTGGGTAATGTTCTGCTAGAGACTGTATAAGCGTACACGGGTATTCTTTGCATTGCGGACAGATAGTTACATTTTTTTGTTTGGAGCAGTTACGAATTTTGCAGTCTGGAGGTCCACCCTTGCCTGTTCTACATGTGCAATCAAATTGTGCTAGTTCTTGCAAAAACTGCCAGAACGGAGGAAAAGTTTCCTTCATTTCCGGCACATATTGGTAGAAATCGTCAAATCCTTCTTCATGTAGGCTTTTTTGTAGTTGGCGTGCTTGTTGGGGTATGCGGCTTCTTTGGGCACATAAACCGCAGTATAGACCGCAGTAGGTTACATAACGAATTAGGTTTTGGTTTGACATAGGTTAAGCCCCATAGAGCACGCTAAAGGATAAATAGGTTTTAGATAAACCTTGTTTTGTGGTGTTTGCGTTTGGATGTTGAATCTGTTGAGGATTTGAAGAGAATGCTTAGGGAGATAGGCTACTCTGATAGGGCCGTTGAGGAAATTTTGAAATGGTATAGGCGGAACAAATCTTAAGTAGATGAATATGGCGAATGGCATCTACGTTTTAGTTATTTCTGTTGATAAAAATGTTAGAATTAATGTAGGTGCTTTGGGTAGCGTATTTTTTGAGAAGGGCTTGTATGCTTACGTAGGTTCTGCCCAAAATAATTTGAAAAGGCGTATAGAGAGACACCTTACGAAAGTCAAACGAAAGTTTTGGCACGTAGATTATCTTCTCGGCAATGATGTAGTGAAAGTTCTAAGGGGTTTTCATAGAAAAGCGGAAAAATATGAAGAGTGCCAAATTGCATTAAAAATGAACAAAAGAGGGATTGCCATAAAAGGCTTTGGTTCTTCTAATTGCAGGTGTGTAAGCCATTTATTCAAGCTGAAGAGCTATCGGTTTTTAAGAGAATTTATGCATGAAACAGCATTATTAAAGTAGGAGAAGACGTTTATGGTCGAAAATGGTTGGTGTATTTGGGTTACCGGACTTCCAGGTAGTGGGAAATCTGTTGTTTCTACGGCTTTACTTAATCTTTTCAATCAAAGAGGCGTTAATTCTCAACTGTTATCCTCTGATGCTTTGCGTAAAGTTTTGACGCCCAAGCCTACTTATTCAGTGGAGGAACGTGACATAGTCTATGCTACACTTGTTTACATTGCTAAATTATTAACGCAAAATGGCGTAAACGTCACAATTGACGCAACTGGAAATTTAAGACGTTATCGCGAAAACGCAAGAAAACAAATCCTAAACTTCATAGAAGCTTACTTAGAATGTCCTCTGGAAGTTTGTATTCAACGTGAGTCCAAGCGCGGAAAAACCTACGGAGCGCCAAAACAAATCTACACTAAAGCTTTAGAAGGGAAAGCCTCGACAGTTCCGGGCATAGGGCAACCATATGAACCACCCCTAAGCCCAGAAATAACCCTAGATACCGTGGAGTACACACCAGAAGAGTGTGCCCAAAAAATACTTGAAACTGTGATCAAAAGATTTCACTAAGAGCATAGATAGCCACATTAAGTATTCTTCCATTCTTAGTTGGACAGGAAAAATAGCTAGGTTTCCAATATTGTTCTCTAATTTGTGTTTTCAGACAAATTTTTCATGTTTTCTTTATATTTAGCTAAGCAAAGCTTAACTAAACCCTTGTTAGTTAGTGTGCCAAAGGTGTTTGTTAATGAAAGAAGGTTCTAAGAATTTAGTAGGTTATTGTGGTTTATACTGCGGTGCTTGCGGAATATACCAAGGAAAGATAAAACAAGCGGTTGAAAACCTGCGCAATATTATAAGGGCTTATGGCTTTGACAAATTTACTTCAGAACTAACAAAATGGGAACCAGCCTTCCAACATTACACAGAATTCGAAAACGTCATGGACGGCTTCGTCAAAATGTTTGGTGAGTGTCCTGGATGCGTAATGGGCGGCGGACCGCCAGATTGTGCTATTCGAGAATGCTGCAAACAAAAAGCCTATACTACATGCGCGGAATGCGCTGAAACGAAATCATGCGAAAAACTAAAACAATATGGACTTCGAGCATTAGAGAGATTGCAGAAAATCAAAACCCTGGGCATTGATAAATGGGTTAAGGAAATGCAGAATAAAGTGGCGGCAGGCTACTGCTACTTAGATGAAAGAAAATCAGCTGTTTAAACGACAGGCTAGTTTTACCTTCCCTTTGGTTTGTGAGAAATATGCCGGAGCTACCAGAAATAACAGTAATCGCTAGACAAATGAACAAAGAAATTTCAGGAAGACGCATTGCAGATATCGAAGCTAAGCAACCAAAAAACCTAAACATGCCAGTCCAAGAATTCGTGAAAACAGCCAAAGGGAAAACTGTCAATAGCGTTTCAAGCAAAGGAAAATGGATATTCATAAAACTAGACTCTGCATGTTACATGCTTATAAACCTCGGAATGAACGCAGACCTACTCTATTTTACCGCAAATCAAAAGCCTCCTGAAAAATACCAATTCAAACTAACGTTCACCGACAAAACAGGCTTTACTATACAATTCCAATGGTTCGGCTACATTCACCTTGTCCCAGAAAAAGACCTAAACAAACATAAACTAACAGCTCAGCTCGGGATTTCACCAATACACGAAGAATTCACGCTGGAATATTTCAAAAAGCTGTTAGCTAGCAAAAAAGCAGGAATTAAAACCTTCTTATTAGACCAGAAAAATATAGCAGGTATCGGAAACGTTTACATACAAGACATTTTATTTGAAGCCAAGCTGCATCCGAGCCGAAAAATATCTACCTTATCGGAAAAAGAAATAACTTCCCTATATAAAGCAATCCAGAATATTTTAAACCGGAGCATTCAACTAGGCGGATTAGCCTACGAAAAAGACTTCTACGGACAAAAAGGCAAACTCACCATAAACGAATTCCTCGTAGGCTACAAAACAGAAAAACCATGCCCAACATGCAACACTCCAATAGAAAAAATCAAAACAGGAAGCACATCCTCCTACGTATGCCCAAAATGCCAATCACAAAAATAAAACCCTAACAACTTTTCTTTTCAGGCTTAATCAATCTTGCCCTTGGGAAAATCTCTTTAACCATCTTGCCTGCTATCGAATCTGGACGTAGAGGCATTGGCTCATCTAATTTAAACCAAGCAGCCTTCTCAAGCTCTTTAGATTTTTTAATACGTAAATCCTTTGTTTCTGCTCTAAATCCTATCATCAAACGATTGTGAAGGTGTCGTTTAGCCACGTAAGTTTTTAGAAACTTGAGATTGAAAATTCCTAAGCCAACTTCTTCGCAAACTTCCCGAATCGCTGCATCTTCTGCTGTTTCCTCGGATTTTACATAACCTGCAATAAGCCCTTTGTCGGTTAACAGAACTCTATCATTATTGATAACTGCAACAATAACCGTTGGATATGCCGAATCAAAAAAGACATAATCACATTCGGGGCAATATTTCTCCTTACTTCTGTCACTAAGAGTCTTTAAAACCAACTCTTTTCCGCAATAACAACAATATTTCAACTTGTTCATTCAGCCACCTCGATTGACTGCTTTAGACTTTGTAATATAATTCATAACAGCATCAGCTTGTTCTTCTGAGATGTTTCCAGACCGTAGAAGACAATTTACGAGTTCCGAAACTTTCGCTAAAGCGTGAACTTTGTAGCCTAACTTTTCAAGGTTTTCTCTGCCACCCTGCTCCCTGTCCACTGCGACCATCACATTATTAACTTGGGCGCCAAGCTCTTCTAGAGGCTTTATTCCTTCAAGCTTAGACAGTCCCTCAGAAATAACATCATCAAAGAAAAGTATTCGGTCACCTTGAGCAACTTCTGCACCGACTATTCTCCCTGTAACACCATAAGCTTTCTCTTCTTTTCTCACAACGATACAGGGCAGATTCACTTGGTAGGCTATGCTTGGCAAAATTAACGCACCCTTCAACTCAATAGAGGCCAATTTATCTATTTTATCAACCGCCATGATGTTCCTTATTTCACACGCTGCAACCTCAGCTACAATGCATAATTCTTTTGGCTTTGAAAGCAAACATGCAAGATCAACGTAGTATGGGCTTAAAGCTCCAGACTTAATTCTAAAACTACCAAACTTCAAACAACCAGAACGATAAAGAGCACCTGCAACCTCAGACGAAATATTTGACACACGAAATCCCCAGAATGACTACACACTCCAAAATTTAACACTTACGTGAAGCATGACGCCTTACAGACCAGTTACATCATCATGACTCGCAAAAACCTAGAGGGGGCTATCCGTATTGGACAATTTTTGCGCCAAAAAGATGTTGGGCATCTCTTTTGGTTATGGATTACACCAAAAGCATAACGGTAACGTTTATAACTAAATAAAGCGCGTGCGTGGATCTGTATCGCCACTTTTCCTTCGTTTCACTGAAAACATTCTCTTCACCCTATCTGAAAAAGGCGAAAAAATATGGATTGATTGAAAACCCTAGGACTAGAAAAGAACAGGAGCGCGCGTGGCAAATGACATATGGAAATCTGGATGATGTTTTGTGTGAATCGAAGATCTTGCCATAAGTTATAAGAACTTCAATGCAGAGTATTCTATTGATAGGTTAATCTGGAAGAAGTCATCTTGACATCTGTTGAGCGGAAGCATGATCGAGTTCCCAGTCCAAGTCCTCTTGCAATGAAGGAGACTCAGCTCATCGATAGAGTTGAGGAGATGAGGCTTCTCAGAGAGGCTGCTGACAAAGCTGTTAGCGGCGAAGGCATTGTCATTTTTCTATATGGAGAGGCGGGAATTGGAAAGACAAGACTAACTAGGGAGCTAGGAGCTTACGCACGCTTGCGCGGTATGCAGGTTCTGTATGGACGTTGCCCAGCATTGTTCAAGATGGATGGTGTTCCACCATACGTTCTATGGAGTGAAGTGATTAAGGATTATTTGCATTCTTGCACTCCAGAGCAATTGTACAAGGTAATTGGGCTATACCCAGGAGAGCTTTTCAAACTAGTTCCGGAGATCAAGAAGAAGTTCCAGGTATTGCCTGAATCCTTGCCTATAAGTCCCGAAAGTGGACGTGACAGGCTTTTTGAAGCGGTTTCACAGTTTGTCACTAATATCTCTCGGGAAACGCCATTGCTGGTTATTCTTGATGATTTGCAGTGGACTGATCAGACTTCACTTTTGCTTTTACATTATTTGGCTCGCAGTGTTTATAGGGAACCCCTGCTCCTTTTGGGTGCCTACCGCGACACCGACATTGACGAAAAGCATCCTTTGACCCCAGTTTTAACAGAGTTAAACAGGGAACGATTGCTTCAATCCGCACAACTAAAACGCATGTCCTTCGACGATACTTCAGAAATGATTAAACGGATTCTGGAGCAAGAAGATATTCCAAGAGAGTTTTGTGAACTGATCTATGAGAAGACGAGGGGCAATCCCTTCTTTGCTGAAGAAGTAATAAAGTCCCTAAAGGAAGAGGGAGTTATCTATCGCGAGGAGAACAAATGGAGAACTAAAGACGTTTCCAAGATCGAGTTTCCGAAAACCGTCAAAAGCGTCATAAAGGCAAGAATAGCAAGACTGGACGATGAATGCCAAAACGTTTTGACCCTGGCTTCTTTCATCGGGAATGATTTCACTTTAGAAGTAATGTGCGCAGTTACTGGTATCGAAGAGAGTAAACTCCTTGAATTAATGGATAAAATGTTCAAAACTGGATTGATTAAAGAAACGGTGATCCGTGGGGAAGGAATTTGTTCATTTGCTGACATACTAGTCAGAGATGTCGTCTATGAGGAAGTCAGCCCTCTAAAACGAAAGATGCTTCATGGCGTGGTCGGTCTTGCACTAGAGAAAGCCTATGCTAAAAACATCGATGATCACGTCGGCGAACTAGCCTTACATTTTCTCGAGACCGGAGACAAAGCCAAGGCGCTTGATTATTTCTTGAGAGCCGGTGACAGGGCAATGGGAGTCTACGCTAACAGTGAAGCCATTTCTTACTATCAGTCTGCGCTAAAACTTCTGGAGGAGAAGAAAGAGAACCTTCAAGAAAAGAGGCAGGTTCTCGAAAAGCTTGGAAACGTAAAAAGCATCATAGGAGAGTACAATGACACCATAACGTATTGGAGTGAGGCACTTCTCCTGTCACTGAAGCTCTCTGAGAAAAAAAATGCAGCGAGGCTACACGGTAAAATGGCAACCATTGTTTGGCATGATTTGGGCGATACGGAAAACGCCAAGAAGCATTTGGATGAAGCTGTGAAAATCCTAGAGGAAATGCCTGAAAGCGCTGAGCTGGCCCACATCTATTCACTAAGAGCACAGGCATGTTGGCATGAAGGAGATCATGTTGGCACCCGCTACTGGGCCGAGAAAGCACTAGAGCTTTCAAAGAAGCTAAACGCATTTGAGGTCATGGCAGAGTCTTACACCAACTTGGCGTTGGCACTCAAAGACGAGGGAAGAACAGAAGAAGCTATTGAATGCTTGGAGAGAGCTCTGAAAATATCGCTTGACAACAGTTACCTCGAAATGGCAATGCGCATATACAATAATCTTGGTGCAACAGTCCCTGGTGAGCAGAGAGAAAAACGGTTGTACTATTTTGAGAAGGGATACGAGCTTGCCAAAAAAGTAGGTTGTGTGCGATGGATATCTTGGCACGGAAACGCTTTGGCATTCTTGTATGGTAGCGCAGGAGACGTTAGCAAGGCAATGCTACTGATTGAAGAATCTGTGGTCCTGAACAGAAAAACAGCCTCCCGGACTGATCTTCACTTTTCCCTGTCTGCTCTCGGACTTGCTTATCTGGTGCTTGGAGAGTGGGACAGGAGCGAACAATGCTATGAAGAGGCTTTGGGAATTGCGAAAGCATTGAATCGTCCACCACGACTCGCTATGAGCTATGAGGATTTTGCATACTTTGATTTTGAGAAAGGAGAATACGCCAAGGCTCGGGAGCTTTATGAAAAAGCAATTGAAATATATAAAAAAGCGGGAGATAAGCCTTCTGAAATGAGTGTTGGTCAAGGGCTTGTTCGAACGTATATAGAGCTCGGAGAAATCGAAAAAGCTGGCAACTTGCTAGAGAGCGTGGAAAAGTTCACTCTTGAATCCAAGGACAAGCAGCTTATTGCGAGCAAAGATGCGTTGAAAGCGATGTTGTTCCGTGCACAGAAAAGATGGGACGAGTCGATTGAGTTTTTTGAGATAAGTCTTCACGAATTCGAGGATTTGGGAGCAAGGCGTTGGAACATCTACGCGTTTGCCAAAACAGTTCTGTATGAATATGCTCGTGCTCTCCTTGAAAGAGACCAAGAGGGTGACAGAGAGAAAGCTAGGAATCTTCTTAATCAAGCCCTAGAGATATTTCAGAAAATGGGTGCCAAGAAAGATATTGAAAGAGTGGAAGCAAGAATATCTTTCATAGAAACAGGTAGAGAAGTCTCAAAGCCGAAGCTCGTAGAGCACGTCTCCACCGGATATGCGGATCTTGACAGGCTGTTTTATGGTGGGCTGCCTCCAAACTGTGCTGTAGTATTGACCTCACCTTCATGCAACGAGAGAAACTGGTTGATAAAGAGTTTTCTTGAAACAGGGACAAAAAAGGGTGAAGTCACCTTTTACGTCACGATAAACCCTAGTCTGGCAAAACCTCTGGCAGAAGAGTTCAAGTCAAACTTCTACCTCTTCGTATGCAACCCTCAAGCGAATTCAATTGTTGAAGATTCACCCAACGTAATCAAATTGAAAGGAGTCGAAAACCTAACTGACATTAGTATTGCTCTGACCACAACGATCCGCAAGCTAGACCCCTCGCTGAAGAGCCCAAGAAGAATCTGCATCGGCTTGGTTTCAGATGTTCTTCTGCAACATCATGCGGTTCAGACCAGAAGGTGGCTTACAGGGCTCATTCCCGAACTTCAAGCCAAAGGATTCACTACTTTTGGCGTGATGGATCCTGAAATGCATCCCCCGCCAGAAGCTCGAGCGATCTTGGATCTTTTCGACGGAGAAATCAGCATCTACGAGAAAGAAACCGAGAAAGGTCCAGCAAAATTCTTGAAGATCAAGAAGTTGAGCAACCAGAAATATCTGGAAGACGAACTGCCTCTGAAGAAAGAACAATCATAGCGTGCTACGGCGTTACAAAAGAGTCAGAACTGCTCTGGCTCTGGGTGATTGCTCATTAGCGCGAGAAAGGAAGGAAGAAAAGAAGGCTAAAAAACATGTAATCCTCTCTTTTTTCTCGATTTTTCAATACTATATATCTAGCCAATAAACATTACCTTAAAGGACAATGTTTATAACTTAATGTTTTCATTCCTAAAAGACGCGAAGCGGAAAAACAATGGGTCATAGAAAGCATCACGCGCCAAAGCACGGTTCGCTTGCTTATTTGCCTAGAAAACGTGCTAAACGTTCATTGGCCAGAATACGCCACTGGCCTGAAATGGAAGTTGACACGCCTAGGCTTCTAGGATTTATGGGTTATAAGGCTGGCATGACTCACGTATTTGCTGTAGAAGACAGAAAACGCTCGCCAAACTACGGCAAAGAAGTGATTCGCTCAGCGACGGTTTTAGAAACTCCACCTATGCTCTTATGCGCTATAAGAGTTTACACAAGAAATCCTTACGGTTTCCAAACCCTAACAGAGACTTGGATGAAAGATCCTCCAGAAGAACTGGAACGCGTGTTTACGCTTCCGGAAAATTTCAGTATGGATGAAAGCCTCAAAAAAATTGAAGAAAACTTGGAAAAAGTGTCCAAAATCCGTATTATTGCCATAACCCAGCCGAAACAAGCCAATATATCGAAGAAAAAGCCAGACATGGCGGAAATAGAAATAGGCGGAGGCACAATCCAGCAACAGTTCGAATACGCGAAAAGTCTAATAGGAAAAACATTAACCCCAGCAGAAGTATTCAAAGAGGGCCAATACGTAGACGTAATAGCTGTATCAACCGGAAAAGGCTTTCAAGGTCCAGTAAAACGTTGGGGAGTGAAAATACTTCAACATAAAGGGAGAAAAACAAAAAGAGGCATAGCAACCCTAGGTCCATGGAATCCGCACCATGTCATGTACAGCATCCCAAGAGCCGGGCAAATGGGTTACCACCAAAGGACAGAATACAACAAACGTCTTCTGAAAATAGGCATGGATGGAAAAGAAATTACGCCAAAAGGAGGCTTTGTTAGATACGGCGTAATCAGCGGACCCTATATGCTGTTAGAGGGAAGCATACCTGGCCCAGAAAAACGTTTAATAAGAATACGCCATCCAGCACGCTCACCAAAACAAATGGCAGAAGAACCACCACAAATCACATACATATCCCTTAAGTCTCCTCAAGGAAGATAAACGGCGAAAACAATGGCCAAAAAAACAGCGAAAATCTTTAATCTTGAAGGAAAACCAGTCGGAAAAATAGAACTTTCACCTATTTTTAGGACAGTAGTGAGGTCGGACGTCATTAAACGAGCCGTTTTAGCGATACAATCGACTAAATTTCAACCGCAAGGTAGAGATCCCATGGCTGGAAAGAGAACGTCAGCAGAATCTAGAGGCGTGAATCTCGGCATTGCCAGAATACCAAGAATCAAAGGGCCTAGAGGAAGAGGGGCTCTAGCCCCCGGAACAGTAGGTGGAAGGGCAGCACATCCACCAACATCTCACAAAAAGATTGTTAAACGAATCCCAAAGAAGGAAAAACGCCTCGCTCTTCTTTCAGCAATAGCTGCCACAGCATCCAAAGACATTGTAGTCTCACGGGGGCACTCTATTGAGGATGTTCCAGGGTTCCCACTAATAGTTACAGATGATTTGGAAGAGATAAAGAAAGTTAAAGAGGTTGAAGAAACCCTCATACATTTAGGGGTCTTCTCAGACATTTATCGAGTAAAAGAGAGCAGAAAAATTCGAGCTGGAAAAGGTAAACACAGAGGCAGAAAAATAAAGCAAGCAGTAGGTGCCCTCATAATTGTGGCTGAAAACAAGGGGATAAGGGAAGCCGCAAGAAACATACCAGGCGTAGACGTTGTTACCGTTAACAATTTAAATGCTGAAATACTTGCTCCAGGGACGCATCCGGGGAGGCTGGCAATATGGACAACCAGTGCAATTAAGAAACTGGATGAACTTTATAGTGGAGGAGAGAAAGTATAATGGATGCTTATGACGTTATACGTTATCCGTTGATGACGGAATCCGCAAGCTTAATGGTTGAGAATGAAAACAAACTGGTGTTTATAATCAATTTGAAAGCAAGCAAGAATGATGTGAAAAAGGCAGTTGAAGAGCTCTACGAAGTTAAAGTTGAAGAGGTAAACCTTCTAATCACGCCCCAGGGAGAAAAGAAAGCCTTTGTTAAACTTCACCCAGACTATAAAGCGACTGATGTTGCAATCAAACTTGGAATATTGTAAAATTATATAGAGGAATGAGTAATGGGTAAAAGAATTCGAGTTCAAAGACGTGGACGCGGAGGATCTACATTTAGGGCTTCAACTCACAAAAGAGTAGCTCCTGCACAATATCCATTAACAGCGACAATAAAAGAATATTTTGAAACAGCAACAAGAGGCATTATTGAAGATTTTGTCCATGACCCTGGACGTGGAACCCCCCTCGCTTTAATAAGATTTGAGAACGGGAAAACATGCTACAATGTGGTTCCTGAAGGAGCATATCTAGGTCAACAAATCCAGATGGGTGGAAACGCTCCTGTTGAAGTGGGGAGCATCCTTCCAATAGGGAAAATCCCAGAGGGCACTATGATATGCAACATAGAACTTCACCCCGGAGACGGTGGTAAAATCGCAAAATCCTCAGGGACATACGCAACAGTTGTTACACACACAGCTCAAGGAACAATAATCAAACTTCCATCAGGAAAGACAAGATACGTTGATGATTTTTGCAGAGCGACAATTGGTGTGATCTCAGGAGCTGGAAGAACTGAGAAACCCTTCTTGAAGTCGGGCACGAAATTCCATTTGATGAAGGCAAAGGGACATAAATACCCAAGAACTCGTGGGAGAGCAATGGTTGCCGCTGTGCATCCGTATGGTAGCAGTAAAAGAAGCGCACGAAAAGGTACAACAACCTCGCATGGCGCTCCCCCAGGGCAGAAGGTTGGATTAATTGCCGCTAGAGGTGCTGGGCGGAAAAAGAAAAGCGCGCGCGCCGCTGGCATAGCAGAAGGTTTATAGCATTTAACGTTACCAATAAGATGAGAAAAAATGCCAAGAGAATTCGCATATCGTGGATACACGCTTAATCAACTGCAAGGCATGTCGATGGACGAATTTATTGATTTACTTCCTTCAAGACAAAGGCGAAGTCTCCATCGCGGTCTAACAGCAGAACAGAGGATACTGCTTGAAAAGATAAGAAAGGCAAAAGAGGCTCTCAGAAAGGGAAGCAGCAAAGCGGTCAAGACGCACGTGAGAGACATTATTATTCTGCCCGAAATGGTTGGCATCACGCTTCTTGTTCACAATGGTAAAGACTTCATTTCGGTGGAAATAAAGCCAGAAATGATTGGACATTATCTAGGTGAATTTGCCATCACAAATAAACCCGTAAAACATGGGACTCCAGGCATCGGAGCCTCTCGTTCTTCAATGTATGTTCCATTAAAATAGATTGTTTCTAAGGTTTTAGGCGCTATAGTCTATTTCTGAGGGCTTCTTACTTGGAGGCTTAGCCTGCGGTATCTGAGGCAGTGGGATTGGCGGTGGAATATTTAATGTTCTGGATATTACAACGGACTCTATGAAGACAACATTAGATATTGACTGTACTATTACTGGAGGCGGCGGTTTTTTTTCCTCATATTCTTTGTAAACCTTTTCAATTTCACTTTTATCGCCAACCACGTACGCCCTTCCTTTTAGGCTTATCTGCGCTATAGTAGGGTTATAATTAATTGTTAAAACAAACGGAACCTCCAATGAATCTTCCGATTTCTTTTCCATTCCCACTAGATTGAGGTTCGTGTTTATTTGAATCTGTGGTATGGGTTTTTTGATATCCCAGAAACGGTCAGCAGAAACATTAGATACGGAAACATTTACTTTAATCATTTTAAATCATCAAAAATATCAAGCGCCGCGTGATTTAAAGGTGTTCATTTTTCAGCAAGTTTGTATCGCGTAAAACCACAGTGCCCACAAGTATATCTATCACTATGTTCCGCCATAAAATAACCTGGGCCACAACGTTCGCATGTTGGACGTAATCTTGCAACTTTGTCATTTTCTATCTTATATAGCGAGAACACTTTTTTTCCTTTTTTCCTTTTTTTCTCGGGTTTTCCAGCTTTTTCTATTTTTTTCTCTTCTTCTGGAGCTCTTTCTGAGTTTTCAGACATATTTTATCCCTTTTTCTCTTCTTCTTTTGGTTTTTCGAGTAGCAGATTCCTTTTAATAATATATTCGGGTTCGATAAGCTTAGCTTGCTCAATAAAATCGTAAACGTTTGCTACTCCAACAGCAGTACGCATTCCAGTTTTTGTTTCCAATTTTTTAACGAAAACCAAATCTACATCTTTTTTCAATGCAGCAGCCACCGCCTTTCTGACCTCTAACCTTGGAGGCGTGTTGCCTGTTTGGCTGTGCTCCACTTGGAAGTAGACTTCCCTTCGTTTCAACAAAGGATTTTCTTTTTCTGAGACTATCTTAACTTCCATGGCTTTTCCTCGTTTGTGGTGTTGACTTGATATTTTATCCTCTTATTTAGTCTTTCGAACGTTTTCCATAGCTCTCAAGATTTCGGCAACTTCTGCCTTTTTTTCCGGTGTGACTTTAACAACAACAACTCCTTCATAAGGCTGACCATAAATGACAAAAGAGTTTTCTGGCGAATACAGAACAGCGATAAGTGTCAGCAAGTCTTCCTCTCCATCCACCACTATTTTGACGCGGCAATTACTTTTTATTGCTTCTTTGATTGCTTCAAGAGCTTCCTCCGTTATTGTCCCTGGAGGATTTTTAACATGTATGGTTTTCACTGCTGCAAATGGAATTGGTTTTACACTTCTTCTCATAACTCTGTTGTCCACGATTGACAACTGAGGAAGTATGTGTTTCTCAACAAGATTTCTTGAAACTGTGTCTCCAACAGAGATTATAACCGCTGATTTTTCTTTCTCAGTCATATCCTTAAATATCTTCATTGTTTCGACAAATGAGCCTCGAATTAACGTGCCAATGGGGGCCTTAAGTTTTATACGCAGTTCCGGCGTAAGAATGTATACGCTCGCCATTTTATCTAACCTTTAGTGCGTAGCGTCCCTTCTCTGTTATATTCATGGCTTTCGCGATGGCTGAGCCTTCAGGATCAAACACTATTACCAATCCGCTAAAGTCATCGCTTAAGGATGATGTTTTGCATTTTGGGCAAATGTTTTCTTTAGTTATGAGACGACATGTTGAACAAGCTTTTTCACTCATTTAATCATCCTTTCTATTTCTAACTTGCTTCCACTTTCTCTGCTGGTTTCTTCTCTGTTGATTCCTTTATTTTTTGTACCTCTTGTTCAATCCACTCTAACTTGCCAAGGAAAGGTTGTCTAGCTGTTACGCCTATTTTTCCAGAACTTCCAGCTCTGCCCAGTGAAACTGCCGTAATTCGAACCCGAACTTGGTCTCCACTCATAAGTTTTCTTTTTGTTTCTTTCCCTAACAAAACACCTTGTTTTTCGTCGTAAGAAATAAAGTCATCCATAAGTTGTGAAACGTGGAGCAGGGCGTCAATGGGTCCTATGCGTACAAAGGCTCCGAAATCGGCGATCTCTACAACCTCTCCTTCCACTACTTCCTGAACTTTAGGGTGAAATGTTAACAGGGAAAAGCTTACCTTATGGTAGGTTGCTCCGTCCCCAGGAATTATTTTCCCAACGGGGCTTACTTTTACATCTGTCACAGCTATGACATAGCCTAATTCTTCATCGACAACTCCTTCATATTTTGCTTTAACCTGCTGATATCCAACTGCCTTTAAGGGATTACCAAAAGTTTCAGGTGGGATGCGAATAGTATCTTCAAGTGTTATAAGTTTAAACAGGGGGCTGTATCCTCCCGTCAATTTCCAAGCGCGACTTTTTCCTCACATAAATAACTGGCACACTTATATTTCTTAGCCTCCTTCTAAGCTCCCTATCATTTGTAAACACGGGGCAATTCCACCTTTTTGCCACTTCAACAATAGCGTCATCCGGAGACCTTGCGTTTTTCTCCTCGACTTCTAAAAAAGCGCATTTTTCAGCTAGTTTTAGAGCGTAAGAGGTCCATTTACGCATTTTTGGTGGCCCTTTCTCAGCGATTATTTCAAGTTCTTTTCGAATGGGTGAAAGTAATACCAGCTCAAATTTAATGTTTAAAAGTGTTCTTAGCTCTTCAAAAATATCGATTTTGAATTGAAGCGGGACGAATAAAGCATTTGAATCTAAAATTACTTTTAATGTTTTTTTTGGATGTTTAGGTTCTGTTGTCATATTTAATGTATCATTCCGTATCCTATAAATCTCCATCTGCCCGCTATTTTCCTGCTTATCGCAACCCTTGAACCGGCTTGCGTACATACTGGTCGAGTAAGCTTAACTGCAACCATGTCCTTTTTTATTGATGTAACTTTTCCGACAGTTATTGCAGCACCCACATGCAAAAGTAAGTTTTCGCCCATACTGATTTCTTGGACTTTTATAAGCTCCTTTGTTCCAACTGCGCGTTCAAGAATATGTGTTTTCAAGGTTAACTCTGATAGTATTGGGGGAAGCATGCCTGATTTTCCGACTATGTTTCCTGTTAAACCGTCTGCCTTCGAGAATGATGGGTCTAAAAGTGTTCCTACTCCTACCAATCCACCACAACGGGCTTCATTTACGCCTCTTCCGCCTGCATGTAAGCTAACAATTTCACTGAATAGAGGATTATAAGCGCTTTTTTCTTCTTTTTCTGTTATTATCCCCGGGCGAATTTCTATTTCATCTCCAGACATAAATTTACCCTGCAGTATTGTGCCTCCTATCACGCCTCCCTCCAACTTCTCAATTGGAGTGCCTGGCTTGTTAACGTCGAATGAGCGAACCACATACATTAACGGGGTTTTTGTTTCATCCCTCTTTGGTGTTGGTATAAACTCTTCTAACGCTTGTATAAGAACATCCGTGTTTACCCTGCGTTGTGCTGAAACTGGGATTATTTGTGCATTTTCGGCAGTTGTTCCCTTCACAAAGTTTTTGATCTCATCGTAACTTTCGCGTGCTCTTGTCTCATCGACTATGTCTATCTTGTTTTGCACAATAACGATATTTTTTATACCGATGATTTCGGCTGCTACCAAGTGTTCTCTTGTTTGCGGTTGAGGACATGGCTCATCCGCTGCTATTACAAGTATGGCCCCATCCATTATCGCTGCTCCTGAAAGCATGGTTGCCATCAATGCTTCGTGACCTGGGGCATCCACAAAACTAACTGCGCGAACAAAAGTTGCTTTTGAACCGCAATTGGTGCAAACTGATTGTGTTGAATAGTTTTTCGGGGGTTCACATTTAGGACATTTGTAAATTGGCATGTCTGCGTAGCCTAACTTTATTGTTATACCTCTTTTCAACTCCTCGCTGTGTCTTGATGCCCAAACACCAGTTAATGCCTGCACCAATGTTGTTTTTCCATGGTCAACATGGCCTATGGTGCCGATATTCACTTCTGGTTGCTTTGGCAAAGCTGTACTTTTTTCGTTACTCATTTCTCTATTTCCTATAAATCCTTACAAATTATTGAAAGGATTAAATTATGCAAGTTAATAAATTTTGAGTCGTGTTCAAGTGCTGCTTGTTGTTTGAGCTTCTTGTTCAGCTTCTTTTGCAAGCTTTTCTTTTTCTCTCTTTCCTTTCCTTTTCCTACTCTCCTTAGGTTGTTTTGGCTTTTCCACAATTTTCATATTTATCTGCGCAATCTCGTCTGTTATCACATTTCCACGAACTGTTTTACGCCTTCTCTCGCCCTTGTTTTGAGGGTTAAAGCCAACTCCTCCACTTAATATCACCTGACGACGGACACCACCATGAACGTCTCGTCTCATTGGAAATCCATCCTTGTCAGAACCTCCAATTATCTGCGCTTTATGACCGGGTAAATCCACCACCGATCCGTCTATCACCTCGCCTATTTTTCTTCCAATCAACGGAACGGCACGCGTTTCTTCAAGCTCAACCACTTTTGAAGTTCCTGTTTCCGGATCTGATATTATTATTTTGAACTTTGCCATGAGCGACAGCTCTCCAATGGTGTTATGAAAGTTAAATACCTCTCTATTAAGGATTTATGAAAACTTGACGGATTCTCCAGACAAAATTGGAATCAGTGGGTAAAGGTCTTAATTCAGCTGTCGAATCGTTTTCTGGCTATGTGGCGACTGGTTTTCTTTTTTCACGAAATGGCTTTTGGTTTGCTGTCGGTTTTCCTTCCATTGTATGTAATAGCTATGAACGGAAAGTTGGTTGACATAGGAATAATGTCCGCTACCGCCCTATTTTTGATGATTCCCGCCTCATTCTTTTGGGGTTACATTTGTGACAAAACAAGACGTTACAAACGTTACATTCTCATTTCATTTCTGGCATCAACAGTTTTCCTTTACCTCTTCACCCTTACTATGAGTATAGCTTTATTGATAATTCTCTATGCGGCTATGTCAATACTTCACGTACCCATGAACCACCAAAAAAGTCCTGATAGCGGAGCTTTACTCCCGTGAGGAATGGACAAGACATTTGCGCGTTATGAGGGTTTCACTGAGGTTGGATGGCTTATTGGTTTGCTCTTAGGATTTTTAATGTCAACTTACGAGCTTGACACCACATACACAGTGTTGCTATGTAGTGGCTTAAACTTAGTTGCCTTTATAATATCTGCAATTTTGGTAACAGATCCGCTACTAGTTTTTGAAAGGAGATTAGTAAGCATAAAGAGGACAATAGACTTTACGTTTAAGGGCGTAGTTATTGCGTCCAAACTCTTGGATGGGTTATCCTTAAATGAAAGATTAAAGAAGGAAAACTTGCGTGCCTTTTACAGCGGTCTAGTTCTTTTTTCGATAGCTACCAGCATACTTTTTACACCTCTACCAATATTCTTCTCCCAAAAATTAGCCCTACCAACAAGCGTAGTTTTTGCAATGTTCATGTTAAACTCTGGCGGAGGAGTTGTAGGCTACTTTCTGGCAAGTAGCAGATCAACACAGGCAGCGGAAAAAACTCACATAAGCAGAATCGTGATATTTCGAAGTATGCTTGCGTTTCTCTTGGTGGCGGTTACGCAGAAACTTACATATGGTGTAGTGCTGGCAACAGTAATTCTGATTCTGATGGGTTTTGCTTATGCCTTTTTTCTTGTTTACACACTTTCGTTATCTATGGAACTTATACCCGCAGGGAAAGCAGGAATGTTCAATGTTCTTCTAGGCATAGGTGGAGCAAGCGGCTCCTTCATCGGTCCTTTTCTCGCTCAAACATTCGGTTTCACATGTGTATTTTTAACCGCTGGCATAATTTTCTTCTTAGCCCACATAGCCTTCAAAATCTTCAAATGACATAAAATGTTGGAAGAATAAATTCTAAAACAAAAAAAGGGGATTGTATTATTCTACGTGAACTCTGAATAAGTCCACGTCTTCTCGCATGGCCGGTGTTATCTCAAGGAAGTCTCTTACGGCTCGTTCAATATCCTTAGATTGTGTCACATACCTTCCGACAATGATTATGTCAGCACCTTTTTCAAGGGATTCTTTGGCTGTTTCTGGCACTATTCCTCCTGCTACAGCAATTAAAAATCGTTTATCCTTAAAGGTTTGCCGCATTTCTTGAATGAGTTCTAATCCGATTGCTCTTCCAGTTTCTTCATCTATTCCTCTATGCAAAATGACTACGTCTGGAAATTCCTTGAGCGGTTTGAGTTTTTTGATAGGCTCTTCTACATTCAGCATATCAACTGCAGCATATATTCCAAGTCTTTTTGCTTCATGGATGAAAGCGTCAAGCGTTTCTACTGGTGCCAGTCCCGCAGCAACTACAGCATCAGCTGTTTCTTCATAGGCTAAATCTACTTCAACCTTTCCAACATCCAAAGTTTTCAAGTCTGCAATGAAAAATATGTCTTTGGCAACTTCTCTTAGATCGCTTATAACCTTGGTTCCATACCTTTTTATGAGGGGTGTTCCTGCCTCTAGTATTATTCTGTCGCTTCTGGGAATCTGAGCCATTATCCTCTTTGTCCTTTCCAAGTCTGGTAAGTCAAGCGAGATTTGCACATATGGTGGTCTCCAAAGGCGTGGCACTCTGAACCCCATTATTGGATGCTTAGCCCTATCTTTATCATAGAGAATTTTCTCTAAAGTGGGATACTTTCCTAGAGCTCTTTTCAGAGCTAGCTTGGTTGCTCCATAATTGTAATGGTATATTTTGCGGTAATCACTCGCTTGTGGGTGTACAAAAACGCTGCACACTATAACCCAATCATCCGCTTTATCTTTAGGAATGAGCCCTTCCTCCATAGCATCTGCAACAGCCTTTGCCACTGCAGCCTGTGCGGGTCCAAAAATTTTGTTTGCGTCGTCAATGTTCTTTATCGTCACTTTCGGCACAAGCAACGTATGTGGTTTAGGTGGAAGATTAGGCCTTATAACTGCCAAGAGGGGAGTGTGCCCCATGGAAAGATTGGATAAGCCAGCTGCAAATGCTTCTCCCACAGGCCCTTCTTTATCGCCTATTAAAAGGTCAATATGTGCAACTTCATTACCCTCTCCTACAAGAGCTTCACCAATCAAGTAAGCATATTTCCGAGGCATTTCTACAACCTCCGACAAAAAACTTGCCGATATTCCCTCAGAAATTTCGCCGAAATCGACATCGAACTCCTTAAGCCACGTATAAAGAGTATCCCTATGTATATTTAAAAATTTAGCAGTTCCTGAAATTGTAGGCTTTGTCGGTTTTTTCTTCAGAAGACTACGAGTTTCGATCTCTTTTTTAGCGGCATCCGTCAACATTCTGACCAATTCTTCCCTTGTGGCAGGCTTTCTGACGTCACGTTCCGACATTTTGAATTGCACTAATAGTATTTCATGACAAGCGGTATATAAGACTGTCGGAAAAAAGAAGTAATATACGAAACGCAAATAAAGAATTTAGCACTAAGTTGTCGGCAATTATTCTGCCAACTGGATTTTTCCTACATTTTTCTCGACGTAGGATGTGTAAGATTTCGTAACCAACTTCTTTAGGTTGCGTTTGCCGTCAATAAGTTTTCTTCTTTCTATCGGTAAGTCTATATACTTCAAGAGTCTAAAGGGCTTAAAATCAACATTTGGAGTTTGTTTGCATGTTGTGGAAGGAACTGGTATGCATATGTGTAGTTATAACAGGTGCGATTCTGTTTTTGTATGGTGCTAATTACTTTGATGCGGTGGTTGGTTGGGCAGGGTTTTTCCTCATAATTAGCGGTTTTTTTGCAGAAATAATTATTAAAGTGTATGAAAGTGTATGGAAAAAGAGAGAGTAGTTAGAAACCGTAAAGTTTCGAGTATTTTTCATGAAGATAATTTAAGTATGGTCTAACGTTCAGTTCTTTTCCTGTAATTTTTCTGATGAGTTCTGAGGGGTCATAAAGGTCTCCGTAACTGTGAACGTTTTTGGTTAGCCAATTTTTCACAGGGCTGAAGTTTCCTTTTTCGATTTGCTTTTTCCAGTTTGATAGGTCTTTCTCCATTGTGGCGAGTATTTGTCCGCTGTAGATGTTGCCTAATGCGTAGCTTGGGAAATAGCCATATAAGCCACTAGCCCAGTGAGTGTCTTGCATTACGCCTTCAGAGTCGTTTTCAATTTTCACACCAAGATAGTCTTTGTAGCCTTGATTCCATATTTCTGGAAGTTCGCTCACCTTTACTTTGTCGGCGAATAAGTCTCGTTCAATATTGAACCTTATAATAATGTGAAGTCCGTAGGTAACTTCATCCGCCTCCACACGAATTTTGGATGGTTTAACTTGGTTAACGGCGTGAACAAGCGAGTCTAAATCTACGTTTGAGAGAACGTCGCCTGCAATTTTCTTCAGTTTTGGTAGAAAATAAACCCAGAATTCGCGGGATCGTCCAATTATGTTTTCTACAAAGCGGGATTGTGATTCATGGAAACCTGAAGAAGAGCTTGTGCCAACTGGTTGGTACATCCACTCTTGTTTCAAGTTCTGTTCGTAAATGGCATGCCCAGCTTCATGCAACACTGAAAATACCGAAGATGCAAAATAATCTTCGTAGTAATGCGTTGTTATTCGTACATCATCGTAATAACCAGTTGTGAAAGGATGTTCCGTTTCATCGATTCTGCCACCAGCCTCTTTCGACTCTACATCATATCCGACAAATTCGGTTAAGGCTTTAGAGATCCTTCGTTGTATGTCTATTGGGACTTTGCGTTTGAGAATGCCTGTGTCTGGTTGTTTTGGCGACTCTTCGCATTTCCTTAGCAGCGAAACCAAGCCTTCTCTTAATCCATCAAAAACTTTGGTGATAGCTTTAGCCGTCATTTTTGGTTCAAAAATGTCTATCAACGCATCATAAGGTGTTTCTGTCTCCTTTACTTTCATCAGAATTTCCGCTGCCCTTTTCTGCAACTCGACAAGTTTTTCAAGTTCAGGCTTAAACATGGAGAAATTTTTAGCTGCTTTGGCTTTTTTCCATACATCTACGGTTATTGCCCTCTGTTTCGCAATTTCCGCAACAAGTTTTTCAGGAAGCTTTGTTTGTTCGTCATACTGTTTTTTTATTAGGTATACGTTTCTTTTCTGAAGTTCGTCCAGCTTATCATATTCTGGATGCCGCATAACCTCTTTCAATGACTTTCCCATTTCTGGGTCGGTGCTCATTTTATGCTCAATACGACTAAGCAAGGCTAGCTGTTGGCTTCGCAATTTTATTGCTTTCGGCGGCATCATCGTTTCCATGTCCCAATGGACAATGGCAGCCGCGGATTGAAGAGTGAGGAGGTCCCTAACTTTTTCCATTAGTTTCTTATAGTCTGAGAATAGGGTTTGAGTCATTTTTCATCGCCTTATGTAATGAAGACTATTGGATAGAAGCAGCTTGTATAT
>Ga0315309_1000241_pt1 | contig 32952 bp, 35 predicted proteins | sample TDP4_MG_FD_203080 | JGI IMG/M metagenome (GOLD analysis project Ga0315309, IMG submission 203080) | Freshwater sediment microbial communities from Lake Towuti, South Sulawesi, Indonesia - TDP4 | ecosystem: Environmental > Aquatic > Freshwater > Lake > Sediment | place: Indonesia: South Sulawesi...
CGTCTGGTTTGGCCATGACCTGATTAGTCACGACGGCGACTGCGTTGAAGGCGCGTGCCAAGCGAATTAATCTGTGCATGTGTTTGTTGAGTTTCTGTTGCCTCTCAGCCAACATTTCTCTGCCCAAATACTCACTGCGGAAGTGAGCTGTTAAAGAATCAACAACTATGAGGCGAACGTTATTGTCCTTAATGACTTTGTCAGCGTTCTCCAAAAGAAACATTTGATGATCCGACGTATACGCTTCGGCGAAAATAATCTTTCTAACCACTTCCTCGGGATTCAAACCGAGATGCTGCGCCATCTGAACAATGCGTTCGGTTCTGAACGTGTTTTCGGTGTCGACGTATAATGCGCCCCCGTTTAGTCCGCCACGTTCGGTGGGCAGCTGCACGTTGACGCACATCTGGTGGCAGAGCTGGCTCTTGCCGCTGCCGTACTCGCCGTAAAACTCGGTGATGGTCTGTGTCTCCAAGCCGCCTGCCAAAACCTCATCTATAGCCTTGCTGCCGGTTGTGAGGCGCATAACGGTTTGGCGAATCTTCATCAACTCGTCTGCTCGCATAAAAGTAAGCGACAAAGTGGATCTTGCGGCACGTATGACGTCCAAAGCTTTCTTTTCACTAATGCCTGCTGGTTCCAGTTCTTTAATTGCCGCAGTGGCTACTGATTCCACGGTGTTGAATCCTAGTTCGCGTAGTTTTTGTGCTGTAGCTGGTCCAACACCGGGTAGGTCTTCCAGCCGTTCATACTTCTCTTCTGTTGCAGGCTGCTCTTTCTCTTGTTCCTCAGCAACCATTATGGCGTGCCTCGCATTCGACGCTGGCTCATTGCAGATAGAGACATCAGCGCGTATTTAAGTTACGCGAAGGGCGGGACAAAGAGTTATTGGAGTGCTGGCTGAAAATACTTCTGGGTCGAATGAGGGTATATTATGAAGGAAAACAAGGCGTTGCTCGAGGTTCTGGATGAGGTCGGAGACATTTCAGGTTGGACTGCCTTCGACCTAGGAAGCGGTCCATGCACGGTGGTTGCCTGCCTGGCTAATAGAATAGGAGATGGCAGGGTCTTCGCAGTAGACCTGTATATGGGTCTCATGGACGAATTAAGAAAGACTCTCTCAGAGGAACTGCTTCTTAAGACGATTGCCCTCAAAGCTGATTTAAGAAGGCTTGACTTTCTAGCAGATGGGTTCGTTGATCTCGTTACAGCTTATGATACGCTCTCGGTGGTGGAGCAGTACACACCCCGCGGAACTCCTTACGTTCTTAATGAAGTGCGAAGAATATTGAAGCCCGAAGGGTGGTTCGTTGCGGTAGAACATTTCCCTTTGGCGTCTATCAAACCCGTGGACAAAGCTCAGGATGCTGAGGTCCGTTGGTGGAGGGTTCACGTGAAGATTGCAGAAGCACTTGGAGAGACAACGGGTGTGGAATACACGCCCATTACATTGCAGAAGATTCTGAGGGAAGCAGAGTTCACAGTGAGTCAATGGAAGCAATTGGAAAATGAAGGAACCGAGCCAGGCATCCGGTTCGGCTCTAAGATAATCGCGAAAACTAAGCAGATACTTGATAAGAATCTTAGAGCAGAGATCCTGAGCGAAATGCAAAGCATCGAAAAGGAAGCGCTGAAACATGGCATGAGGGAATTGCCACGGTTTGCAGTATACGCGCGCAATCCTACGACCAAGCCGATAAGAAAGCTGAAAAGACTACCCCTGAATCTCCTTTATGATACGGTTCGCCAGCGTGACCTGTTGTTCCAGACCAGCCATGAAGCGTAAAGTTTAAGGGTTGTCTGAGCGCTGTTGACTACAATGCTTCGAAATATTGTTGGGGTTGTTATTTGAGCGCTGGGGAAACCATTGAAGAACGTAAGGCACAGATCCTCATAGGCTTACGTGGTTACAAGCTTGTCAGCAAGAAGAAGCACAAGGACGGCAGCAGCTTCCAAGTGAAGACTGCTGAAGGCAGGCGGCTGTTGATTTACTGTTGGCCCACGCAGGGTACGGTTGGGGTCCAAGTCATAAATCAGGTTAAAAAAGTGATGAAGGACCAGTCAGTGGAGAGAGGAGTCCTTGTCACTAGTGGTCGCCTGACTCAGGCTGCCAAGGTGCATGCTAGACGCAGAGCTATCGAGATTATTCCGCGGATTTTCCCTTCTTTCAATATTTTTGCCCACGTCCTTGTGCCTAAACATGAGATTGTGCCATCTGAGGACAGAGAGAAGTTGCTGAACAAGTATCGGGTTCAACCCTATCAGCTGCCTAGACTGAAGGCTTCGGATCCTGGTGCAAAGGCTATTGGAGCTAAGCCTGGTGACATTGTGCGCATTATCAGAGACAGCCCCACAGCTGGGAAATACACCAGCTATCGGTATGTGGTTGAAGGCTGAAGGAGGGATGAGGAGTGATTTACGCGTACATCTTGGGAAAAGTGCAAGCGGGAGCGGAGACTGAGATTCTCAGTGCTCTGAAAAATGTGAAGAACATGAAGAAGGCGAGTCTTACTTACGGAATCTATGATGTGTGTATCGAAGGCGAATTCAAGACTATGGAGGAACTGGACGATTTCATACTGAACGTCGTGCGGAAGATCCAGGGCATACAAGAAACAGTCACGCTGATAGCTTCAAAAACTGTTTTCTCGCAGCCGGGTCAAGCTGTGTCGTTTGGCTAAGAGCGCTCTGTGTGTTCGGCAGAGGCACAAGGAAAGAAGGGTTTCGAAGTGTTATTCTCTGTTATTCTTTGGCGATCATGATTTCTGTGGCTTTGATTACGGCTTCGACACTGTCGCCTGCTTTTATGTTTAGGTCGTCGACGGCTTCGCGTGATATGAGTGCTGTGATTGTTGCTGGGGTTTTGATTTCGAGTTTGATTTTAGCGATTATGTCGCCTTTGTCCACGGTTTTGACTGTGCCTTTGAGTCTGTTTCTTGCGCTTATTTTCAATCCTGCTGCCACCCAGTATTCTTTATCCTCTAGGACCTCGCCCACGTAGGCTTCGGCGCGCCTGTATTCTTTGAGTAAGTTTTCGCCTAGGCTGGTGAGTTTGGCTCCGCCTCCGCCTGTGCTTCCGCCCTTGTGTGTTGTTATTATGGGTTCTTTGAGGGCTTTCTGCAACTTCGCTAGGTAGTTCCAGACGTACCGGTAGGACATGTCGGTTTTTTGTGCGGCTTTGGATATTGAGTGTTCGCTGTGTATTGCGTTGAGTATGTCGGCGCCGCCTTTTCCGAGTAGGGGTTGTCCTCTGTGTTCGAGCCAGATTTTTGCTGTGGTTTTGTGTTTTTTTGGCGAGGTCATTGAGGTTTGTTATTCTACGTTGTGGGCTTATAAGCTGTGGATAAGGGCTAGTACGTTGAGTGCTGGAAAATTTTTTGCGGTGAAAGCCGGGCTTTTCTGGCTGCGTTTTGGGGGCTGTTCCTGTTTCTGTATGGTGGGTTGGGCGCTGTTTGCTGGTGTTTTGTGGTGCGTTTCAACATAGTTTGTGATGTGCTTTAATGTTGGCATGTGTGACGTTTGCCCATGTTGCACGGCTCTGCGGGAAAAAGAATTTCAAAAGAAGAAGGAGATAAGCCCTTATACCTTCTTCTACCATTGCGGCTGACGCTGCGTGGATGTCGTCGTCACGCTATTCCCGTGACATCATCATCCATCATGGCTGTGTTGGTTCTAGGATGGGCGTGGACAGTTGTAGTTGAACACGGAAGCGCAGACTGTTTGTGGTGGTCTGAATTTTCATTAGTCGTTAGCTTTCGCTTAGAATCAGTAATAATACCGAGGTTGCGGTGTTTAGAAGCGGGCGGTTTGCATTGCGTGTTTGTTGGCTTTTACTTCGTTCGTATGCATGTTAAGGGTTTTATGTTTGTGTTTTGCATATTTGCCCACGGAGCAGGACGGTGTCTGGGATGAGAAAGCCGTTGTGGGTGCCTTCAAAAGAACGCGTTGAGCGGGCTAACGTTACGAGGTTCATCAAGTTTGTCAACGAGAAACATGGGCTCAAAATCCGTTCGTACAACGAGTTGTACAAGTGGTCTGTTGATTGTATTCCGGATTTTTGGTCTGCAATTTGGGACTTTGCACAGGTTAAGGCTACTCGCAAGTATGACTGTGTGGTTGACGATTTGACCAAGTTTCCGGGCGCGAGATGGTTTGTTGGCAGTCGGGTGAACTTTGCTGAAAACCTGTTGCGTTACAGGGATGATCATCTAGCATTTATCTTCCGAGGTGAGATGCAGAAGACAGCGAACATGACGTATGCTGAGTTGTATCGTGTTGTGGTTAGGCTGGCTGAGTCGCTTAGAAGGGCAGGCGTAGTTCAAGGCGATCGTGTGGCTGCTTACATGCCCAATTTGATGGAAACCGCCATCGCTATGTTGGCTACTACGAGTATTGGCGCCATTTGGTCTTCATGCGGCAGCGAGCTTGGACCAGTCGCGGTTCTCGACCGCTTGAGCCAGATTGAGCCTAGAGTCTTGTTCGCGGTTGATGGTTATCCATACAAGGGGAAGGCGTTCCATTTTCTGCCTAATGTTGAGAAGATCGCTAGCGAGTTGCCTTCGCTTGAGACTGTGGTTGTGGTTCCGTACATGAGTGAGAAGCTCGACATAGGCAGCGTTCCCAAGTCTGTACTGTACACAGATTTCCTCTCTCGTGACAGTTCGTCTGAGCTTAGGTTTGAGCAGAGGGATTTCAATCATCCGGTGTACATTATGTTTTCGTCGGGCACCACGGGCAAGCCGAAGTGTATGGTTCAGGGTTGCGGCGTGCTCATCAACCACCTGAAGGAGCTATTGCTGCATTCGGATGTGAAGCGTGAAGACCGTGTCTTCTATATTACGTCACCGAGTTGGATGATGTGGAATTGGCTGCTTGGCTCGCTGGCTGTGGGCGCCACAGTTGTCTTGTATGATGGCAACCCGAACTACCCCGATTGGACGGCTATGTGGCGGATGGCGCAGGATGAGAAGATTAGCATTTTTGGTTGCAGCGCGAGTTACATTAATTATCTCCGAAGCGTCGGTGCCAAGCCGGGCAGGGATTTTGACCTTTCAGCCCTTAAGCAGATCAGTCAGACGGGTTCGCCTTTGTCGGCAGAAGGCTTCGAGTACGTTTATCGTGAAATTAGATCGGACCTGCATTTCAATTCTATTGCTGGTGGCACTGACATCAACGGTTGTTTCGCTATCGGCACTCCGATTCAACCAGTCTATGCTGGCGAACTGCAGGGTCCAGCTTTGGCAATGAAGGTGAAGTCGTACAATGAGAAAGGCGAATCTGTGGTCGACCAGCAGGCTGAGCTTGTGTGTGAAGCGCCCGCGCCCTGCATGCCCATTTACTTTTGGAATGACCCGGATGGCAAGAGGTACAAGGACGCATACTTTAACGTGTTTCCGGGTGTCTGGCGGCACGGTGACTGGATACTAGTCCACGGTGACACTGGCGGCATAACCTTCTTGGGCAGGTCGGATTTCACGTTGAAGCCCTCTGGCGTGCGCATTGGACCAAGCGAAATCTACAATGTAGTGGAAAAGTTTCCAGAAGTAGCTGACAGCATGGCTGTGGGACAAGCTTGGAAAGGCGACGAACGCGTCATCCTATTCGTCAAGCTCACACAAGGCTACGCATTGACTGAGGATTTGAAGAGCAAGTTACGAGTAGCGTTGAGGGAGCAGGCTTCACCAAGGCACGTTCCAGCATTAATCATTGAGGCGCCAGACATACCCTACACATTCAACATGAAGAAAGTCGAAAGCTCGGTAGCGAACATCATCCACGGCAGACCAGTAACAAACAAAGATGCTTTAGTCAACCCTGAATCATTAGTGTTCTATGAAAAAATCCTACCAGAACTCCAGAGAGATTAGACCCTAGTCATTTCAGGGCTCTGCATAGAATCTCTATCCAACCAACATTTCAACAAATGCAACGCGAGCTAGTGCATGTGCGAATCATGTCCTCGATTTCTTATCGATCGTCTGCATAGTGTCCTTCCTTCTTTCTCTCTCTGACCCGGACAGATAAACAGACAGACAGAGTGTTTGCGCTTGGTTTGCACGTACAAGTCATAAATAGCTACGAGTGATAAAAGCCAATTGTTCATGAATATAGTTCGTGTCTCTGATGAGTGACAAAGAGAGAATTAGAAAGCTCATGGAAGAAGCCGAATTCGACATAAAGGCAGATGATCGCAAGAAGGCAGCTCTGAAACTGTTCCAAGCATCAGGAATGGCGAAACGGACACAAGACGAAGGATTGTCAAACAAGATCTTCCAGAAGCTTAGCGAGCTAGGTATTTTCTGCCTTAAACCTCAATCAATTGAACTAGCCCCAATAGAAACAGATGGATTGATTCTGGATATTGGAGGTGGGGGAGAAGGAATTGTTGGTAAGCTAAATGGCAGGCAAGTAGTTGCAATTGATGTAAGCAAGAAAGAGTTAGTGGAAACTCAGAATGAAGCTTTGAAGGTGGTAATGGATGCAACGGATCTGAAGTTTCTGCCAAATTCCTTCGATGTCTGCACTTCTTTTTTCTCTCTCATGTACATTCCGAAGAAGAAACATTTGAAAGTTTTTGAGGAAGTCTACCGGGTGCTAAGAGACAACGGGAGGTTTCTGATATGGGAAGTCAGAATTCCGAGACTAGGTGAAGGCTATAACAGTTTTGTTGTACCTTTGGAGCTTCAACTGCCAAATGAAAAGGTAGAAACTGGGTATGGTGTAGAGGTGCAGACACAAGACATCAAACACTTCAAGGAACTGGCACAAAAAGCAAAATTCACGATTGCAAAAGAATGGAGCAAGAATGAAACCTTTCATCTACAGCTAATCAAGACAGAGAGAGGATAGAATCTCTATCAAAAGAAAAACGCATGCACGGTACTCTGAACGTTGTTGGGAATGAAGAGCTGGCATGCATGCGTATTCGAATTATTCGCGTGTTTCAACGGTGAGAGAATAGAGAACGCTCACAACCATGCACGCGTATCGCAAGACCGAAGCTTAAAGCGCCTACCCCTCTTCGCGCATCACGCAAAAGAGGAAGTTAGAGCGGAGCATCTTTTGAGCAGTTAGAGCAGTGCGCGCGCTTTTTTCCAACCGCAAGCAGTGTTGAAGGATTAGCGTTGCCGAACTCTCTGTTTCTTTCTTTCAGTTCCTCGCCTTTCTTTTGGAGGCTGATGCGAGTCTCTGGGTCAGCAATATCCTGCAGTCTTTTGAGGTTGTCATCGATCTCTTTGATTGAGTCTTTGATTGTTTCCTCATCTTTTGGGTTGTCGCATTTGTATCTTTTTTCACAAGATAAGCATTTGACGGGGTGTGTGGATTCGAGTATCTCAACCTGTTCAAGCTGTAGGTTGCTGATGAATTCTTTGATTTTGTGTTTGGTGAAGGTTGCCCTGTGGGTCTTTCCTAGTAGCGTGTCGATTTCGGCGTCCCACGTATGCTGTAGTAGGTTGGTTTTCTGTGCTTCAGTTTGATTTCCATCGCAGAATTCTTCTTGGATAATGAGGGTTCCGCCTGGTTTCAATACGCGCTGTATTTCGGCGAGTACTTTGTCTATTCTGTTAAGATGGTGTAGTGAATAAGCCATGCTTACTGTGTCGAAGGAGTTGTCTTTGAACTCTAGTGATTCCGCGTTCATCTCCAGAAGTTCAACGGGCTGATCTTTGAATCGTTTCTTTGCGGATTCTAGGTCCTTTTTTGAAATGTCAATTCCGACGAAGCTGTCATAATTTTTTAGTGTTTTCATTAGAATGTTGATGAAGTCGCCGCTGCCTGTTGCAATATCCAGAATCTTTCCGCCGGAGATTGAGCCTAGTTTGGTCCGCATCTTGACTGCGCCAGATTCTGCGAGGTGTTTGGGCAGGTTCTCCAACTCGGTTTCTCCCTCTTGGGCAGATTGGTTATCGTGCAGATTCTTAAGTTTTCGTGTGCCAGTAGTTGCGCATCGTCTGACGTTGAAGAACAAACTTTCTATCCAACTGACCAAACCATTCAGCGCGCAGTGTGCATATCTGTTGCCGAGAGGGTTGATATCAAAACTTAAGTGTTTATACCGACACGGCTTAAATCAAACAAAACTGTAGGGATGCCCTCTTTATGCAGGAAGTTCTCTATGAACGACTAACACCATCTGAGTTTCAAGACCGCCTGAAGAAGGCCCCAATAGCTTACCTTCCCTTAGGAACTCTCGAATGGCACGGCGAGCACCTGCCACTCGGAAGCGACTCTCTCCAAAGCCAAACTTTTTTCACAAAACTTGCCCAACGCGTAGGCGGCATCGTACTTCCACCTCTCTTCCTCGGTCCAGACGAAGCGAAGAAAATCAACGGACACGAGTACTACGGCATGGACATATTTGGATATTCGCCAAATGCTCCCCAACAACTCAAAGGAAGCGCCTACTGGATACCTTCCGACTTGTTCTTGGCACTTCTTGAGGCATTGCTGAAGCAGCTTAGCCGTGCGGGTTTCAAAATCTTCGTAGCACACGGACACGGGCCATCAACTCAGATTATCACTGAAAACAATGAACGGCTGAGCGTGAAATTCCACCTTACTATAATGACAGTCTGGCGAGACAAAAACCAAAGGGATCCAGACATGGAATTCCAGTACGATCATGCCGCAACGAATGAAACCTCGATCATGATGGCGTTCCATCCTGATCTAGTTCACATGGAAAATCTGTCGAGGGATAGGAAGAAACGACCATTGGCCATCATAGGAAAAGACCCGAGGACACACGCATCAGCCAAGCACGGCGAAAACATCATCCGGCTCCACCTTAATCGAATGGAAAACATATTGAAGGAACAACTTCTTCACCTTCAAGAAACCAAATCTAATCAGCACACCTGAGCATGCACCTAAAGCTTCTTGTCCAAGATGAAATTCCTATGCTGTTTTGCAATGCACTGTGCCAAACGAAATTCTTAACTACACAATATCGCATCATGGTTGTGGCTCGTGACAACTGATTGCCACACACCATTGAAACCCACAACGTAGTACGCGAATTCAAGGGACACGATAAACCAGTGAAAGCCCTCGACGGAGTCTCAATATACATCGACGAAGGCGAAATATTCGGTCTTCTAGGACCCAACGGCGCGGGCAAAACCACACTCATCAAGATCCTTACAACGCTATTGCTGCCAACAAGCGGCGCAGCCAGAGTAGGCGGCTTTGACGTTGTCAAAGAGCCCCACAAGGTCAGAAGGATAATCAGCCTTGTATCGGGCGGAGAGACACCGGGCTACGGAATCCTATCCGCAGGCGAAAACTTATGGTTCTTCTCACAGCTCTACGGCTTGCCATCCTCAACAGCCAAGGCAGAAATAAAACGACTGATCGCCGACCTTGAATTCGAGGACTACGCCAACACCCGAATGTCCAAGCTATCAACAGGCTACAAGCAAAGGCTCAACTTGGCAAGAGGGCTGCTGAGCAACCCAAAAATCTTCTTTCTAGACGAACCGACCCTAGGATTAGATGTGCTCACCGGCAGAAAGCTGAGAAGCTACATAGTTGACTGGGCGAAAAAAGAAAGAAAAGGCACAGTTCTCTTGACGACGCATTACATGGCAGAAGCAGATGAGATGTGCGATAGAGTAGCTATAATCGACCGCGGAAAGATTCTAGCATGTGACAGCCCGATGAGACTAAAAGAAAACCTCAAAGAAAACGTGATAATGAAAGCAGAGGTCTCCTCAGTTCAGGCTGACTTTGGCTTCGTAGACGAGATGAAAGGAGTCGTAGGATACTCGCAGACTCGGAGTATTCAGACAAACACCACATCACTCAAAGTAATGGTACGCGAAGAAAGAACCTTCACCGACATATTGTCAAAACTTGAAGGGCAAAACCTGAAGGTACTCTCAGTGAACAAAGCAGAACCAACACTGGAAGACGTCTACATAAGCCTTGTCGGACGCGGCTTCGAGGAGGAAAACGCCAGCTGACTTCACGTGAATACATGATCCACAACATGAGAGCAGCGTATGCTAGGCTGTGGGTGCGAATCAAAGGCGGATACCGCGAGCCTGAATGGCTACTGGCGGAACTAGTCATACCAGTCATCACGCTAAGCGCCTACGTCTTCTTGTACAAAATGGTGAAGGCGCCTCCTGAATACGCAGGCTTCGTTATCATCGGCGGAACCATGATGGCCTTCTGGTCAAACGTACTCTGGAACATGTCAGCGCAGTTCTACTGGGAAAAGGAAACAGGAACTCTCGAAGCTTACCTCGTCGCACCCATTTCAAGAATGGCAATCCTGCTGGGAATGGCTCTAGGCGGCTTCGTCAACACGACGCTTCGAGCAGTAGCAGTTTTCGTCGCTGGCATACTGATTTTCCAAGTGCCCATGACAGTCTATGAGCCTTTTACGGCACTGCTCATCTTCTTCCTAACAATTGGCGCACTATATGCGCTGGGAATGATGTTCGCTTCGCTCTTCCTGCTATACGGCCGAGAAGCTTGGCACACAGCCAACCTGCTGCAAGAACCAGTCCAATTCCTGTCAGGAACATATTACCCAACAACTAGCCAAGTCGTCCCCTTCATGGTTCAACTCCTGTCATCACTGATTCCACTAACCTTCGGACTAGACGGCATACGAAAAGTGGCAATTCTCGGCCAAGGCATCAACCAGGTCTGGCCCAACGTAATCGCCCTCACAGTATTCACCTTAATCCTGCTACCACTAGCCAAGAAAGCACTAGACTTCATGGAAAACCTGGGCAAGAAAGAAGGAAGGCTGACCCTACGATGGCAATAGGCACAATTCTCCGCACCATAAAACAAGCAGTGTGGCTCGGCTGGAAAGTCGAAACCAACTGGGCAGACCCACTTGTCTTCGCAATATACTATCTAGTAAGACCAGTTGCAGGCTTGCTGATTGTAGGCTTCATCTTCTTAGTAGGAAGCGTCGTCACAGGAACAGTTGACCCAGGACTTTTCACGTACCTGTTCATCGGCAACAGCTTCTTCATCTACATAATACAAATCATGATGACCATGACCATGCTCATCCATGAAGACAGATCACACTACGAAGTACTGAAACACATCTACCTAGCGCCAGGATCACTCTCATGGTACATAGTGGGCAGAGCCTTGAACGGTGTCATGAACGCCTCAGTCTCACTCCTACTAACCCTTGGACTAGGAATCGCTATTTTTCAATATGGCATAGGAATCCAAATCCCGATCAACTGGGTGGGCATAAACTGGGTTCTCCTAAGCTTGACCGTAGTGCTGGGCATTATCTGCTTCATGGGCATGGGATTCATCCTCTGCGGAATCAACATCATGACATCGAAGGTTCAGTTCATGCTCACCGAATACGTTTCAGGCATACTCTATTTGTTCGGCGGAGTCGTGTTCCTGCCAAGTATACTTCCATCTTGGGGACAGCACATATCGAATGCGTTGCCGGTCACTTATTTCCTCAACATGGCAAGGTTTTCGTTTCTGCACCAATCAGGCTTTGACGTGCAGATGAATGTGCTATATCTAACTTTGACCATGATTGCCACCGTGTTGTTGGGCTTGGTTGTCTTCAAAATAGCTATGTTCAAAGCGCGAAGGGACGGCTTGATAGACAAGAAAGAGGAATACTAGCCAGAACAACGTGCTTGTCTCATGTGCTTCAGTGCGGTATCTGCGGGGAAGGCATAGAAAGCCAAAACTAAAGCACGAAGCGTCCTTTTTCATAAATCAGTTTCTTGTCAGCGTATATTTCTCCGTTTTTCATGTCTTTCAGAATGTCCCAGTGGATGCTTGATTGATTCTTGCCGCCTGACATCGCAATAGACCTACCCAGAGCCAAATGGATGCTGTGTCCCATTTTTTCATCAAAGAGCATGTTCTTGGTGAACCTGTCGATGCCAGCGTTTGTGCCGATCGCTATTTCGCCTATTCTTTTTGCGCCTGCATCAGTCTTCAGCAGTTGCTGGAGCAGTTCTTGACCTTTTTCAGCTTTGGCTTTTACCACTTTGCCGTTCTTGAAGGTTAATGCTATGTCTATGATTTCTCTGCCAGCGTAAATGCCTGGATAAGTGAACCTGATCCGTCCTTGAGCCGAGTTCTCAATTGGTCCAGTGAAGATTTCGCCGTCGGGCATGTTTATGTGTCCATCGCAGTTAACCCATGTCCGTCCTTTAACATTCAACTTCAAATCGGTATCTTCGCCTACAAAGCGCACGTTCTCGGTTTTGCTAAGAATCTGAACAGTCTTTTCCTGTCTTTTCGAGAGACTCTTCCATTCCTTAACTGGATCAGGCTTGTGTAAGAAGCAAGCTTTGGCAACGAAGTCCTCATACTCAAACAGCGACATTTCTGCCTCTTGAGCAAACGACAACGTCGGATAAGGTATAATGGACAAGCCTCCGACTTTCGTATGCTTTGAGTAAAGGTCCATTATCTCCCTCTGAGATGCCATCCTTTTCTTGATTTTCTCCGGGGGCACGCCTGACAGTCTTTTCACATTTGTTTCAGCAAATATGCTAATGATTCCATCAACTTCTGCCATGAAGAACTTGTCGAAAGGAGACACGAAGGTTATCTGTTCCTCGCTCCCGTGTGCATAGAATATTTCAGCCAAGCCGTCTATTTCAGGGCGCATCACAGGATACCCGCCTCTCAAGAGAACGTACTTGTACACTTGCTGTATCAGTGGTGTTGCCACAACGTTTCCCATAACACCTATCTTCATTCCTTTGGAAACTGGAACGCAGTACTCGGTGGCAAGCTTAGCTAGTTTCTCAACATCGAATGAGGACAATCCATCTTCACCTGCGAGCCTTTCTTCATGCAGTTAAGTTGATAAAAGTTTGCTATCTAGCCTCATTGCTGCTGCCTTTATCTAACTCTGAAGGGTTACTGTTCAGTCATCTTTTGCGTGAAAGGAGTGTTAAGGACTTGTTTGACTTTCTCAGCTATGATCGGTCCAAGTCCATAGGCTTCTTTTTTCCAGTTGTCAACGTTTAGTAGGGCATTCAAGGGCGTTTGGTACGATTCCAATAGCGATATGGCTTTTTCGCGTCCTATAATGGGGAGGCTTGCAAGAAAGAACACCTGTTGATCTTGCAGAGTTTCCGTTGGCTTGATGGGATGGATTACAGGCGCTCTTTTCTCCACTATCTGCTCCTGCTTAGCTGCGACGTAAAGGAAGTCAATAGTTTCCTTGTAACTATTCGTGTGAATCATACTTATGCCCTGCTTGGCCAAAGCAAACATGGCACCCCACACGGACGCGGGCTGAATCTTGCTGAACCGGTAAACGATGGGCAAGTAGCCCTCAATCAGAATGAACGGTTTCAAGTAGACTTCCTTCAGTTTGAAGAGCTGTTCAAAAAGAAACCTTCGTGTCAACGTGTACACGAAGTCTTGTACGGTTTTGCGTTCAATGGCAACCTGATCCGAGATTATGTAGTCGCCTTTCTGCAAGGCTTCCAGCTTTATTTCTGCGCCCAGTTCCACTAGACCTTTCACTATTTTTGGTGCGGCACTAGCTTCTCGAGTATCAACTATTATTGTGGGTTTGTCAGTTTTTTCTGGTTCTTTGAGAAAGGGCAGAAGAGTTTCGGTGCCTGACATGGATATCAACTTCGCTTTTGGTGCGTGCGCTCCTTCCTATTACGGAGTAGTCGAAATTAAATCTTGGTAGCTTGCGCCAAGGAAAAAGGGGAAACACGGAAGACATCGCCCGGCTTATCGGGTTCAAATCCCACCATGCACATCTAAAAGAATATGCCTCTTCGCAGGTTGGGAGGAAGCGGCCTTCGACAGCCCTGTTATTGAGCACTGGTGATATGTATGCTTTTTAGCTGCTTCTCATATATCCAACGGTTTTCTCAAATAGTTTTTGGAAGTGTTCGCCAAACGTCTTGTCGCCCCTTTCTTTCCTCATCGCAAGTATCCACGGCTCGAGCTTTTTCCAGTTAGAAATTATGTAAGCGCCAAGACGGTCAACAATTACATCAATGTCAACAAAACCCTTGTTTACCAAGAAGCCAACCTCCTCAAAAAAAGCTTCAACTTGATATGGATAATCGCTGACTTCAAAATTCGCTTCTACTCCAGCCTTGTACTTCTCAAAATCCCCAAACTGAAACTCCGTCTCAACCCATCTGAACGCTTTCCGAAGCCTTTCCGTTTCCGCCCACTCAAACAGCTTCATAGAAATTTCAAGGTCCCTATGCTTGCCCATATGTCTGAGTTGAAGAAGAATGAACAGCGTTGCGGAAACACCTGCCAACGCAGAAAGAATTGCCGTCAACTCAATTAGCGTTACCATATTGATCTCCAAACTCATAAGTATTTGACGACAAGTGCCTATATTAGAATTTACAGCATCCGCTTTCCCGAAGACAGCCAAGACATCGCTGCACACTAGCCTCCATCACTCTCTTCAAGAATCCGTCGTAGAACGGCCCGACCCGAGTCGCTGTCTGAAATCAAGCCGGACCTCGGTAAACGCTTCCAAACCTCAACCCAGTTCCTGTCCGCCGCGAAGACTTTTCTGAAGATCGGAACTGCTTGATCAACCTTCCCTTTAACGGCCATCGTGAAGGCGCTCCAAAATGAGATTTCCAAGTTGTCGCCAGCCAACTTCATCGCCGCCCCATACTCTTCCATGGCCCGGGCAACATCGTTCTTCTCAATCGCGGCGTCACCTGCATTCATGTGGTTATACGCTCGCGTGAGCTTCAGAAGGCGCCGCAACTCCTTAAGCGGCTCAGGATGATCCTCAACCCGCAGATCCACCACACGGTCTATCCACGGCTTACCAGAAGACTGCGCCTTGACCACGATCATCGCTGCTGACTGCTTGCCGCGTATGTCACCGCCTACTTCCTGCGCTGCCTCAAGCGCTATCATCATCCGCTCGGCGAGGTCGCCTTGGGCTTCCTCGAACGCCTCTGCCATCGCGGCTGGCACCCTGTCGTTGAGCATAAGGTTTGCTTGCACGCTGTAACCATCGCCAGTCTTATGCCCAGCACACTCGATACAGCTGTTGCCAGTATGGACCCCTACACGACCCTTAGCATCAACCATCGCCACCTGCCGCACCGCCTCGCCAGAATCAACGGTGATCAGCTCCTTCAAAGATTCAGGTGCCGACTTGCCAGAGCGCATGAGGTCTAGCCCCTTCGGTCCATAAGACGGGTTCACAAATGACTGAGTCGCAACAGCACCGACACCAGCCTCTGCCCAAGGCACACTGACCCCCACGCTGAACCAGTGCGACTGCACTGCAACTCCCATCTCGCCCGTTTTTGGGTCCCGAGCCACGATTGAAAAGGTGTGCACCGGTGACCCGACCCTCATTGATTTCTCCTGCCTTACGCATTTGCACACCCTTGCGGAAAAAGATCTTTCACGCATTTCTTTTCACCTCCCTTTTCTTGAGGCTGATATGTCCAAGCGAGTAACATAGCAGATCCTTTGCTAGCCGTTCATATTCCTGGCACAAAGCCTTTAAATCCTCCAGCCTAGCACACTCGAATGTCAGCGCTCTGCATTCACGCTCCAATCTTTCGCACTCCCCTGTGGCTTGTGCGTTCTCTAAAATCACAGAGTCAATGAATCGATCAAGCCTCTCTGTCGCAGAATTCAGTCTCTCCATTTGTGCATCGGTCTTTGCACAGCTTTCGTCGCTTATGCTCAGTTCCAAGTCGTTCATCTTCTTTTTCAGGAACGCCACTGTCTTTGCGGCTCTTTTTTGACTTGTTTCCAAGTCTCTGATTGCTGTTTCTATTTGAGTTTGAAGTTCATCGATTTCGGTCAAACATTTTCCCTCGCTCACGTGCACCGTTGATTAGAAAATTGGTTGCTTAACAAGGATTTTAAACTTAGCAAGCATGTATGAGTGAACGGTGAACCATCATGGACACTGTCTCCTTCATGGTTGAATTTCCCGGCGGAAACCCCACGAAAAAGACCCTGGGTTTCTTAGCCAGACCCAAGCAACCCAATGGGTATCCAGCCGTAATAGTCATTCATGAAATATGGGGGCTTGCCGACCACATCAAGGATGTTGCTGCTCGACTGGCGCAAGAAGGCTATGTTGCCCTCGCCGTTGACCTTTTTGACAGAAAACTTGTAACAAAGCTGGAAGAAGGCCGGGAAATACGCCAAACTTTAACTGAAGAAAAAACGATGGGAGACCTAAACGGCGCATTCAACTATCTTAGGACATTTGATTACGTGATGCCGAACCGTATAGGCAGCATAGGCTTCTGTATGGGAGGAGGGCTTTCACTTCTCTTAGCCTGCCGCAACAGCTCACTCGCAGCCGCTGTGATATTCTACGGCAGAAACCCCACGCCAATCGACCTGGTCAAGAATGTTGCATGCCCGATACTTGGCAACTATGCAGGAGCTGACAAAGGCATAACAGAGTCAGACATCAACCTCTTGAAACAGGCGCTCACTAAACACGGAAAACAGTTTGACGTTAAAGTCTATCCAGGCGCTCCACACGCGTTCTTCAACGACACAAAGGACAGTTATAGACCTGAGGCAGCCAAAGACGCTTGGGAAAGAACACTAGCATTTCTCAACGAGAACCTAAAAAAATAAGACGTTTTCATTGAAGAGAGTTGGCACTATTCGTTTGTTTGAATCTGTCGTCTTCTCGTTCGTGGAATGAAATAAACTGCTGTCGCACTTATCACAATAGCAATACAGACCAAGAATATTAACAGCGATCTTAAGTAACCATTCAGAATGAGTAACGCTATGGCAACCCACACTAGAATGGCTGAGACCGTTCTTTTTTGCAACTTCCCAACCCTATTCTACCAGTTCAGCGATGATCATCCTTACTTGGCTTCGATGGGTTTCAACTGCATTTCATACAGTTTGCGGTATAGCCCGTCTTTGTGCATTAGTTCGTTATGAGTGCCCATGTCCACAATGCGACCATTGTCAACAACCACAATTCTGTCCGCGCTTCTAACTGTGGACAGGCGATGAGCAATGATCAACGTTGTCCGCTTTTCCAAGAGTTTCTTCAAGGCGTTCTGAATCAACAGCTCTGTATAGGCGTCCACGCTGGAAGTAGCCTCGTCCAAAATCAGAATCCTTGGATCAGCCAGCAAAGCCCGAGCAAACGAGATGAGTTGCCTCTGTCCCATTGAAAGCCTGATGCCTCTCTCGCCTACAACAGTGTCGTAACCCTGTGTGAAGTTCATTATGAAATCGTGGGCTCCCACAGCCTTTGCTGCCTCAACGATTTCCTGCTCACCAGCGCTTGGCCTGCCATACGCTATGTTCTCTCGAACGGTGCCGCTGAACAACAAGGGATCCTGCAGCACGATACCCATCTGACTTCTAAGCGATTTCAGAGAAACCTTGCGAATGTCGTATCCATCAACGGTTATGCTTCCTTTCTGTGGATCATAGAACCGGGCAGCAAGGCTAGCCAAAGAGGTTTTGCCAGCACCTGTTGGACCAACCAGCGCAACTCGCTGGTTTTCCTTAATCTCCAGTTTTATGCTGTTCAGAACGAAATTGCCCGGGTCGTATCCAAAAGATACACTGTTATACTTGATTTCTCCTTTAATTCTCGGCAGTTCTATTGCGTCCTTAGCCTCTTCAACTTCAGATTGGGCGTCAAGGATTTCCGTTATTCGTTCTGTGGCTGCTAAAGCCGATTGCACGTTATTGTACAGCATGCTGATCTCGCGGATTGGCATGAAAAACCGCGTAACGTAAGCCATGAAAGCCACCAAGATGCCTAGTGTCAAAGAACCACCTATCACTGAGGTGCCGCCAAACCAGAGAACAAGGCATGTTCCAACAGTTCCAAGCACATCTACTATAGGGAAGAAAAGCGCCGAAACCCTTGCCGCCTGAATATTTGCCTGAAGGTTCTCAACGTTCACCCGGTCAAACTGTTGGGCATTCGCCATTTCCCTTGAAAAGGATTGGATTACGCGCATTCCAGATATACTCTCGGCAAGGTTGGCGGTGACTCCTGAGATCTTTTTCCTCGTCAGTCTGTAAGCTTCTCTGACTCTCTCCCCCAGCAGAATAGTCCCGATCAAGACAATTGGAATCACTGTGAAGGTCACCATCGCTAGCTGAGCGTTTAGAATGAGCATCATAATCACTATGCCAACTAGGATGAATATGTCGCCGATGGCGATTTCCACGCCTGAAGTCAGGAACTCATTCAGCGTTTCCACGTCGTTCGTGACACGTGACATGATTCGTCCAACATGCCGTTTGTCGTAGAAGCTCATCGATAGCTTTTGTAAGCGGGAGAACATGTCCATTCTGAGGTCGAAGATTAATCGTTGCCCAAGCCAGAACCTCAAGTAGGTCTGAAGAGAGCTGACTATCCAAACAACAACGTAAATGCCAACGTAGACTGCTGAAATCCAGTAGAGTCCTGTGAGGTTGCCTTGTGCAATGTACTGGTCGATTGCGACAGCCAGTATGTATGGACCCGCCAACCCAAGGCCTGCAGAGACGAAAAGTAGCGAGATGATTATCCCAAAATTCAACTTGTAACGAGCCATGTACTGGAGCAGTCTCTTGATTAAGACGCGATCAGGAACAGTGCGCTTAGTTTCCTCTTCATCAATGAGAAAAGGCTGATGGAAACCCATCACGGCGCACCTCCAGCGTGCCCTTTTGTTTTGTGCTTGGCATGTTCCTTCAAGACTTGAACCTGAGCTTCGGGCTTGGCTTGAACTGCGAGTTGGGTTTCGTAAATACGTCTGTACATTCCGTTCTTTTCCATCAGTTCGTCGTGTGTTCCGATTTCCACGATTTGTCCTTGGTCTAGCACGATGATTTTGTGGGCGTTTTTTATTGTTGACAAGCGCTGTGTGATCACGAAGGTTGTGCGGTTTTTGAGAAGTGCATGTAACGCTTTCTGGATTTGATATTCGGTTTCGATGTCGACGCTTGAGGTTGAGTCATCGAGGATCAGGATTTTTGGGTCTTTCAGCAGGGCTCTGGCTATTGCGATTCTCTGTTTTTGTCCGCCTGAAAGTGTGGATCCTCTTTCGCCGACTACTGTGTTATAGCCTTGGGGAAATGACGTTATGAAGTCGTGTGCTTCAGCTGATTTTGCAGCGTTGATGATCTCTTCCGTGGTTGCGTTGGGTCTGCTGTATGCTATGTTTTCTTTGATTGTGGATGAGAAGAGGAAAGTCTCTTGGTGAACGATGCCTATGTGTTTTCTCAGGGATTCGATCTTTGCGTCTCTAACGTCGAAGCCGTCTATGGTGAGTTTTCCTTTGTTGAAGTCGTAGAATCGAGGAATCAAGCTGATGACTGAGCTTTTTCCTGAGCCTGTTGTGCCGAGTAGCGCTATGGTTTCGCCTGGCTTGGCTTCGAACGTCACGTTTTTGAGCACGGGTTCTTGACCGTAGCTGAATGAAACGTTTTCGAATTTGACGTGTCCGTTTATTGGAGGGAGTTCTACAGCGTTGGATTGGTCTTTGACTTCGGGGACGGCGTCCATGATTTCGAATGTTCTTTTTGCTCCAGCGATGGCTCTCTGTAGGAATGATGTGATGAAGCCTAGGAAGCGCATGGGCATGAGGAGGAGTAGGAGGTAGCTGTTGAAGGCGATGAGGGTTCCAATGGTTATTTCTCCTGATATGACTTGTATGCCGCCGTAGAGCAGAATCACAACGGTTCCCAGGCCTGTCATGAATTCAATTGGGGGTATGTGAATTGCTCTGAGTTTTGCTGCTCGTACATTGGTGTTGAAGTAGTCTTTGCTTTTTTCCATGAATTTGCGTTCTTCGAGGTCTTCCTTTGCGAAGGCTCTGACGACTTTCACGCTTGTGATGTTTTCTTGAAGGACTGCGTTTATGACGCCTAGTTCTTCCTGTCCCTCTGTGAAAACTGGTCTTATCTTTCTGGCGAACCTGTATGTGACTAGAAACACGATTGGCACGGGGGAAAGTGAAAGCAGGGTTAGTTTCCAGCTCATGGAGGCAGCTATTGCGAACACGCCTATGAACGTGGCCAGGATGCTGATGAATTGAGGAAATCCCCAGGCTAGGAACCCTCGCAGCAAGTCGACGTCGCTGGTGACCCTTGACATAAGTTGACCCGTAGGCATTTTGTCGTAGAATGTGAATGACTGACGTTGCAGTGCCTCGTAGATCTGGTTTCGAACGTCGTAGACGGCTTTCTGAGCTACGTACTCGGTTGTGTATCTTTGTGCGAAGGCTAGGGCTCCTCTGAGTGCTGCGATGCCCAGTATGCTTAGTGTTAAGAAAAGTAGTAGTTGGTAGTTCATTCGGACGATTACGTCGTCTATGATTGTTCTGATGAGCAGTGGGACTATGATGTTTAGTAGTGTGACTCCTAGGAGGCATAGGATTACTAGGAGTTCTAGGTGCCAGTACTTGCGCAGGTAGCTAAGCACTCTTAGTGCGGTACTCATCTCGATGCTTTTCCTTTACTCTCTCAGAGAAGCCGTAGGGCTCCTATGATATTTCGTGGTTTTGGTTCTCTCAGAGATTAGGGCTAGAATAGGAAACCATGATATAATGCTTACTCATGGTTGAATGTTGGCGGGTTCTTGTGGGAAGAGGGTTAGTATGGGTGCAGAAAAATTCTCTTGCGGTGAAAGCTCTGCTTTTCTGTTTGTGGTTTAGGCTCTGTTGCTGGTTCTGTATGGTGTTTCCGGCGCTGTTGGGTAGTGTTCTTGCGTGACGTTCAATGTTGCTAAGCGTGACGTTTAATGTTGGTATGCGTGGCGATTGGCTATGTTGGGTAGCGGTGGCTGTGAAAGACTTTGTGCAAGAAGAAGGAGGGTGTCGCTTAAGCCCGTCTTCTACTAGTGTTGCGGGCAGGTTGGAACAGTTGTACTTGAACATGCAAACGTAGACTGTCTGTGTGTGATGAAGTTTACTCTCCCTATGGCGTCATCATTATCATGTATGGGTCTGGCTGAAGTTGTGTGGACATCATCGTACGACTGTTCCGGGCGACGACATCATCCAGAATGCGGCGTGCGGCCGTGTGTTTTGTTGTAGTTGTACACGCTGAACTGTGCTGTACGACTTCTTTCATGGTGGGCTGGTTGTGTGGGTGTTGATGCGCAACTGCTCTATAGTGTCATCAACAACTGCGTGTGTAGACGAAGTGTCGAAGTTGTTGTTGACTCTGGTAGGTCTGCTACAACAATTTCTAGGATGTTGAGAGTCTAGTAGGTTTAGAAGTAGTCGTCTGTGCCGCGTGTATGTGGACTACTACTTCTTCTATGATTTCAAGCAAGGCTTAAGTTGAGCAGATAATATTGAAGGCATTAACACAAGCGGGGCGGGGGTACCCGAGCCAGGTCTAAGGGGGAGGACTTAAGATCCTCTGGCGAAGGCCTTCGTGGGTTCAAGTCCCACCCCCCGCACTACCTATGGAAAAACCTCGACCTATGACTTGGTCAACAAGGCAGTAGAACAGACAAGACTCTGACTGTACAGCACTTTTTGTCTTCAAGGCAAACGTATTGAAACTTGATGACCACTAGGCTGGTCACTTTTGCACAGAACACCTAACTAGAATGTCCACTCCATTGTGTGATTGAAGGGATACGAATATGACGGCAGACTCTCTGCCAACCCACAACGCCGCAAAAGTGGCAGGATTACTATATCTATTAAATGGGGCACCCTTCGTCTTCAGCCTCTCCATAAGGCAATTAATATGCCTACCATCAACCAAGAAAAAGAGGGATCACAAATGAAAGCGATTGTACGCACCAAATACGGATCGCCAGATGTTCTTCAACTTGAAGAAGTAGAAAAGCCAACTCCCACAGACAATGAAGTACTGGTAAAAGTCCATGCGGCATCCATAAACAAAGCTGACTTGGCTCGCCTAAGAGGGCCTTTGTTGGTCCGCTTACTGGGAGAAGGGCTACTAAAACCAAAACGCAAGATACTCGGTATTGACATAGCTGGGCGGGTTGAAGCGGTTGGCAGAAAAGTGAAGCAGTTTCAGTCAGGTGATGAAGTGTTCGGAGGCTGTCGGGGAAGTCTTGCCGAGTATGCATGCGCTCGTGAAGATTTGCTGGCGTTGAAACCCGCCAATGTGGCATTCGAGGAAGCAGCAGCCGTGCCTTTGGCGGCAATCACCGCCCTGCAGGGTCTCCGCAAGGGACAGATTCAGCCAGGGCAAAAGGTCTTGATTAATGGTGCGTCTGGTGGTGTGGGTACGTTTGCGGTGCAGATTGCCAAAGCCTTCGGAGCTGAAGTCACAGCCGTGTGTAGCACGAGGAATATGGACAATGCGCGCTCGATGGGGGCAGACCACGTCATAGACTACACTCAAGAAGATTTCACCAAGAGTGGACAGCGTTATGACTTGATCATTGGTGTCAACGGATACCATCCGATTTTACACTATAGGCGTGCATTGAACCCTAAGGGAGTTTATGTCATGGTCGGAGGTTCCATGGCTCAGCTATTCCAAGCTATGCTATTGGGTCCATTGATTTCACTGGTCGGAAGTAAGAAAATGGGTTTCATGGGGATTGCGAGACTAAACCAGAAGGATTTGGTTTTCTTGAAAGAGCTTCTTGAAGCCGGCAAGATAAAGCAGGTCATAGATAGGCGTTACCCGTTAAGCGAGGTTGCTGAAGCCTTCCGGTATTTTGAAGAAGGACATGCCAAAGGAAAAATAGTAATAACTGTGGAACATAGCGCCGTGGGTAACCGATGACTACATGATTGGGAAGTCTAATACCATGGAGAGTGATGAATCAATGTCCGAGGCGAGTCGTCTGATAGCGCGTGCACGACAATTAGGACGAGAATCTATGGGAAAGTATCCTTGCGCAGAGGGAACATTGTTAGCGGTAGCGGATACGTTGAACATGCCCGTGAACGATGACGTGTTCAAGGCGACGACCGGGTTATCGAGTACCGCAGGTGGGTGCGGTGCGCTCTGTGGAGCTATCGTAGCCCTTGGTTTACGCTTCGGTCGAACTCGCGCTGCCTATGCTGAAAAATCCGATCTCACCCAAATAGGGAAGTGGTATCTCACACTTCGTCAAGCGGTGATGCGCGTGCGTAATCGATTTGTGACCGAATACGGAGGATACCTATGCTGTGATATTCAAGACAGACTGTTTGGTCGCAGCTACGATTCCCTTGATCCTGTCCAGATGAAAGCGTTTATGCAACAGCAGTCACGCGCGCGTGAGGTGTGCGGGCAGGTTACCGAGAACGCGGCAGGATGGACTGTGGAAGCAATCTTGGAGACCGAGGCAGCCTCAGGTGGAACATAACCAGCGAGAAGCTGATTGAACGGCGCCAGCTTGCAATAAGTCATAATAATCCCAGAAACACATCACCAGCAATCATTAGGTTCAAGTCCCACCACCCTGCGCCGCCTATAGAAAAAAATCTGGGGCGATTGCTTCTGTTTTTGTGATTAACATTTGAACATTAATGCTTACTAAGCTGATTGAGAACGAAATAGAATAGGGGTTCTTGACTTGCTCAAAGTGACAAGTATGGTTAACGTCGACACCTTCATTGAAGAAGCGACACGAATTGCAGACAAATCCAAGAGGAATCCAAACCTCTCCATCGAGGCTAAGCGGGAAGCCCGCGTTTTGTTGAGACAACTTGAAGAGTATTTAGAAGCCAGAGGTTTGAACGCGTCTGATAGCCGAAGAACCTAGGTTTGTTGACGCATCTGCGCCCTACTATACTTAATGAGTTCTTTCTCCACTTTTTATCTGTCTTAATTATGGATACATGAATCTTATTTATGCTGCCGAATCAATTACTCTCCTGTTGACCCGGAGATGTCGATCGAGGAAATCATCTCTTTTCTCGTGAACTTGCTTCCCTACCTAAACACCGGCATTATTGTCTTGGTTATAGGGCTAGGCTTGGAGAAACTGGGTTTCAAAATCACAAGGAAAGAATACAAAAGAAAACCGTTTGAGAGCCTCCTCTGGGGCTTGCTCCTGATAGTCACAAGCAGCCTCATCTCAACGCTCATTCAAACACAAATGTCAGGAATCCAACCGCTTGCTGCGTTCATCGTCCTCATGGGCATATACTTAACATTCACGCAAACGTGAGCAAGGCAAAGAAGAGAAGTAAGGTACAAGATGCCCACAAGTCTCAGTCAACCTTGTTGGAAGCCTCCGAGCAGCAGACCCAGCAAAGCTTAAATGCTTGATGTTACATTTATCTAACTTAAAGTGCGCTAAACATAATGAAATGTGAGAAATAAATAATGGAGGTTGAGAAAATGAGAGAATATGCGCTTCTTGCACTGGGGGTTGCGGTATGTCTAACCGGAGCTGCATTGATGGCATTCGGAAAAGGGCTTCTAGGAGAGGATCATGCTGGCATTGCAACTGTGATAGGAATTGTCGGAATCGGCATTATAGCAATCGGCAATATAGCAAGATCATCAAAAAGGAGTTCCGAAGGAGCAAAATCATCAACTAGAGGTGTGTTGAATGACTGATTTCACTTGGCTGATCACAAGCGGGGGAATACTTGCATTAATCATTCTAATCGGGATTCTAGTCATTTGGAGAACAATCAGAGAAAAAAAGTCTGGATTTCCGTTGGCTGATGAGAGAACTCGAAAGCTAAACTGGAAAGCTGGATTCTACGCCATGTTCATGGGTCAATACTTCATCTTAGCGTACCTGTGGGTTACCTTTGTCGGGAGAGAATTCTTTGGCATGCCGGAAATCGAATCAGGTTACGCCATGATAGCTGCGCTTCTGGTGTCCAGCTTGTCTTTTCTTGTGCTGCGATGGTACTTTGGCAGAAAAGGAGACCTTTGACAGCTGTGAAAACCAGAATAAAAGAATTGAGGGCAAGATACGACCTCACTCAAGAAGAGCTGGCAAAGAAGGTTGGAGTGCGAAGAGAAACCATTCTCTTCATAGAAAAAGGAAACTACAATCCATCCTTAAAGCTAGCACATGATATTGCCAAAGCTTTACAAACAACGATTGATGACCTATTCATCTTTGAAGAGAACAACACGGCATCCACTATTAAGTAAGACAGGTTATAGTAAAACCAACAAATCGATTCGGTGATGAACATTGAAAGCCGTCATACAGACCAAAAAGCTGTCAAAGTACTATGGCAAGGGAGGCGAGATCAAGGCAGTAGACGAGCTTGACCTCGAGGTCTATGAAGGAGAAACCTTTGGCCTACTCGGTCCAAACGGAGCTGGCAAGACGACGACCGTTCGCTTATTAAACTGTATAATAAAGCCCACCAGCGGTACAGCCCTTGTGAACGGCCATGATATTCTCAAAGATGAGACGGAAGTAAAACGAGTTACAGGTTTGCTCGCGGAGTCGCCTGGTTTGTATGAGAAACTCAGCGCCAGAGAGTTTCTGGAGTTCATGGGAGCTCTCTATGACGTCCCAAAAGACGTTCTATCTGAAAGAGTAGATGACTTGCTCAAGCTGTTCGGGCTTCATGATAGACGTAATGATTTGCTTGAAGGATACAGCCGCGGAATGAAACAGAAAGTCCTGATTGCCGCGGCTCTCATCCATGACCCTCCTATCTTGTTCTTCGACGAACCCACATCTAATCTAGACCCTGCTGCAGCCTTAGTAGTGAAGGACCTCCTCAGGAAGCTGGCAGACACAGCTGGCAAAACCATTTTCATTTGCAGTCACATTCTTCCCGTGGTTGAAGAGCTCTGTGATCGAATAGGCATAATCAATGGTGGCAGGCTCATAGCAGTGGGCACAGTCAAAGAAATCATGGCCAAAACGAAAACCAAGACTCTGGAGGAAGCTTTCATCGCCATAACTGGGGGTGTAGACGAGAAGGAACTTTTAGCATGGAGGGAACACAGAGGTGCCAGCGGCTAAGTGGCTCGTGATAGCCAAGAACCGATACCGAACTACCACGAGTAGCATCCGCAGCATAAGACCCTACTTTCTACCTCTAGTCATTGGATTGCTAGCGGTTTACGTTATGTTCATTGCACCTGCAGTCGTGACTCCGCTAATCGACGACTTCACAGCATTCATCATAACCCAAGCCGCCGTACCCATGGTACAAATCATCCTCTTCATGTTCTTCTTCTACCTGATACTGATCCCAATCACCGATACATTGAGAGAAGTACAGACTAGCCAATTAGAGATCCTAGTGCGCGCCCCGTTGAAACCAAGCGACGTTCTACTTGGCGAATTTATGGGCGCAATACCATTCTACGCCATTGCGATAACACTCATCACAGGCACTTTCACTGCACTTCTAACTCCACTAGGATTAGACATGATTCAAAAGGCAATAATCATCGTCACCTTCGTAATCACACTTCTTTCTGCCTTTTGGATCGGCACTGTAATCTCCGCCATCCTGCGAACGAAACTTGGAAAGACGGTTCGTGGAAAAGATGTGGGAAGAGCACTCTCTGTAATCCTCGCTTTACCCATGATTGCAGCAGTGTACGCGATATATGGCGGAGGCTTGCTCACTGCTCTGACCAGTTCTGAGACAAGCGGTATGCTCAGAGCAGTTCTTTCAGTGCTGCCAAGCTCTTGGGGAGCAGAAATCTTCGTCAGCTTCGCCTCTAACCCCAGCAACGCCGCGGCTGTTGATATTGAAACTCTAACGCGCCTCGGAGGACTTATCGTGTTCTTTGCAGCAACTCTGTGGCTGGGCGCAAAAGCGGCTAATCGCGCCTACAGCCTCGAAACAGTCACCTTCATAGCTCCCAAAGCCAAGCCAGACGGCCGCTTCTACAAGACCATTAGATTTTTTGGAGGCAGCGGATCATCTGGCACACTTCTTGTCTCTATCTTCAAAGACTATGGTCGAAGGCTTGAAAACTTATCATGGATCCTCTACGTTGCTATCCTGCTCGCCATGCTGCGCATATTCATAGCAGACCCGGTTACGAAACTAGAAGAACCGTTATTGCAGATGAGCGCTTTTGGAATCCCGTTTCTAGGAGCATTTGTGGTCGGTACGGTAAGCCGAGGCAGGGAAACCATCTTCCTATACAAGAAAACGCCCTCTGGAATCGAAAAATTCGTGAAGGCAAGGTTGCTTCAAAGCTGGCTCGTAGCGGTCCCAATTGCAGCAGCTTTAACAGCTATCTCAACGATTACAGTTCCACAAATCACGTTGACTTCCCTGCTGATCAATACGCTATTGGGATCGCTTAGAACCCTAGCTTCGGTGGCTCTTGTCCTTGGTCTAGCCCTCATTAATCCGATCTTCGCTGAAGAATCAAGAGAACGCAACTTGGGCGTAGTAATAAACCTCATGGTGATACTTTTCGCTACAATAGGACTTGAGATCGGCTCAACCAGGCTCGGTTTGAGTTTTGGGAAGATAGTTCAAGATTTGGGCGAGTTCACGGTTGTCTTATGTGACCATTTGCTGCTGACCGCGATTTTTTCGTTGATAGGGGTTTCCCTTCTTTACGTCGGAACAAGAAAGCTAAGTAGAATCGAATAGATGTCCGGGGTTCAGAAACAAAAAAGGGGATTTTACGACCGATATCTTGAGGCTTCCCTGAAGCGTTAGGTTAACTCAGAATCAGTATTGCGACTTAGCAAGACATAGATACCGCGCCGACTGAGCGAGCAACTCAAAGGTGTTCAGAATTGGCAATGCTAGAAAACAGAGAGTTCACCATTGACCAAAGACTTCTATCAATCAGGAACACTTACGTGGTTAAGGACAAACACGGTCAGCAATTAGGCTTCATCAAGCAGGAATTCGTCAGCTGGGGACCAAAATTCTGGCTCGAAGACAATACTGGTCTTCATCTAGGCGAAATCGACGGCAAAGTAGTCACAGTGCATCACGAATACGAAATCAAAGACAAAGATGGAGAGACAAAAGCTAAGGTTAAGAAGAAAATTCTCAAGCTGTTTGGAAGCGAATGGTGGATGGAAGGCTCAGACGGAAAAGAACTGGCAAGAATAAACGGCAACGTCGTCCACCACACGTACGACATCATCGCACCGAACAAAACAATAATCGCCAAAGTTCACCTCAACTGGGCAACAATCCGAGATGAATATTGTATAGAAATAGTCAAACGAGGCTTCGACCCTCTCTTAGTTCTCGGATACGCAATTGCGATGGACCACGTTGAACATCAAGACAGAGGCTCTGCGTCAAAAGGAGCCAAAGTCATCACAAGACTCCTTGGGCACTAGCGAACCACACGAACCATAACGCCGTATGCACCATTTTCGTAACTGGCGCAGGGTCTTCCTTCATAGAAGACGCGCTCGTCGTCACGGTCTCATTCATTGTAGGCGTCCCTTTGCTGACTGCACTGCAAAAAATCCCTTGACTCAAACAACTCTAACATAGAATGATCTCGGCAGATGAAAAAGGCAAATCATCAAAAATGGGGAGCGTGGTGGCCTCTAGGCTCAGTTGTAGCTTCTCTATTTCGAAGCTTCTTCAAACCTCTTAGCAATGGCGTTCCAATTGACGATGTTCCAGAAAGTCTCCACAAACTTGGCTCTGTCATTCTTGAAATCAATGTAGTAAGCGTGCTCAAACACGTCAAGGACCATGAGGATTCTGAATCCCGGATAGATGTTAGTGTTGTGCTTCTCAATTTGCATTAGTAAGGGTCTGCCAGTGAGTCTACAAAGGGTAAGGGCTCCCCAGCCAGAGCCTTCAACACCCATCGAGGCTTGAGTGAATTCGTTCTTGAATCGATCAAACCCGCCAAACTCCTTGTCGATTGCAGTGGCCAGTGCTCCACCGGGTTTTCCACCGGCTTTGCCTGCAGGTGCCAGGTTTTCCCAGAAAAGCGAATGCAGTCGGTGCCCGCCCACGTTCCATGATAGCTCTTTCAGCGTGGCTTTCATGTCTATGTCTGTGCCTTCCTTACGTGCCTTGTCCAATCTTTCCAGAAGAGTGTTTGCTCCGTTCACGTATGCTTGATGATGCTTCTGATGATGAATGGTCAACTGCTGCTCCGACATGTGCGGCTCCAAATCCTTGTATCCATATGACAGTTTCGGCAAAGAATAGAATTTGGCTGCTTCCATTCCTATCAACCCTTTCAGAATTTCTACATTTCTGTTCTCTTTTAATCCTTTCCCAAGTCTCTCTTACAGCACCAAACGTTATCTCTAAGATCCACAGTTAACATGCCTTTCTAGAAACTCACGCGTAAGCAGAGGCTGAAAACTTGAAAAAGGCAGGAATCGTCACTAGCGGCGGCGACGCGCCAGGCATAAACGCAGCCATACGAGCCATCGTCCGCACTGCTCACTCCATAAACTTGGAGGTCGTCGGCTTTCAAAGAGGCTGGGAAGGCGTCATGTCAAACGATTCGAAGCCTCTAACACCTCGCTCGGTTGGCGGAATCCTACAACTTGGCGGCACAATACTCCACACTTCTAGGTCTCGCGAGTTCGAAACAAAGAAAGGAGTCAGAAAAGCCGCTAAGACCCTTTCACAAACTGGCGTTGACGGCCTTGTTGTCATTGGAGGTGATGGTTCTTTCAGAGGCGCATGTGACCTGAGCAAAGAATCTGACGCGATCATCGTTGGCGTGCCAGCCACCATTGACAACGACGTCTACGGCACAGATGAGACCATAGGCTTTGACACAGCTGTGAACACGGCAGTCGCGGAGATCGACAAGATACGAGACACCGCCATCTCCCACGAACGAACCTTCATTGTTGAAGTCATGGGAAGAGACCGCGGCTTTCTCGCGCTCACGGCAGGTCTTACATCAGGCGCTGAAATCATTGTTGTGCCTGAGATCAAGACCAAAAATGAGACCATAATTCAAACGATGCGTGAGAACCAGCGAAAGGGCAAGAAGTCAAGCATTGTCGTAAAGGCAGAAGGCGCAGGAGACGCAAGGGCGCTTGCAAGAGAAATTGAGACACGTCTTGGATCTGAAGTCAGAATTAGCGTACTAGGCTATGCTCAAAGAGGCGGAAGTCCAACAGCGAGAAGCAGATTGCTGGCAAGTTTGTTCGGAAATAAGGCTGTTGACTTGTTGTTGAAAGGGCAAAACAACAAGATAGTTGGGCTTCAAAACGGTCAAATAGGCACTTTAAGCATGGAAAAATCGTGCCATACAACAAAACCTCTAGATTTGAATCTTCTGCTGCTGGCTAACGTGTTGGCAACTTAAAAGAAAAACGTATAAGCCTTGGTTCTTCTAGATTCATTGGAGCGTGTAAAACTTGCCCGAAGAAGACTTCCCCGAATGGTTCCGCAGGCGCATGCGCCGACCCTATTCAAGAGATTGGCTGTTCGGCGACGTGGACGACATATTTCGCGAAATGGAGGAAATGATGGAGAAGGAGTTCAAGGAATTCACCACGAAGTTGCCAAAAGACCTTGTTCGTGAACGCCGTCTACCAGATGGGTCAACTGCTAAAGAATGGGGACCCTTCGTCTACGGCTACTCCATGACCATCGGTCCTGATGGGAAACCACAAATCAGAGAGTTCGGAAACGTCAAGCCTTCAATGAAACCTGAGGCACCATTTGGAGCAAGACGCCCAACAGTAGACATAAAAGAGGAGCGGGAGCCCCTTGTCGACGTCATAAGCACCGACAGCGAGGTTAAGGTTGTTGCTGAAGTGCCAGGCGTTGACAAAAACGACATCAAACTCTACACAACCGAGAAAACCCTGACGATTTCCGTTGATACCCCTGAACGCAAGTATTACAAGGAAGTTGACCTTCCCACAAGCGTCAATCCAAGAACTGCGAAATCAATGTATAAGAACGGCGTTCTCGAGGTTACATTAACCAAGGCTAAAGAAGAGAAAAGGCCCAAAGGCGAACCCATAAAGGTAGAATGAGCAGAGCCAGCTTCAATTCTCTACTCACTTCTTGCGAGCGCCCTCAGACGAAAGACGCTTTCTGATTTGGATAAGCTTATAAACCGTGGACATCGTGATATGTAGACCGTACAAGAACTTCGGGTTTCGTTAAGAGATCTCGTTCTTGTCGAATCAATAAATAGGAGTGAAATGCCAAATGGCTTATGGACGTGAGCCCAGAGAGATGCACAAGGCAACCTGCGCGGATTGCGGCAAGGAATGCGAAGTTCCTTTCAAGCCTGATCCTAGCAGACCCGTTTACTGCCGCGAATGCTGGGCTAAAAGACGACAATCAAGACCAAGAAGATATTAGAAACAAGCTTGCGCTTAGCTAATAACTTCAATTTGTCCAATCAGTTTCAACATTTTTGTCTTTTTCTTCTTTTTCCACTTCCACTGCAGATATCGAAAATGAGAAAAGGCGCTGCTGACACAGATGGGCTATTCTGTTGAGATGAGACAAATGATGAGCACTCGAGAGATAATGAAACTCGCGCTGAAAATGTCTGGTTTCAAAAGAATCCCGTCGGACAGTGCCATCTACGTTGAAGGCAAGAACATAAGAAAAATCTTGTTTGGCATAGACGCTGGAGTCCCAGAAATCCTACTCGCAAAGCAGCTGCGTTATGATACTGTGATTGCGCATCATCCTCAAGGTAATTTAGCTATCATAGACCATCACAAAGTGTTTGAGCGGCATGTAGAGCAAATGGTTGAGGCAGGCGTGCCAACGAAAGAAGCTGAACAAGCCATCTGCAAAAAGCGTGACGCTTTGGAAGTTGAAAATCACACAAGGAACTATGGTCATGCGGTCTCAGTTGCCCGTATGCTGAAGATGCCGTACATGAACATTCACGCGCCTCTTGATGAAATCGGCAGACAGAGAATGATGAAGCAAGTGAAGTTGGCAACGAGTCGAAACCCCGATGTTACGGTTGGTGACATTGTCGCCGCGTTAAAGAAGCTCCCAGAATTCAGGAAGGCACAGACGGATATCAAGGTTCGTCTAGGAAGAGCATCCAACAAGGCTGGCAAAGTGGTTGTTTCGCACGCAGCCGCCACAAACGGTGGCTATGAAGTAGCTAAAATATATTTCAAGTATGGCGTTGGAACATTGATATACATTCACATAAGCCTTGTTGACCTTGACCGCCTCAGAGCAGACGGTGCAGGAAACCTCATCATCACTGGACATATCGCCAGCGACTCAGTTGGAATAAATCCCTTCTTGAAAGCACTTGCAGAAAGAGGAGTCTCTGTTACACGAATTGGAGTGGTCTCATAATCTCATTAAACATACACTCTGCAGCGTGAGTCTGATAGAGAACTCAGCTCTTCTTCCTGATGAGGAGCCAGTTGTTTTCTTTGAAGTTGATGAGGGCGTAGTTGCCTTTCAGCTTTGAGCCATCTAAAGTGAACTCGATTATCTTGTCAGAGCGATTCTTTAACACGAAGGTTCCTTTGTCCCATATCTCCACTGTGCCTGCGCCGTATTCGCCCTCTGGAATTGTGCCCTCGAAATCAATGTAGCTCAATTCATGGTCCTCAACCTGCACTGCAAGCCTTCTGATGCCAAGTTGAGATGGAGGCTCCTTAGGCACAGCCCAACTCTTCAACACGTTATCCAACTCCAAACGAAAGTCATAGTGAAGATGAGTGGCTTGATGCTTCTGAATTACAAATCTGCCCGAAGCAGCAGACATAGTCCTTTCCCTTAACGTGAAGTTAAGAACACATGCAGATAAATGACTACCTTGCAAGAGTCTTGCGGAAGAACATGAAAATACATCGTTATGATAGTCTTATATTCAGATCGCTCAGTCTGCTAGTTTACGGTACGGCTGATGCGCTGTGAGGCTTGTTGAACGCTGCAACTTCAAAGAGTTCAGTGCATACTTGCAGAAGATTGGGCAGTAGACTGCGCAGGGAGAGCTTGAGAAGCTAAAAGGCTATCTCGACAGCAAACACTTCAACCTTATCGCATTCAGAGAGAACAACCGAATTATTGGTCACGCGATATGGCACAAATCCAACACAGAGGAGCACAGAAAAGGAGATGCAAAAGACAAAGAGGATAGGGAAATACTGCGAAGATTTTTCAGAGGAAAATCGGATTTCAT
>Ga0315309_1000242_pt1 | contig 32952 bp, 24 predicted proteins | sample TDP4_MG_FD_203080 | JGI IMG/M metagenome (GOLD analysis project Ga0315309, IMG submission 203080) | Freshwater sediment microbial communities from Lake Towuti, South Sulawesi, Indonesia - TDP4 | ecosystem: Environmental > Aquatic > Freshwater > Lake > Sediment | place: Indonesia: South Sulawesi...
TCGACTCCTTAGGATATGGGGCTCCTCCCCACGGCGGATTTGCCTTCGGACTGGATAGATTGGTCATGATTTTGACCGGGAGTAATTCCATTAGAGATGTAATTGCCTTTCCTATGACCCAGAAGGCTTTCTCTCCGTTAACCAATGCTCCCTCTACAGTCTCAAAGAGGCAGTTAAAAGAACTCCACTTAAAATTAGAAGAGTAGAATTCGTTACGAATTAGAATATAAGTTCCTGCTTATCCTATCGTTTATATCCTTTAAAAAGAGAGGTGAAAAATGAAAAAGATTCTGGCATTGCTCATCTTGAGTTCCGTCCTGATCGTATTGACTGGATGTCCGAAAAGGCCTTTAATCCCTCCGGTGGACCAGGCAAGGCTTGACGCAGAAAATAGTATTGCCTCTGCTAGCGAAGCAATAAGGGCTGCCAAAGAGGTAGGTGCCGATACCTCAGAGGCAGAGTCTCTACTTGGGGAGGCAAGAAGGGCCTTTGCTGAAGGCGACTATTCAACTGCGATTTCCAAAGCAAAAGAGGCAGAGTTATCTGCAAATAGAGCGAGAGAGGAAGCCCTGGCAAAAGCTAAAATGGAAAAGAAGGAAGAAGAAGTTCCAGTGGAAGAAGAAAAAGTGGAAGAAGTGGAAGAAGTAAAAGAAGCGAGGTTCTATGTGGTGGGAACCTGGGCTAAGGACCGGGACTGTCTATGGAACATCGCGAAGAAGAAAAACATTTATCATGACCCTTGGAAGTGGAAGAGGATTTACAAGGCAAATATGGACAAAATTCAGGACCCGAATCTAATCTATCCAGGGCAAAAGCTAATTATTCCTTAGGTTTAATTTAGGCAAGCGGAATGATAGTTTAGACAAAATGGAGGCGGGAGCCAGAAGGTATTATATGCCTCTTTTAGTGCTTATTAATATCATTGTGAGGTGAGCAAAACCTGGTAAGTAAAAAAATTAATTTGAAAAGCAATAAAGAAGCAATTCTCCTTTTTGGGGAATACGACTCTAACCTCCATCTTATTGAGTCTTCATTTCCAGTAGAGATTTTCGCCCGAGGGAATACATTGACAGTCAAAGGAACCCCAAAAGATGTTACAGATGTAGAAAGGTTAATTAATGAGTTATTGAGAATTGCGGATAGGGACGAGGTTCTAAGGACTCAACAGGTTGAATCCGCCATAGATATAATCCGTTCGACCCCGAAGAAAAAGCAGGAGAAGATTTTCTCGGATGTGGTTTATCTCACGGAAAGAGGTAAAGAGATTAAGCCCAAAACGCTCCAGCAGAAGGTTTATGTTGATGCTATTAGGAGTTGTGATATTGTCTTCAGTATCGGTCCTGCTGGAACAGGGAAGACCTATTTAGCATGTGCTTGTGCGCTCCAGGCATTAAAAGAGGAGAGAGTGGAGCGGATAATCTTGACCCGTCCAGTTGTAGAAGCGGGAGAAAAACTCGGTTTTTTGCCCGGAGATTTATATGAAAAGATAAATCCTTACTTGCATCCGCTCTACGATGCATTCTATTCCATGATCGGTCCAGAAAAGTTCCAGAGATATAGAAAGGAAGAGATTATTGAAATTATTCCTTTGGCCTATATGAGAGGTCGAACGCTGGACGATGCTTTCATTGTTTTGGATGAGGCTCAAAATACTACACCCGACCAGATGAAGATGCTTCTAACTCGTTTAGGATTTAATGCTCAGGCTGTAGTTACAGGCGATATTACCCAGGTGGATCTGGAAGACAAGAAGTCCTCTGGCCTCGTTCAGGTGCAAGGAATTCTAAGGAAAATTAAAGGGATAAAATTTATATACTTTACCGAGGCAGATGTCATTCGCCATCGGCTGGTCAAGAAAATTATTACGGCTTATGAGGAGTATGAAAGAAAAGGGAAACGATAGAACCCATTGAAAGGCGGGTAGATTTTAAGATGAGTTGGAGGCGCTTTTTACGGCGATTTTTAGTTGGGCTTTTGAAATTGATTGATGAGGAAGCCCGGGAACGAAAGAGAAGAAAGAGAGTCTCTTTCCGGGAAATCCGTGTTTCACCCTCGCTTATAGGACTAACTCTATTCTTGATTCTTTTCTGGATTCTTCTGGGAGAGTTTGGATTTTCCTGGGAAAATGTTTTGGGTCTCATTCTCTTTATTGGAATTATTATATTTATGTTCTCTATCTATGCGGAAAGGTATTTTCGTGATATAAGGGGCGGCAATTATCTGGTTATTATCGGCTTAATAGCACTAATTATGATTTTGCTTATGCAGGTAATCCATGTGACACCCGAGTTATCAAGCTATTTGATTCCTGTAGCCTCGGCAGGAATGTTGATCACAATTCTGATTAATTCCCATATAGCGATGGTCGTAGTGCTTCTCTTAGGAGTTATCGTGGCGATTGTCAATAGATTTGATTTTGACTTATTCCTTTTCTCGCTGATAGGCGGAGTGATTGGAATTTATAGCAGCCTTGATGTGAGACATCGCAGGGACCTCGTTCGAGCAGGTTTACACATAAGTGGCGCCAACATAGTGACGATTTGGATGATTGGCTTAATAAAGCAAAAGTCGTTCAGCCAATTAGGTGAAAGTTTCCTTTGGGGAATTGGCAACGGATTTCTATCGGTTATCCTGACTATGGGGATATTGCCGTATTTGGAGGAACTATTCTCTATTACTACCAATATCAGATTGCTTGAACTTTCGGATTTCAATCAACCACTGTTGAAGAGACTGATGGTGGAGGCACCTGGAACCTATCACCATAGCATAATTGTTGGAAGTTTGGTGGAAAATGTCTCAAATTTAATTGGAGCCAATTCGCTTCTGGCCCGGGCTGGCGCCTATTATCATGATATTGGAAAACTGAAGAACCCAGGATATTTTTCTGAAAACCAGGATGGGTTATTGAGCAAGCACGATGATTTGGTCCCCAGCATGAGTAGCTTAGTTCTGATTTCCCATGTGAAAGAAGGTGTAAACTTGGCAAATGAGTACAAATTACAAAGGCCGATTATTGACATTATTGAACAACACCACGGTACAAGCCGCATCCATTATTTCTACCATAGAGCCCTGGAAGAAAATAAGGTGCAAAAAGTAGAAGAGGAAAAATACCGTTACCCTGGTCCCAAACCGATGACGAAAGAAGGAGCACTTGTGATGTTGGCAGATGCTGCGGAAGCGACTTCTCGGACTATGGAAGAGCCGTCTTATGAACGGCTGAAAAATATGGTAGATAAAGTAATTAATGATAGGTTTATCGATGGGCAATTGGACGATTGTAATATCACTCTGGTGGACTTACATCAGATAGCTGAAAGCTTTGCTCATACTCTCATAGGTATTTACCATACCCGTGTGGAGTATCCTAAAAAGGAACGAGAAAAAGGCCGATGAAAAAATTGATAGGGAGAGAAAAAAAATCAAAATGGAAAGGTATCTCAGTCAATGTGGCTAATTTGCAGAAGCGAGTCAGGATTGATAAGAATTATGTCAAGCAGGTGGCGGAAGAAGCATTCAGGCTGGGAACAAGAACTACAAACACATTGTGGCAAAAAAAATGCGAAGCCGGAGTAATTTTCGTTAATAATACTTACATCAAGAAATTAAATAAAAGATATAGAAAGGTCAACCAAGTAACAGATGTGATTGCTTTTCAAATGGAAAAAAATAAAGAATCTATGGCCCCTATAACTTTTTCTCCTCGGATTCTGGGTGATATTTTTATTTCTGCAGATAGGGCAAAGATTCAGGCAAAAGATTTTGGACATAGCGTGAGGAAAGAGATTGCTATTTTGACTATCCACGGCATATTGCATCTTCTGGGGTATAATCACAAAAGAAGAAAAGACGCTCTGGCAATGAGAAAGAAAGAGGAAGAAATATTGGCCGGGTTAGAGATTTAGAAAAATGCAAGTAGCAAGAAGAAATAGTCTGATTACCAGCTTCAATAGAGCGATAAAAGGAACTCTTTTCGTTCTCAAGACGCAGAGGAATATGCGTATCCATTTCATCTTAGCATTCCTCGTTCTGGCAATAAGTCTTTTCTTAAATTTGGATAAAAAAGAGGTGATAATGATTTCCTTCGCTATTGTTCTTGTCTTGATCACTGAAATGCTTAATACTGCAGTGGAGGTGGCGATTAATCTAATTACAGATAAATTCCACCCTCTTGCAAAGACAGTTAAAGACATTGCCGCGGGGGCTGTTTTGTTCGCTTCCCTAAATGCTATTCTGGTCGGCTATTTAATCTTCTTCAGAAAAAAATACCCGGGTTACAATTTCGCTTCTTCAGTTTTTGTTAGGATTCAAAATTCTCCAGAATACATTACGGCTCTTTGTCTGGCAGCGATTCTTATCTTGGTAATAGGTGGTAAGGCCTATTCGAGACAAGGAGCTCCTTTGAGAGGCGGGATGCCGAGTGGACATACAGCCTTTGCCTTTGCCCTCTCAACAGCATGCGTCTTTATTTCTAAAAGCATCGTTTTGGGTATTCTGACACTAATCCTGGCAGTCATGGTCGGAGAAAGTAGAGTAAGGTCTGGTATCCATACGAAATGGGAAGTATTTATGGGCGGATTAATTGGTGTAATAGCAACCATATTAATCTTTCAAATATTCGGTTAAGGCAGGTGAAATGCAATTTTCTTATTGATATTGCTTCTGGTTATTTTACTCGCATTATCCGGTTTCTTCTCGGCAACTGAGACGGCTCTTGTCTCTTTGGGAAAGTTGAAAACCAAAGAGATAATCCAGGGTAAGGGGTTCTATGTTCTCCAGAATTGGCTTGATAATCCAGGTGAGCAGTTGGGCGGGATTCTGGTTGGTAATAATATTGTCAATATCCTTTTCAGCGTTATATTTACTTACTGGGCATTGAAATCCTCTTTGTTCTCTGGCTTGGGAGAAGGGTTGGCAGAAATTATCATCTTGACAGTGGTCTCCTTTTTGATTCTATTTTTTGGTGAAATCATACCAAAAACTTTCGCTCACACTTTTCCTGAGACAATTGTCCCTTTGACATATCGTGGTTTCTTAGTGATTTTCCGTCTTCTTTCGCCGCTGGTGAGGGTTTTTATAAGGATAGCGGAGGCATTTGTGGGTAAGAGACTATCCTCAAAGGTAACTCAAGTCACAAGACAAGAATTGGAAACTCTGATGACATCGGGTAGGGAGGAGGGAGTGATTGAAAGAAAGGCTGAGGAGATTATTAAGAGGGTCTTAAATTTCGACCAGATTCCAGTTAAGGACGTGATGACAGGGAGAGCGAATGTTGACTGGGTGGATATAAATCAGACAAAGGAGAAATTCATTGACCTGGTTGTAGAAACAGGCCGGTCTCGTGTTCCTGTCTATAGCGGGAGTGTAGATAATGTCATAGGGATGGTTTATGCAAGAGACCTGTTAAGCGCCTGGCAATCAAAGAGCGGATTAGAAATAGGAGACATCTTGCGACCAGCATTTTTTGTTCCGCCAGGAAAAAAGTGTAATGAGATTTTCCAGGAATTTAGAGAAAAAAGAATTCATGCTGCTCTAATTAAAGAAAAGGAAAAAATCGTTGGTTTGGTAACTATGGAAGATTTGATTGAAGAGATTCTCGGCGAAATCGTTGATGAATTTGACCTGGTAAGAGGCAGCGCCGGTCTCTGACCTGCCCAGATAGAGAGGGGCTTATATAAGTGGCTTTGATTCCTTTGAAGGTGTTTATTTTTTTTGTTAGTTTTCTCTTAGTGATATTTTTTGCCGGAAGCGAAACTGCTCTCACTGTGCTTCATCGGATAAGGGTCAGGAGGCTTGTAGCGGAAGTTGATAGAGCAAAAGCGGGACTTTCTCTATGGCTACAGGACCCAAATAGGCTTTTGACCACGATTCTAATTGGTAATGCGATAGGGGTTATCTTTGCCTCTGTTTTGGTAACTTCAGTAGCGTTGGATCTTTCCTTTTCTTATGGTTGGAGCCAGAAATTAACCGTGGGTTTTGCGACTCTGATTGCTACGGTTCTAATTCTCATCTTTGGGGAAATTTTGCCTAAGACATATGCCAGAGAAAACGCAGAGAGAATTTCTATACTCTCCATTGAGCCATTGAGGTGGATTACAAACATATTCAGCCCTTTAATCCAGGTGATGGTGGTCCCTGCAAATTTCCTCATCAGGTTATTTGGTGGGAGAGATTTTAGAAGCGTTCCCCTGTTCACGGTGCGAGAAGTCGAGACTTTAATTGAAGTTGGAGCTAAGGAGGGAACGCTGGACGATGAGGAAAAGAAGATGATTCAAAGCAGCCTTCAATTTGGAGAGACTATTGCCCGCGAAGTCATGGTCCCGAGAATTGATATGGAGTGTGTGGACATAAACGATGCACCGGAGGAAATATTTAGAAGGATAGGAAAGATGAGATATTCACGCGTTCCCGTTTATAAGGGAAATCTTGACAACATCATTGGAATCATATACGCTAAGGACCTACTGACCGCGTGGCGAAACAGAGAACTGATAATTTTGGAAGACATTATGCGCCAGGCATATTTTGTGCCAGAAACGAAGAAGATTAGTGAGTTATTGGAAGAATTTCGGAAGGGGAGGATGCATCTGGCGGTAGTTGTGGATGAATACGGAGTTACCGCAGGATTGGTAACCATAGAGGACTTGATAGAAGAAATCATGGGAGACATCATGGATGAATACGATGTTAAAGAAGGAACAATTATGAAATTGTCGGACAGAGAATCTGTTGTTTATGCCAAGGAGGACCTGGATAAGATTAATGAGGAACTGGGTCTGGAGTTGCCAGCTGAAGAATTCGATTCTCTTGGAGGATTGGTGGTTGATTTGTTTGGAAGAGTTCCTCGAGCAGGGGAAGAGATAAATTTTGGTAATTTGAAGTTCATAGTGCAAGAAGCGGATAGAAAAAAAGTTATCAAGTTGAAAATTATGAGAAAATAGAAAAAGTCGGATAAACCCGGGCTATGGATTGATTTATTTGTTGCGGAGTCCGATTTATCCAGCGCGAGGAAAAAAATTATGGAGAAAGGAATTAAGGGAATTGCGCTTTTTCTGCCAGAGGTGAACGAACTATTAAGGGGAAAAAATTACAGTGAGTTAAAAAAACTGTTAAAAGAAGTTCCGCCTATTGACCTTGCGGAAGGGTGGGGCCAATTTTCTATTGCGGAAAGAAATATTATTTTTCATCTTTTGGAAAGAAAACGGGCCATCGAAGTTTTTGAAGATTTGCGTTTTGAGGAGCAAAAGAAGTTAATTGATAGTTTAGAATCCCCAGAACTAGGTGAAGTTTTGGATGAAATGTCTGCTGATGAGAGGGCTGACTTGTTTGTCGAGTTGCCCGAAAAGATAGTAAAAAAACTTTTTGGTGTGATGAAAAGGGAAGAGGTCGAAGATGTAAAGGACCTGCTTTCATATAAGGAGCATACAGCTGGTGGGTTGATGACTACTGAGTTTGTAGAATTGAAGAAGGATATGACTGCCCGGCAGGCCATCTTAAAAATACAGGAATGTTATCGTACATACTACGGTGAGACTATTCAAGATGTTTATGTAACTAATGCCGAAAGTCGTCTGATTGGAGGGCTTTCATTAAAAACCCTCGTAACCTCTCCTCCTGATATATTACTGCAAGATATTATGTCTCCAGTGCAGATGATAAAGATTAATGTGAACATGCGGCAGGAAGAAGTTGCTAGAGTCTTCAGCAGATATGACCTGTTGTCAGCGCCAGTGGTTGATGATGACAATAGATTATTGGGCATAATTACTATTGATGATATTGTGGATGTAATCCAGAAGGAAGCAACAAAAGACATCTACGGAATGGGAAAGATAAGTGGAGCGGAAAAGGTCGCAGAAATTGACTATGGGAAAGCTTCTGTTTTTACCTTAGTAAAGAATAGGATCATTTGGCTATTTGTTCTGCTACTAATCGGTACTTTTGTTTCCGGGAGGCTACTCAAGGGTTATTCTGGGGTGCTTCAGTCAGTAATTGCGCTGGCTATCTTTATTCCCATGATGATGGACTCTGGAGGCAATGCTGGCGCTCAGTCTCTGGCTATGGTTGTGCGCGGACTGGCTACCGGGGAGGTCACGCTCAAGGAGGTGTGGAAAATCTGTCGCAAAGAAGTTTTCGCCGGACTGATGAGCGGAGTGTTAATGGGGATTGTTGCTATGTTGAGCGTGTTCGTTCTACAGGGCTTCAACATAAGGCTTGCCTTTTCTGTAGGCTTTTCTTTGACCATAGTGGTAACAGTAGCCACGGTTACAGGTGCGTTTTTGCCGCTCGTATTTAAAAGGCTTGGCTTCGACCCTGCAGTAGCAGCCAGTCCTTTTATTACGACGGTTGTTGATGCGACCTGCTTGATCATATACTTTGAAGTCGCCAAGCGACTAATTTTTTAATGTTGGAAGTAAACCTCACGCTTTGCTGCTACAAAAACAAATACCCCCTGACCCCGACCCTCTCCCCTAAGGGGGAGAGGATATAAGGTGAGGGGAGTTGTAGCTGCAGAGCGATAGCTCTGCGTTCTAATTGAGCACAGGCTGATTCACACAAGAGGTAATTTTTGCCACCATATAACAAGACTGAAGCAATTGTTTTAGGCCATCACGACTTTGGCGAAGCGGATAAGATAGTTACGCTTTATACTAAGGAATTCGGTAAACTCAGGGCGGTGGCCAGAGGGGTTCGTAGAATAAAGAGCAGGTTTGGCTCTTCAATGGAACTCTTCTCGCATAACCATTTGATGTTATATATGCGAGGAAAGAAAGACCTGTATCTTATTACTGGTTCAAATATAGTGCGAGCCTATAAAGAGTTAAGGGAAAATCTGGACCTTTTCATCACCGGGAGTTGCGTTGCCGAATTAGTGGATAAGTTAATAGAACCCGAAGAACCAAACCGTCCTCTATTTTCTTTGATTCTTGAAACTTTTCGCCAGATACCAAAACAGGATAGGGATGTTATAATAGCGATCTTCGTTACAAAGATTCTGGCCAATGCCGGTTATAAACTGAATTTGGAAAATTGTGTTTTCTGTCGGAGACCTGTCGTTCTCAGTGAACAAAATAAATTGAGCATTCTGCATGGGGGTATTCTTTGTTCAAAATGTCAATCTCGCGACCTTCGGGTAATGGATATCAGCGGACTAGCCATAAATTATCTTAAAAAATTTGAAATACTTAATCTGGCTAATGTTGACAAAATAGATATGGATGACTCGGTTAAGAAGGAGTTAAAGAGGATAGTTGATTTCTATTTATCGTACCATCTTCCGATTAAGTTAAAGACAGAAGAGTTCAGGGAGAAGTTAATCGGTAGTTCATAAATATAGCCCGAGAGCCAAACTCTGCATTTAATGCAGGTAGTGTAGGGGCTTGTCCCCGTAATTTGAAATTAATATTGGTAGTGTAGGGCTTGTCCCCATCCCGATAAATCGGGACGCCCATAAAAGGCTACACTACAGACAAATGAGGGAGAGTTATGACTTTTGATGAGATTATAATGAGGTTAGAGAGTTTCTGGTCGCAGCAGGGGTGCTTGATAATGCAGCCTTACGATGTGGAGAAAGGAGCGGGAACATTCAATCCTGCAACTTTTCTTCGTTGCTTGGGGCCAAAGCCCTGGGCCTGTGCGTATGTGGAACCTTCCAGGAGGCCTAAGGATGCCCGCTACGGCGAAAACCCAAATAGGCTCGGCAAACACTATCAATATCAGGTAATCATGAAGCCTGCTCCAGCAGATATTCAAGGGATTTACCTTCAAAGTCTAAAGAAATTGACCATCGATTCCCGCCAGCATGATATCCGTTTTATTGAAGACGACTGGGAATCGCCAACTCTCGGCGCGTGGGGATTAGGCTGGGAAGTCTGGTTAGATGGCTTGGAGATTACCCAGTTTACATATTTTCAACAAATAGGGGGAATTGATTTAGACCCGATTTCAGTAGAATTGACTTATGGGCTGGAGCGGATTGCTATGTACATTCAGAAAAAAGATTCCATTTTTGATGTTGAATGGTCGAGAGGCGTAACATATGGTGATATTCACCTGAAGGATGAAAGGGAATTCTCAAAATATGGGTTTGAGGACCTGGATATAGAAACTCAGTTTAAACTTTTTGTGATATATGAAGGCGAATGTGAAAAATTATTAGATAAGAAACTGGTGCTACCTGCTTACGATTATGTAATGAAATGTTCCCATACTTTTAATCTTTTAGACGCCTGTGGCGCAATAAGCGTTAGCGAGCGTACTGGTTACATTGGAAGAGTTAGAAATCTGGCCCGGCGAGTGGCCAGACTCTATCTGGGAGAAGAAAGTGGCAGATGATCTATTATTAGAAGTGGGAATAGAGGAACTCCCTGCTACATATATTGAGCCTGCGTTGGAACAAATGGAGGCACTTTCTAAGAAACTATTTTCAGAGGAAAGGATTCCGTTTAAAGAGATAAAGACTTACGCCACGCCCCGCCGGCTCGTTCTGTTTATGAGAGAGGTTAGTGGGAGACAAGATGACCTCGTTGTAGAAGTTCTCGGTCCATCAAAGAAGGCTGCATTTGATTCGGATGGCAATCCCACAAAAGCGGCAATCGGCTTCGCTAAGAGCCAGGGAGTTGAAGTTAAGGAGTTAGTGACGAAAAAGTTAGAAAGGGGAGAGTATATACTGGCTTTGAAAAAGGAGCCTGGTCGTGTTACGCTGAAAGTCTTACCAAAAATATTGAAACAAATCATAACAGGTATCACTTTCCCAAAGTCGATGCGCTGGCCACAGAGCGACATAAGATTTGGGCGGCCAATCAGGTGGATAGTTGCAATTTATGGCACAAAGACTGTAAACTTTTCGCTGGGGAAACTGAAGGCCGGAAGATTGACTCGGGGTCATCCCCTTATTTCGGCAAGGCCCTTCATGGTAAAGAGTATTGCGAAATACGAAGAACTTTTAAAAAATAGCTATGTAATTATTGACCAGGAAAAGAGGAAGAAGACTATAGAGAAAGCAATTACCAGTGCTATTAAGAAAGTTAAGGGTGAATTATTGGAAGATAAAGAACTATTGAACGAGGTCAATTATCTGCTGGAATATCCCACGGCAGTCTTGGGCCGTTTTGAAGAAAAATACTTGAACCTACCACAGGAGGTTCTTATAACTTGTCTCAGGCATCACCTTAAATATTTCTCCGTGGTGGATAGCGGAGGTAAACTGTTGCCGTATTTCGTTGGTTTGAGGGACGGGATTTCCGAATATATGGACAATGTGCGAGAAGGGTATGAGAGGGTGCTGAGGGCAAGGCTGAAGGATAGTGAGTTTTTCTTTGGGCAGGATATTAAGAAGAAACTCGACGAGAATGTCGAGAAATTGAAGGGCGTGGTTTTTCAGGAGGAACTAGGCACGCTTTACGACAAGACCCAAAGAGTCGTTAAGCTTTCTGAGATAATTGATGACCTGGCAAATGCAAATTGCAAAAAATCAACTCTCAGGAGAATAGCCCTACTATCTAAAGCCGATTCGGTTACTGAAATGGTTGGCGAATTTCCAGAACTCCAGGGAATTATGGGTAGGGAGTATGCCAGGATTTCGGGAGAAGATAAGATTGTTGCGGAGGGAATATACGAACATCATTTGCCTCTCTCAGCCGGCGGAGAGTTACCGAAAACCTTAGAAGGAGCAATCGTCAGTATAGCCGATAAGGTAGATACCATTAGTGGAGATTTTTGCATTGGATTTCTGCCATCGGGGTCACAGGACCCATACGGCCTGCGGCGTCAAGCTCAAGGCGTCATTAACATAATTTTGCAGAGAAGACTTCACCTACTGCTCGATATTTTGGTCGATGAAGCGTTAGCGCTACTGAAGAAATCTACTGGCTTAAGTCGCCAAAGACTGGCAGAAATTCCAGCAGTAAAAGACCAGATTCTACGATTTTTCAGTCAGCGTTTAGAGTCAATTCTTACAGAAGCGGGGATTAGCTATGATGAAATCGACGCTACACTGGGAGTCGGTTTTTGCGACTTGGTTGATGCTGAACTCAGAGCCCGTTCTATTCATAAGTTGCGGAGTTCACCTGGTTTTGAGCCAATCATTGCTGCTTTTAAGAGAGCAAAAAATATTTTAAAGCAAGCCGAGGAATGGAAAATTAGAGTTTCTGGTTCCCAATTTAATGAGAGAGAGTTAAAAGAGAATGAGGAGAAAAGACTTTACGAGGAATTCATTAAAGTTGAAAAGGAAACCGAAAAGTTCCTGAAAAAGAGAGAGTATCAGGAGGCTTTACAGGAACTGGTTAGCCTGAGGAAACCTGTGGATGACTTTTTTAGTAAAGTGATGGTTATGGCAGAAGATGAGGGTTTAAGGAATAATCGGCTGGCTCTACTGAAGAGAATCGTGGATTTGTTCTGCAGGATTGCTGACTTTTCAAAAATAGTAGTGGAGTGAAAACAACTTGTAGGCACGGTTTTAACCGTGCAAGTAGTGTAGGGGCTTGTCCCCGTAATTTGAAATTTTCAGAAGGACTACACTAGAGTAGAGTTGTAGGCACGGCTTTAACCGTGCAAGGAGAACGAAGGAGGTAGTTTTGGATGGCAGGGAAATATGTCTATTTCTTTGGTGAAGGAAAAGCGGATGGAAAGGCAGAAATGAAAAATCTTCTGGGAGGGAAGGGAGCAAATCTGGCTGAGATGACGAATCTGGGTATTCGGGTGCCAGCCGGTTTCACCATTTCCACCGAGGTTTGCACAGCCTATTATAAAAATAATGGGAAATTTCCTCAAGGACTAAAGAAAGAAGTAGAAGAGAATATGAAAAAAGTGGAAAAGGTCATGGGAGCAAAGTTCGGAGATACGGATAATCCTCTCCTGGTTTCGGTTCGTAGCGGCGCCAGGGTCTCCATGCCTGGAATGATGGACACGGTTCTGAATTTAGGATTAAACGACGAAACTATCAAGGGTTTGATTAAACAGTCCGGAAACAAGCGTTTTGCATACGACTGCTACCGCCGTTTTGTGCAAATGTACGGCGATGTTGTAATGGGTTTGAAACCCGAGGAAAAAGAGGAAGACCCCTTTGAAGTTCTAATTGAAAAGAAGAAGAAGGAAAGAGGAATGAAACTTGACACGGAACTCAGTGCCAAGGATTTGGAAGATTTGGTCAGGGATTTTAAGGCTTTGATAAAGAAAAGGAAAGGAATTGATTTTCCAGATGACCCCTGGCGACAGCTATGGGAAGCTATCGCTGCTGTCTTCAGGTCCTGGGACAATAAGAGGGCAGTTGAGTATAGAAGGATTCACAAGATTCCCTCTCACTGGGGAACTGCAGTAAATGTGCAAACTATGGTCTATGGAAACTTAGGAGACGATTCGGCCACCGGTGTAGCATTTACTCGCGACCCTGCTACAGGCGATAAGAAATTTTACGGAGAGTTCCTGCTCAATGCGCAGGGAGAGGATGTGGTTGCAGGAATTAGAACTCCTCATCCCATAAACAAGTGTGGAAGGAAAGATAGAAATTTGATTTCCCTGGAAGAGGCAATGCCGAAGGTGTACGGGGAATTGGAAAATGTGTACCAGAAAATAGAGCGGCATTATAAAGATATGCAAGATATTGAGTTCACCATTCAAAAGGGTAGACTATATCTCCTACAAACAAGGACGGGAAACAGGACCGGCTTTGCAGCTGTCAGAATTGCGGTGGAGATGGCGGAAGAGGGACTAATAGATAAAAAGACGGCTCTTATGAGAGTAGAACCAGACCAACTTGTTCAGCTTCTCTCTCCCATTTTTGGGCGTGAGGAGAAGCAAATGGCTATCGGAGACGGGAAACTTCTCGCATCGGGGTTAAATGCAAGCCCGGGCGCAGCTTCAGGTAAGGTGGTGTTTAGTGCCGAGGATGCGGTGGACATGGCAAATTCCGGCGACCAGGTCATATTGGTTCGTTTAGAAACCTCTCCGGAGGATATTCAGGGAATGAATGTGGCTCAGGGTATTCTCACCGCTCGCGGGGGTATGACTTCTCACGCCGCTGTTGTGGCTAGGGGGATGGGCAAACCCTGCGTGGTCGGCTGTGGAGCACTGGATATTAATTACCAGAAAAAACAATTCACAGTGAACACAAAAGTAGTAAAGGAGGGAGATTACATTTCAATAGATGGTACCACAGGAGAGGTTATCCAGGGCAGGATGTCTACTTATCCCTCAGAAATCGCCCAAGTTCTTATTGATAAAACTATGAGAAAGGAAGATTCCTTAATTTTTCGCCATTTCTCTAAACTTATGGAGTGGGCTGACAGTGTCCGGAGCCTGGGAGTCAGAACCAATGCCGATACGCCGAAAGATTCCCAGGTGGCGCGGATTTTTGGTGCTCAGGGTATCGGGCTCTGTCGCACTGAACACATGTTCTTTGAAGGTGACAGGATAGACGCTATGAGAGAGATGATAGTAGCAGAAGACAGCGAAGGGAGAAAGAAAGCTCTGGCTAAATTGCTGCCTATGCAAAGACAGGATTTCATTGAGATTTTCAGGGTAATGCATGATTTACCCGTAATTATAAGAACTTTGGATCCGCCTCTGCATGAGTTTCTACCTCATACGGACGAGGAGATAAAGGAACTGGCGGAAAAGATGAAAGTCCCGTTTGAAAAACTTAAAGCGAAGGTCGCGAGTCTTCACGAGATGAATCCTATGCTGGGACACCGCGGATGCAGATTGGGGATTACTTATCCTGAGATTACCGAGATGCAGGCTCGTGCAATATTTGAAGCTGCCTGTGAAGTTTATAAGGAGGGAGTAAAGGTTATTCCCGAAGTTATGATACCTCTGGTGGGAGATGTTAATGAATTTGTCAACCAAAAGAGAGTCGTAATGAGGGCAGCTGAGGAAGTAATGAAAAAGTATGGGGTTAAACTCAAGTTTCTGGTAGGCACAATGATTGAGATTCCCAGGGCCTGCCTCACTGCTGACGAAATTTCCAAAGAAGCAGAGTTCTTCTCCTTTGGTACAAATGACCTCACCCAGATGTGTTTTGGATTCAGCCGGGACGATGCGGGGAAGTTTCTTCCGGAATATATGGAGCGTGGCATTTTGAAAGTCCCTCCTTTCCACACACTTGACCAGGAAGGCGTCGGGGAATTGATAAGGATGGGGATTGAGAAGGGAAGAAAGGGCCGGCCAGATTTAGAAGTTGGTATTTGTGGTGAACACGGAGGGGACGCCGAGTCGGTGAAGTTCTGCCATCGGGTAGGAATGGATTATGTCAGTTGTTCACCTTATAGGGTGCCCATTGCCCGGCTTGCGGGTGCACACGCGGTTTTAGAAGAAAAAAAGAAAAGTTCACGGTAATTGTTTCAGAAATAGTAAGACAACTGCACCTTAAAAGATAGACGAAAATCCCAAAACTTCTCGAGAAATCAAGGAGATTTGGGATTTTCTATTTTATGGAAATTTATCGCATTTTGGCGGAAACGTGGTAACAAATTTTTGGAGTGAAGACGGCTAACTGATACTGCTTTAAATTATTTTGTCTCATGTATCATTTCAGTTCCTGTGCGATTTCCTCTTTTGTAAATTCTACTTTTCCATGACCTGCTTTGATAATCCTTGCACATTCCAAACTGACACCGTAGGCCAGAACGGTAATCGCAGAATTTGAAACAAGATTTTACTCTAACGTGGTTGCTTAGAATTTTACATCCTATAAGTTTTCCTCTTCTTTCCTCGTCAAACACACAGACATCGTCGTCAATAAAAAAGTTAGCACAATCTACTTTAGGTAGACCCCAATCCATTCTTCCGGCCTCCTTTTCGATTTATTCAGGGCGTTCCCTTCTAATTCTCAACTCCTACCTAAAGTATATCACAGTGTTGTTAAGTCTTTGTTAAGTTTTTGTTAAATTTTTGTTAAGAAGAATCAATTAATACCTTGCCGAGTGATTTTTTAACTGGATAAATTTTTCCCGATCTTCAAGGATCCTTTGGCATTTGTCAAGTCAAAAGATGAGATATGAGTTAAGCAAGAGTTAAGTGTCTGGGATTTCAGGCTAAACTGTTTTGAGACGAAGGAATGACTAGAAAACTTCATTCTTGCAGAATTAGTATGTAATTCTTATAATACGATTATGCATGAAGCCAGTTAACTTGGTAGACCTAAACTTGACCGGGGGTAGAAATTCAAAATACTTACTATATAGTAGACCCACGAGCATATATGACCTTCCCGACAATAAACTAGCCTTAAATGCAAAATTTAAGCCCATAAGTACACTTTATTAGCATTACTGCTAATTTACTATACTTATACTGACTTGTACTACACTTCTTTTGTCATTGGGATAGTAACAGACTATATTAGAGAGTACTTAGAAATTAGTTGCACATCGGGTTTTCTGAATTACCCAGTCCTTAAATCTACACTTTTAGGGACATTATATTCTATGAAAAATCACGCCGTATCCATTGAGTCTGATGTAAAAAGAGAAGCCGATTAAGCCCGCCAATATTGCTATTGAAAGCCAATCCTGCCAGGTAGACCTGAAGTGAAGATAATAAGTTCTCCTCTTCTTAAATCCAAAACCCTTAGATTCTAAAGCGATAGCCAAAAGGTCTGTATTCCTTATAGCATGAATGAGCACCGGAACAAAAAGAGGGATATGCCTTCTAATTCTTTTTAAGAGCCTCCCACTCTCTAAATCTAATCCCCGAGACTTTTGAGCTTGAACGATAGTTGAGGCTGTTGTTGCGAAAGTAGGAACCAAGCGGAAGGAGAGTGAAAGAGAAAAACTGACCGGGAAGGATAGGCCTAAAGAGCTAAGTCCACGGGTGAAATCCTCAGTTCTGGTTGATGAGAGGAAGATAATCCCGGAGATTATCATTACATCTATTCTAATCCCCATAGCCAGCCCGTAAAGGAGAGACTCTTTTGATATTTGGATAAAACCTACCCTGAATACTTGTGTCGGGCCGCTCAGAAAAAGGGACCATAGGATTGTACTGAATAAAGCTAAAATAATCAGGGGTATCGAAGATTTCTTAAGGTTGGAGAGAGATTTTGCCAGAATACATAGGAGGATAACGGTTACAAACACTATTGAAAGGTATAGAGGGTGATTGAAAACCATTGACCATACGAAAAGGAGAGTTAACCCTACTACCTTCGTGACCGGATGCAGGCGATGCAAGAAGGTTTCCTTGTCCAGGTAGATAAACATATTTATCTTTCGACACAATATTTGAATTCTTCCACAGAGAGAAGCGTTCTACCCATCCTATTCCCTAACCTTGTGATTTCGGGTAATCTGAGAAAGTTATTGGTGAGTTTCTCCTCCTGGGAAAAGACTTTTCGTGTCAGGTCATCCAGCACGACTTTGCCCTTATCGAGGACTAAAACCCTCATTGCATATTCGGCAACCACCCAGAGCGAGTGCGTGACGATGATTATGGTGTGCCCTTTCTGATTAAGTCTTTTCAAAAGTTCCATAATAGACCTTTGTTCCTTATAATCTAAACCCGTGGTCGGTTCATCCAGGATGAGGACGCGTGGCCTTGCCGCAAGGACCGAAGCAATAGCAACTCTCTGTCTTTCTCCCTTACTTAAGGAGAACGGGTCACATCTTTCGTACCCGGTCAATCCAACATCTCCTAATGCCTCTTTCACAAACTTGGAAATCTTCTCTCCTGGAATTCCCAAATTCACTGGTCCAAAGGCGACTTCCTCTTCCACAGTATCGGCAAATATCTGATGGTCGGGATTCTGAAATACATATCCTACCACCCTGGCAAGTTCCGATACCTTTTTTCCTTTAGTGTCCTTCCCGGCTACTCTAACTTCTCCTTTTGAAGGGTTGAGAAGCCCGTTGAAATGTTTCACCAGCGTCGTCTTTCCTGAGCCATTCTGTCCTATGATAGCCAGAAATTCTCCTTCAAAAATTTCCATGCTTATGCCATCCAGAGCCCTGATATTTCCTGGATAGACGTATTCGAGGTCGTTTACTTCTATGATTTTCTTTCCATAACCTGTTTGCCGCTCTTCGTCTTTCTTGAGGAGAGCCCTGTATTTCTCGTCTAAAAGTTTCAAATCTCTTTTCCTGAAGAGTTCAAGAGTCTCCTCCAGGTTGAAAGAAGCAATTGGCTCATCTATCTCCTTGAGGAGTTTCGGTATCTGGGGAGGACGAATCCCCTGTTCTTCCAGGAGTTGGACTTCCTTAAGAACCTCACGGGGTTTACCATGCCTGACTATCCTACCTTCGTTGATGATTACAATCTTATCTGCTTCCAGTATAGTTTCTGCTTCATGCTCAATAAGGAGGATAGTGTAACCTTCCGACTTAAGTAGTCTCGCTACTGAAAGAATTTCAAATTTACCCTGCGGGTCAAGGTCCGTCGTGGGCTCATCCATTACGAGTATTTTTGGTCTGATAGCAAGGATCGAAGCTATAGCTAATCGCTGTTTCTCGCCTCCGGAAAGGCTGGCAGGTTCTCTTCTTTCGAAACCGTTAAGCCTTACCAGATTCAGAGATTCGGAAATTCTCTTTCTAATTTCTTCCCGAGGGAGACATAGATTTTCCGGACCGAATGCCACTTCCAACTCTACGCTGGTTGAGAATAGTTGCGATTCAAAGTCTTGAAATACCAGGCCTATCTGGGCTACCATGTCATGGACTCTCTTGTCCCTGGTTGAATTTCCCAAAATTCTGATTTCTCCACTGTAGTGGCCTTTATAGAAGGTGGGAATCAAACGATTTAGACACCGGGAGAAAGTAGACTTACCAGCTCCCGTATGTCCCATAACGACCACCGTTTCTCCCTGTTCCTGTTCAAATTCTATTCCGTCAAGGGTTCTTCTGGTTCCACCTCTATAAGTAAAGCTCAAAGCATTGACCTCAATAGCTCTCATATTACTCCGTTCCTGTTCTTGGTAATCGCTGTTCCCGGTAGTCGCAACCTTCAGGTTGCGGATTAAAACAAACGCAGACTGAAGTCTGCGGCTACCAATATGCATTCTTATACGCACACTAAAATCTACGGCTGCCTATAATAACACAGAAGCGATAAAAATCAGAAATATTAGAGGCGCCATTCCTAAAGCAATCCCGGGGGAGCCGGTGGTTCCTTTCAAAAAGCCTGCTCCAAGGAATCCAGAGTGGTAAATTCCCAATGAGATCAGGTTTCCCAGAACTATTCCTCCCAGACCGCCTATAGAGAGGAGAATAAATCCCAGCATTCTAAAATTCTTCCTTTGAAGCTCTCTTTCCTCGAGTATATCAGAGTAGAGAAGTCCCCATCTCTTTATTCTCGGATAGAGGACAATTAGAAGGAAAGGGCCGAGAATGGAAGCCACGAGGAAATTATTTATGGCAATGATGTTGGCCAGAGCAGAAAAGGGAACAAGGCCCAAAAGGTCTACTCCCCAGCCAATAACCACTCCACATACACTGCTTGCCAGAAATATGAGATATATATACTTTAAGAGATTCCTGCTTCCTTTAATAGTGGGCTCTTCCTTTGAAAGAATTCTCCAGACTTTATATGGGATAAATCCGTAGAGGAAATTTCCAATAAACCCGAATATACTACCCGGACCGAGGGTGCCGAAGAAATCTCCGATCAGGTTTCCAAAAGCACTTCCCCAGGCAGCCGCCGGACCAAACATTAGAGAGCAGATAATGGGAAGCACGTTGGCCGGTCTGATCTCTGTAAATCCCGGGATTATGGGTATCGGCTTAAACGGAATGAGTACGGCGGCATAAACTGCGGCACTCACTGCTGTTAGAACCACCATTCTGGTATGCCTCCACATGGAAAATAGTTCCTTCATTTGTTTCACCAATCCCTTGGGATATTAGAACTGATTAAACGGGTTCAATAAATTGAACCCCTACTTTCGGTCGAAGAAAATATTCTTTCCACTGGCAGAAAGAGGAATCCCGAGAGCAATCTTCACATCTTCTCCCAGTAACTTTTCCTGGACAGAGGTCCAGCCAACTGAATACATAACGCGGTTATCGACCCTGTTAGTGCTGGCAACGGAAACAGCAGATCCCAGAGCAATACCTAAATCCCCACTGTTGTGCGCGCAGCGGGCGTGGGATTCCTCGCATTTTTTGCAATTCTCAAATCCACAAAAACCGCAGTCCAGACCCACTGGGGCCACTTTTGTGCCAATTATGACCAGGGCTTGTGCTTGACGAATATTGTTAGCATCTCGTGTAAAGAGAGGAGACCGTTCGCCCTTTTCTGCAAATTCTTCCATTTTCTGGGCAAGGGACTCCTTCTCCTTGTCAGTTAGAATGATACTGACGATATTATCTATTCCTCTGGCCTTTGGTGCTGTCCTGGCAGCCATACACATTAGGTTAGCCACATGTAATAAACCTTCCCTCTCGGCATCCTTACCGTTCTTGGGCATATACTTCTCCTTTCTTGACGAATATTTTTTTTAGCAAAAATTAAAAGCCGCTACGAATAAAGGGAATTTTCAGGTTATGGCGGCAAAAGGGCAAGATTTACATTTCTTCTAATCCCACAAGGGTTCTTCTTCAAGAGGAGTGGTGATGGCTGGCTCCATTTCTTCTTCAGATATTTTTTCACTGAAATAGTCAGTCGGCTCCGTTCCCTTTACAAACGGAAGTAGCACAGCATCCGGACAGTCTTCTAAGGCTAAAAGTCCTGTTCTTGGATTTACTTTGGCGAAAACGATGTTGGACGGGACAGTGAATTCCAGTAAAGGAGTGTCTTTTAGAGCCTCTTTCATGAATTCTGTCCATATAGGACAGGCTACAACTGCTCCGCTTTTTCTTTCTCCAAGTGTTTGGTTATCATCATATCCCACCCATACACAGGTAACGAGGTTCGGAACGAACCCTATGAACCAGGAATCGGTAAATTCATTGGTCGTCCCGGTCTTTCCGGCTCTCGGACGACCTACGTATTTGGTGTACCAGCCCGTTCCTCTCTCGGCAACTTCTTTCAGGAGATGAACCATTAGGTAAGCAGTTTGCGCCGAGAGGATTACCTCCTCCTGGGGAGAATTTTCTTCCAGGACATTTCCATTAGCGTCTTCAACCCGGGTGATGGCGTAAGGGTTAGTTCTGATACCTTGATTCGCAAGCACCCCGTACGCTGATGTTATTTCCAGTGGAGTGACTACTGAGGAGCCTAATGCGAGGGACAATGTCTTTTCCAGAGGACTTTCTATGCCCATTCTTTCAGCGTAAGTGGCAGCGGTAGTGGGTTTGATTCTGTCGAGCAACCTCACTGCGCAGACATTTATAGAGTAAGCAAGAGCATCGCGAAGCAAAGTACGCCCGTGGAAAGTCTCTTTGTAATTCTTAGGAATCCAGATTTTTTCAGGGTTCATATTTTTGACAATTTCGGGATCTATATCAGAAAGGTCTGTGGTGTTAGAGAGAAGTTTCCAGTTTATTCCGTCATTGTAATAAGCAACCGGAGAATCTTCAATGGGACTTACTACTGTATAGCCGTTATCAATAGCAGTAGTATAAATAAAGGGCTTAAAGGCACTGCCTGGCTGCCTTTTCGCTTGAATTGCTCTATTGAATTGGCTCTCCTTGAAGTTCCTGCCTCCTACCATCACTCTGATCTGTCCTGTGGCAGGCTCAATGGCTATAAGGGCACCCTCCACCTTCCTCTCTCTCAGTTCTTTGGTTTCTGCCATTTCTTTCTTTCCTTCATTTCCGCTCTCTCCCTCTTGTATAGCGTCGAACTCATTCAGTTTTTCTGATAAGACTTTTTCTGCGATCTCTTGCATTCTCAGGTTCAAAGTTGTGTATATTTTCAATCCTCCCTTAAATAATGCATTACTTCCATATCTTGGCTCCAATATTTGCCTTAAGTACTCCACGAAATATGAACCTGCCGTTTCTCTCAATTGATATCTCTCGAGTGGGAGTGGATACTCATTGGCGCTTTCTTCCTCGTCCTTCGTGATGAATCCACACTCAACCATTCTATGAAGGACGGTAGCTCTCCGTCCATAAGCGTTAGCAGCATCCACGAAAGGGGAATACCTGTTTGGTGCGCGGGGGAGCCCTGCCAGCATGGCCGATTCTGCCAGATTCAACTCCTGAACATCTTTTCCAAAGTAGATATTTGCAGCTTCCTGAACTCCATATGACCCTTGACCAAAATAGATCTGATTTAAGTACAACTGCAAAATCTCTTCTTTGGTATAGTTTTTTTCCAACTGAATGGACACCAACAACTCTTTTATTTTTCTTTCAATTGTCTTTTCTCTAGTCAGAAATAGCGCCTTGGCGAGTTGCTGAGTTACGGTACTTCCACCCTCCACAATCTGGCGGTGCTTCAGGTTGGATAGCATTGCCCTGGCAATAGCATGTAAGTCTGCTCCCCAGTGTTTGAAGAATCTCTGGTCTTCAATGGCTATAACAGCGTTCTGAAGGTCTACTGGAATTTTGGAGAGTGGGACGAGTACTCTTTTCTCTACGAAAAACTCATCAATAAGTTCACCATTGACATCGTAAATTTTGGTACCTATGCTTGGCCTGTATTCGTCAAGGGCCTCAATCGGGGGTAGTTCCCTTAAGTAGCGCCTAAAAGTCAATAAAGAAATTATTAGGATTCCCAAAAGGGAGGCGGAGAGTATCCATATGAATGCTTTACGGAATCTATTTTCTATCTGAATCACGAGTTCCTCCTTAAAAAATATTATAGCAAATTGAAAAATTTTGTAAAGATATATGTTTTCATCTTTACTTGACATCGCAATGGCTTTGTGATAAAATCCTCAAAGAAGAAAACTTTTTGGGAGGAAAAAAATGAGAGAAAGGCATGTATTGGAAAGATTGGCTGAGGTGAATCCTCAAGCTGAGATATGGTGGGATTCTTCGCCATTGGTATACCAGAGTTGGGCGGAAGAGGTGCTGAAAGGGGCGAAAGAAGAGGATAAGGAAATTATGGAGAGACAATTTAATAGACTCTATAATTCCAAAAAACCCGAAGAGACACTATTTAGAGGCGTCACTACAAATCCTCCACTCTGCCTGAATGTGTTCAAGATTCAGGGGGATTACTGGGCAAAATTTGTAGATAGGCTTATTGAGGAGGATCCGGAAATAGATAAAGAGGGCCTCTTCTGGATGACCTATAAAGAGATAGTCAAAAGGGGCGCGGAGATGTACTTAGGGGTTTTTGAGAGGTCGAATTATAAATATGGGTACATTTCGGCTCAGGTAGACCCCCGGGAGATACACAATGAAGAAAAAATGCTTCACCAGGCCAAGGAGCTGGCGAAGATGAGTCCCAATGTCATGGTCAAGATTCCTGGTTCAAAGGAAGGCTATAGAATCATCAAGGTTTTGACCTCAATGGGTATACCCACCAATAACACTCTCGCCTTCACTCTTCCTCAGTTTCTGGCCTGTGCCAATGCGGTTAGAGATGGACTGGAAATTGCGAAAAAGAACGGAGTTGACCTAAAAAAATGGAGATCTGTTATAACCGATATGACGGCGAGGTATGGAGATTTAGGAGACCTTAAGAAAGAGGCGCAAGAGAGGGGAATTGAACTTTCAGAAGCAGATGTGAGGTGGGCTGAAATTGCCATATTCAAGAAAGCCTACAGGATAGTGAAGGAGAGAAACTATCCGAGTAAGATGCTGATATGCTCCATGCGCGTAAGTCCACCTATTGATGGTAAACGGATTGCATCCTGGCACGTGGAGAAGTTAGCGGGCGCAGATATTGTCTATACCTGTCCGCCGCCATATATTAAGGGTCTTATGGAGATTGACGACAACATTGAATTTAGAAACCAAATAGATGAGGAACCGCCGAGAGAAATATTGAATAGGCTTCTTCAAATTCCCTACTTTGAGAAGGCATATACAGAAGATGGCCTTACAGCGGAGGAATTCAATACCCATTCGGCTCTTCTGGCAACCGCAGAAGAGTTTTCCAATGCTACAAGGGGAATGGTGGAATTCGTTAATAAGCGATTGGAAGAGAAAAGAAAAGCGAAATGGAGTAGTAGATAGAAGATATGAGATTACAGGCCGTTATTTTGGATATGGATGGTGTGATAGCCGAAACCGAAGCTGAGGGACACCGTGTCGCTTTCAATAGGGCCTTCGCCGGTGAGGGCCTTGATATTGAATGGGACCATTCTACCTATAAGGAATTGTTAAAGGTTTCTGGCGGGAAGGAACGGATTGCATATTTTTTGAAGACCATAGGGTTCAAATATCCCCGAGGTGAAAGCGAAGAGGAGTTTATCAAAAGGCTACACGCTAAGAAGACAGCCGTTTTCATGGAGATGGCGGAAGGGGGAATAATGCGAACCCTTCCTGGGGTCAAGAGATTAATTGATGAGACAGTCAACTCAAAAGTAAAGGTGGCTGTAGCCACGAGCGCCAGTGAGAAAGCCTGTCATGCTCTACTCCGTTCATCCTTGGGAGATAAGCGATATGGAAAAATTGACGCCATTTTAGCCGGCGACGTTGTTAAGAAAAAGAAGCCCGACCCCGAGATTTACGTTATTGTTCAGAAGAGGTTAGGGGTTGAGCCCGAATATTCTTTCGTTATTGAAGATAGCAGAAATGGCCTTCTTTCGGGGATTGCGGCCGGCTTTAATGTCTGCGTTGTTCCCAGTATTTACACCAAAGGTGAAGATTTTTCAGAGGCAAAAATTGTGGTTGATTGTCTGGGAGAGAAGCCCGACTTCCCTGCAAAGTTGCTCCAGGGAGATTGTGTTCTGGAAAACGACGAGGTAACTCTCTCTGTTCTGGAAAGTCTGCTTCCTGTTTAAATATTAAATAGAGGAGATTTTTATGAAAAATCATAAAGACAATTTGAGTGGTGTTTTTCTTCCCCTGACTACTCCTTTCTTAAAAGACGAGAGCGTGGACTGGGACGGCCTCAAGCATAATATGAGTTTTTACTCTAAGTCCAAAGCAAGGGGGTTCTTAGTTTTGGGTACAAATGGCGAGAATAAGGCTCTGGATGAGGATGAAAAGTTAAAGATAGTCAAGACAGTTTTAGAGTACAAAGCGACACACCAGAAGGTGATAACTGGCTGCTTTGTAGAAACTACACGGCAAGCCCTCAACTTCATTGACAAGGTTGTGGCTATGGGAACTGATTATGTGGCTCTTCTTCCTCCGAACTACTTTCGGAACCAGATGACTGACGAGGTATTGGCAGGCTATTTTACTGAATGCGCGGAAGACGCGGGGAAGCCGATTTTGCTCTACAATGCTCCGGGATTTTCAGGTGTAGCCATTTCGCCAAAATTGGTTATGGCCCTCAGTCAACACAGAAATATAGTGGGGATAAAGGACAGTGCTCCTTGCGGTATTGAAAGGTTTATAGAGGTAGTTCCAGACAATTTTGCCGTGATGGCGGGGAGCATTAATTTCCTCTTCCCCGCCCTTCTTTTAGGCGCTACGGGAGGGGTGATTTCCCTGGCAAACTCCTTCCCAGATTTGACATACGAACTCTATCTTTTTGGGAGGGAAAAGAATTTGGAAGAAGGAAAAAAACTTCACATCCGCCTTTCCAACCTCAACAAGAAAATTTCCGGCACATATGGCGTTGCCGGGGTAAAGGCAACAATGGATTTAGTCGGACTCAAAGGCGGACTTCCCAGAAAGCCTCTCCTTGGACTTAGGGAACAAGAGAAGGAGAAGTTGAGAGAAGACCTCAAAAAAGCAGGGCTTTTAAAGGGGGATAACAGATGACTCGAAGAGGAGTAATACTCGCACTGGATATAGGCACAACCGGTTTCAAACTGGGACTTTTTGACCGCGAAGCAGAACTTATAGAGATGACGAGTTCTTATTATCCTATCAATACCTATGACGGAGATAAGGCTGACTCTGACTCTGAAAGATGGTGGAGCGGTTTTCTGGACTGTCGCGAGAGAATGAAGAGTTCACTAAAGGATGTTGAAGTCATCACTATGGGCGTGACGACTCCCGGAGCAATGATTCTTGATAAAGTAGGTAATCCTCTAACTCCAGCGGTCCTTTTTATGGACAGGCGGTCTCCCAAACAGTCCTATGAAATTCGAGAGAAAATCGGAGAGGAGAGGCTCCTGAGAGAAACAGCCAATCTTCCTGTCCCTGGAGGCTGCACCGCCTCTACCATTCTCTGGTGGAGGGATAACCTTCCTGAGGTATATGAGAAAGGACACATTTTTGCGCACACGAATACCTTTTTTGGATGCCGGCTAACAGGCAAGTTTGGTATGGATGCTTCTACTGGTTCCTTGACCGCCCTTTTTAATACAACCAGACCCGAGAAAGGCTGGAATCTTGAGATTATAAGAGAACTTGGAATTCCTGAGGAGAAGTTGCCACCCTTTGTTAATAGCTGGGAAGTTCTGGGGACTCTAAAACCTGAAATGGCGAAGAAACTGAATCTCAAGGCAGGGATTCCAGTTTTGATGGGTGGGAACGATGTGGCTTGTGCTGACTTAAGCGTGGGGCTATCGGAAGAAGGGAAGATAGTGGACATTCTCGGAACCTGTGAAATATTGACCACCTGCCTGGCAAGACCTATTCCATCCCCGAGACATAATATTCGCGCTCATGTGGTTCCTGGCCGCTGGATAACCATGTTCGTTCTAAATACGGGCGGGGAAGCGTTTAAGTGGTTCGCAAGCGTGTTTTGTCAAGATATGAGCCTGGACGGTTTCTTTAAGGAATTCCTGCCAGAAACTTTGAAGAAATTTCTTGAGCGTGAAAACAAGGGCGAGGTCTTAGACCTGCCCAGATTTCTCCCTTATCTTTCCGGAGATAGGTATTCTGTTGAGAATATATGGGCTTCCATAACTAATCTTCATCTATCCCACAATCGTGAAGATATATTGGTGGGAATGGTCAAAACTTCAATGGAATTGACTGGCGAACATGTCAGGGAATTATCGGAGAAAGTCAGGCTTTCAGATGAAATGATTCTTACCGGCGGTGCTATAAATCCTGTATTCATAGAAGCAAAGAGACATTGGATGGGGAAATTCAAATATGTGATAAAGGAACAGTCCTCGCTACAAGGATGTGGCGTTCTGGGCAAAATGTTCCTGGAAGGCTCATTTAAGAACACATAACTTCTACTTTTCAAAGTCAATTTTTGAAAAGAGTTTACCCCGGTAGAAATTTTCTCTGTTTAGGGTGGGCTAGAATTCCTGAGCCTCGTAGAAATATTCACTAAAAAGGCTCATAGAAAGAATTGGAAATTTCTAACGGGGTTTACTTTTTTTACCAAATATGGTAAAATTATTTTTGGGAAGGAGAGTTCTATCATTGTGACAATTGCACAATTTGAAATTGTGCCACGACAAATTCGCACAATTTAAAATTGTGCCTACAAAACATATGATTGTAGGCACAGATTCAATCTGTGCAGATAGATAGTTTAAAAAGAGTGGTTGAAAAGGTGAAATTATGGTTGGTTCCATTCTGAGAAAAATATTCGGCAGCAAGGCCAAAAGAGACATTAAGAGGCTTGAGCCGATTGTGAACCTCGTAAACTCCTTAGAATCGAGCATAAGCAAACTTTCTGATGCAGAATTAAGAGCCAAGACGGACGAGTTTAGACGTAGAGTGAGGGAGAGGGCCAGGGAATACGAAGGGGAACTTGAAAGGGCAGAGAATAGACTCAGGGAATCTGTCTCGCCGGAAGAAAAACAAGAGGCGAGAGATGAATTGAAAAAGATAAGAAATACGATATTAGAAGATGTCCTGCCTGAAACCTTTGCTGTGGTGAGGGAAGTGGCCAAGCGCACCCTGAATATGCGCCACTTTGATATTCAGATTCTGGGTGGGATTGTCTTACACGAGGGCAAGATCGCTGAAATGGCTACCGGCGAAGGAAAGACGCTCGTGGCCACCTTGCCAATATATCTAAATAGCCTCGCGGGATATAAGACTCACCTGGTTACAGTTAATGATTATTTGGCCAAAAGAGATGCTCAATGGATGGGGCCAATCTACAAGTTCCTGGGATTAACCGTTGGTTTGATCCAGCATGATATGTCTCCTTCCGAGCGCCGAATGGCTTATAATTGCGATGTGACTTATGTAACAAACAATGAACTCGGTTTTGATTATCTCAGGGATAATATGGCCCATTCTCTGGAAGAGTGTGTTCTTGGCAGGCTGGAGTATGCCATAGTTGATGAAGTGGATAGCATCTTGATAGATGAGGCGAGAACTCCTCTGATTATTTCAGGGCCTGCTGAGGAATCTACAAACAAATATTACATTATTGACCGCGTGGTTCCTCGACTAAAAGGGAAGTTTGTTACTGAAGACGAGGAGATTGAAGCAAAACATAAGGGTTTGGATTTGGAGAGGGGTTACGACTACATTGTGGATGAAAAGGCAGGGGCGGCCACCCTTACGGAGCTCGGAGTGAAGAAGTGTGAGAGGATGCTGGGTATTGAAAATCTTTACGATGATATCCAGAGCGAGTGGGTTCACCATATTAACCAGGCTTTAAGAGCGCATAACTTATTCAAAAGGGATGTTGATTATGTGGTAAAAGATAGTCAGGTAATCATTGTGGATGAGTTCACCGGGAGGCTGATGCCTGGTCGGAGGTGGAGCGATGGCCTACACCAGGCAATTGAGGCAAAAGAGAACCTGAGAATTGCTGAAGAGAACCAAACCTTAGCTACAATCACCTTCCAGAACTATTTTAAACTATACGACAAGCTGGCTGGTATGACGGGAACAGCAGCTACAGAGGCAGAAGAATTCTGGAAAATTTATGGATTGGATGTGGTTGTCATTCCCACCAATAAGCCTTTAATAAGAACCAACTATGCGGATGTAATCTATAAGACAGAGAGAGAGAAATTTGAAGCTGTGGTTCGGGAAATTGAAGAGCTTTATAGGATTGGTCGTCCTGTCCTGGTGGGAACGAGGTCGATTGAGAATAGCGAGAAGTTGAGCGAGATGCTCAAAAGAAAGGGCATTCCCCATAATGTGCTGAATGCTAAGTATCATGAACAGGAAGCGCAGATTGTCGCTCAGGCGGGAAGGAAAGGCACAGTGACCATTGCCACCAATATGGCTGGTAGAGGCACAGATATCATATTGGGAGGTAATCCGCCAGACCCTTCTGAACACAATGAAGTAGTTGAGTTAAGAGGTCTCCACATATTAGGAACCGAGAGACACGAGGCGCGCAGGATAGATAATCAACTGCGGGGTCGTGCTGGACGGCAGGGCGACCCTGGTTCTTCCAGATTCTATCTCTCTCTGGAGGATGAATTAATGAGACTTTTTGGCTCCGCTCGCATAGCTCAAGTGATGGACAGATTGGGACTGGAGGAAGGCCAGGATATTCAGCATCCGCTAATTACCCGGGCCATAGAGACTGCTCAGAGGCGGGTGGAGGCTATGAACTTTGATATTCGGAAGCAGCTCCTGGAATATGACAATGTGATGAATAAGAAAAGAGAAGTAGTCTACAAATGGCGGAGAAAGATTTTAGAAGGGGCAAATCTTAAAGATGATGTACTGGCTATGTTTGAGGACCTTATAGATGATAAGATCATGCTGTACGCCCCTCCAAAGGTGTATCCTGAACTGTGGAATTTGGAAGCGATTTCTGAGTGGCTGAAGCGCTCCTTTGATATCTCTTTTTCCATTCCTCCCGAAGAGTTAAAAGGGATGAAGCAAGAAACCCTGGGTCAATTGGTAGCCGAAAAAATCAAAGAGGGATATGATAAACGGGAGAGGGAAATGGGAGAAGAAGTGATAAGGTTTATTGAGAGGATGGTCACTCTTCAGGTCGTGGATACCCGTTGGAAGGAGCACCTTTACGATATGGATAAGTTACGGGAAGGAATTGGGCTCCGCGCTTATGGACAGAAGGATCCCCTCATAGAATACCAGAGGGAATCTGGCAGGTCATTTGACTTAATGCAGCAGCGTATGAGAGAAGAAATTGCTGATTACATCTTTAGGGTGAGAGTAGTGGCCGAGCAGGCGAGAGTAAGACCCATCCCGAAAGGGGAAGTGCCTCAGGGAATTCCAGTTGGCAGTGGAAGATATCGAGAGATGCCTGCCGGTTCTCCTATGGCTTCCGTTTCCCCCGTTGTTACGCCCTTCCCCAAGCGTAGAAAGATTGGTCGGAATGACCCTTGCCCTTGCGGCAGCGGGAAGAAATACAAGAAATGTTGTGGAAGATAGAAAGAGATGAAGGGATAGTTTTCGGAGTCGCTCGTAGTGTAGGGCTTTATGCCCGTCTCGGTAAATCGGGACGCCCATAAAGGCTACACTACACGAAACCTGGCGGATTCGAAGAAATGGGCTCAATAAATTGAGCCCCTACAATTTGTAGGGGTTCGATTCACGTGTACTGAGCTTGTCGAATGTATCGAACCCGCAAAAAAGGGTTACATATTACTGACTGGCGGAGTGAGTATGCAATGGGGAAGTATAATCTTGGCTCTTGTTTCGGGGGTTCTCCTCGTTCTAATATTTCCAAATTTCAATCTACCATTTTTGGCGTGGGTAGCTTTAGTTCCCCTTTTCTTGGCTCTGAGGGGCAGGAATTCAAGGGAGTCGTTCAAATTAGGATTTTTGGCTGGCTTGACTTCATATATAGGCATTCTATATTGGATTTTTCCTACTGTGGTCAGCGGAGGAGAGTCGAAGTTTTTGGCGTTTGCTTCGCTTTTGCTTCTCTCTTCTTACTTGGCAACATATTACGGTTTTTTCTGTATACTTTTTGGGTATACTTCATCAAGAATTGGCGATTATGCCTTGAACTTCTTCTTTGCCCCTGCTCTTTGGGTTTCACTTGAACTCTTGCGGGCACACCTTTTTTCTGGTTTTCCCTGGGCTCTCTTGGGATATTCGCAATGGAACTTCACCGAGATTATACAGATATCGGAATTTACCGGAGTCTATGGAGTCTCCTTCTTGATTGTTATGGTGAACGGAGTTTTTGCGCAAATAGGACGCTCGTTTATGTTTTTTAGAGAAGAGGAAGCGTTAATTAGGGTAAGAGTTAAGAGAAGTCTATTGTCCTTAATCCTAATGACTTCAGTGGTTTTGTTCTGCTTGACGTATGGCCTGATTATTATGCCGAAAAAATCCTTGGGCGAGAGTCAAAATTTTTCAGATGAAAGGTTGATGAGTAAGGTAGCCTTATTGCAGGGCAATATAGACCAATATATGAAATGGGACAATAAGTATGAACAGCTAATTAAGGATACCTATGGTGAATTGGCGGAAATGGCATCCAAAGATAATCCTCAGTTAATTGTCTGGCCGGAGACAGCGTTGCCAGGATATCTAAAGCAGGAGAGGGAACTTCAGGAATGGTTAAAGAATGTAGTTAGTAGGACTGGTGCGTACCATATTATTGGAAGTCCTGAATATCGAGAAGGTGCTTATTACAATGCCGCTTTTCTAATTTCACCCAAAGGAGAGGTTCTGGCCGAATATGACAAAATTCATCTCGTCCCCTTTGGTGAGATGGTTCCCTTTCGGCCGGTTCTTTCCCACTTCATTGGAGCGGTAAACGAACTGGGAGATTTTTCTTCCTCCCATGAACGGAAACTATTGAAAACTCCTTTTGGGAATTTTGCTGTTCTTATTTGTTGGGAGGGAATCTTTTCGCACCTCGTCCGCAAATTCGTAAAAGATGGGGCTGATTACTTAGCCAATATTACGAACGACGCCTGGTTTCTAAGGACTTCTGCTCCATTTCAACATTTTATTGTGAGCGTCTTTCGTGCGGTGGAGAATCGGGTTAACATAATTCGAGTAGCCAACACTGGAGTTTCAGGATTTATCGATCAATATGGTAGAATAACCAGGAAAACGAGGATTTTTGAGAAGGACTATATAACTTCTTCTGTTTCCAGGAGAAATCGCCAGACTTTCTATACCAATTACGGCGATATTTTTGCTTACCTTTGTATAGCCCTGAGCATCTCTTTTATTGCCTGGAGGAGGTTGAAGTGTTAAGAGATTTAGAGGATGGGTTGAGGTTGGTTGCGGATGGCTTGCAAGGGCTAAGGAGGCATCTTTGAGATAGAAAAGAAAGAGGAAAGAATTAGAGAATTGGAAAGGGAGACCGAGAAAGTAGATTTCTGGAAGGATAGAGAGAAGGCACAGAAGGTTGTCCAAGAATTGAATTCTCTCAAGAAGTCAATTGACGCTTGGAAAGAGATAGAAAATGAAAGGCATGAGATAGAAACGCTTCTGGAAATGGCGAGCGAAGAGGAAAAGAAAGGCTGGGCGGACCGGCACTTTGAGACTTCAATAGTTGGGGAACTGGAAAGGCGAATTAAAGACATTAAAGGTAGAGTAGAGGATTTGACCCTGCAAGTCAAAATGGGAGGAGAATACGACAAGCATAACGCCATAGTCACATTGCATTCTGGGGCTGGCGGCACAGAGGCTTGCGATTGGGTAGAAATGCTTTTCCGGATGTACAGGAGATGGGCTGAAAAGAAGAAATATACTGTTACGATTACAGATATACTTGCGGGTGAAGAAGCGGGTATCAAGAGGATCACAAGCATAATAGCAGGGGAATACGCTTATGGTTTCCTGAAGTCGGAAGCCGGCGTACATCGATTGGTTAGAATTTCACCATTTGATGCAAACAGGCGTCGACATACTAGTTTTGCTTCTTGTGATGTAATTCCAGAGATAAGTGATGAAATAAAGGTGGAAATCAAGGAAAACGATTTGAAAGTCGATACATACCGCGCTTCCGGTCACGGCGGGCAGCATGTTAACAAGACCGATTCAGCGGTGCGGATTACGCACCTACCAACGGGCATAATAGTGCAGTGTCAGAGCGATAGGTCCCAGCATAAAAATAAAGCTATGGCGATGAAATTGCTACGGGCTAAATTATTCGAACTTGAGCAGGAAAAGAAGAAGTCAGAGAAAGAAGCTCATTATCAGAGACTTGGCAATATTGCCTGGGGTAACCAGATTCGTTCCTATG